>Ga0326727_10009090_pt1 | contig 24739 bp, 24 predicted proteins | sample MB2enrmetagenome_FD_207643 | JGI IMG/M metagenome (GOLD analysis project Ga0326727, IMG submission 207643) | Lab enriched peat soil microbial communities from McLean, Ithaca, NY, United States - MB29MY | ecosystem: Environmental > Terrestrial > Soil > Wetlands > Peat | place: USA: New York... | reverse complement strand
CACGCCCGCGGCGCGCATCAGGCGCACAAACTCGGCGTGTTTTGCGCCAATATCGACAAGAACAAAGTTGGCGCGGCTGGGCCAGCGGCGAACTCCGGCGGCATCGAGAGCGGCCTCGAAGTGAGTGCGCGCGGCGAGCACCTCGCCCACGTACCAGTTAAGATACGCAGTATCTTCAAGCGCCGGCGGCAGGCATGCGAGTGCAATGGAGTTCACGCTGTACGGTGACAGTACGCGGCGGACCCAGCGCATCAGCTCTCGGGACCCCGCCAGCAGGCCCAGGCGCAGTCCGGCGAGGCCGTAGGCTTTTGAGAACGTGCGCGCCACAATGAGGTTGGGAACTGTGCTGACGAGATCCATCACCGTTTCGCCGTGAAAATGATAGTAAGCCTCGTCAACCAGAAGCACCGCATGCGGCGCGCGCTGCGCAAGCTCAAGCAACTGCGCGCGCGTGGCCGCCGAGCCCGACGGGCTGTTGGGGTTGGCGATGGCAATCACCTTTGTCTGCGGGGTGATTGCGGCAACGAGACGCTCAAAGGGGAATTCGAGATCGTCCCCCGCCTGCACAGCGACGGCGCGCGCATCGGTGGCCGAGGCGTAGACCTCGTACATGGTGTAAGTGGGCACGGGCAGCAGCAGCTCATCGCCGGCATCGAGAAATGTTTCAAAGAGCACGTGAATGGCTTCGTCCACACCGTTGGTGAGCGCCACCTGTTCCGGCTTGAGCGCGAGATGCGCGGCGACAATGGCCTCAACCGGTTCGCGTTCGGGATAACGCGTGAGCGAGCCCGCGGAGATTTGCTTGAGCGCCTCGCGTACTTTGGGCGAGCACTCCAGCGTGTTCTCGTTGAAGTCCAGGCGCAGCGCTTCGCGGCTGCCCAAAGGAGGGTGATACTCCTTCATGGCCTGCACGCGGGCGCGTGGCGCGGGTGCGGTGATGATAACTTCAGCCACGGGGCCTCCGTTGATTTCGAGATTTTGCACCCATGCGCACACGGATGGCTTCGGCGTGGCCGGTGAGGCCCTCAGCCTCAGCCAGCAGCGCGGCCTTTGGTCCCAGCGCAGCGATGCCCTTGCGTGAGTACTCCTGCACGGTGATCAGCTTCACAAAGTCGTTGACGCTCAAGCCTCCGCGCACGCGCGCCATGGCCCCGGTGGGCAGCGTGTGGTTGGGTCCGCTGATGTAGTCGCCCATGGGCTGCGCCGACCATCGGCCCACAAAAACCGAGCCGGCATTCTCAACCCATTTGAGGTCGCTCGCGCTATCAACGGTGAGATGTTCAGGAGCGATGCGATTGGTGAGCGCTCGCGCTTCGTCCACGGTGGCGGCAACTATCGCGAGGCCATTGCGGTTGAGCGACTCGCGGGCCACGGGATTCTTGCGGCTGCGCAGCTTGACCTCGGCAACGACTTCGCGTGCGAGGTCCTCTCGCGTGGTGATGAAGACGGCCAGCGCCTCGGGATCGTGCTCGGCCTGCGCGACGAGGTCGGAGGCAATGTCTGCCGCTCTCCCGCGATCGCTGGTGACTACGATCTCAGTGGGGCCGGCAAGCATGTCGATGGCGCAGTCAAATGCGACCAGCTTTTTTGCCGCGGTGACGTAGAGATTGCCGGGGCCGACGATTTTGTCGACGCGGGGAATTGATTCTGCGCCATAGGCAAGCGCGGCAATTGCATGCGCGCCGCCCACGCGGTAGAACTCGGTGATGCCCAGGTGGTGCGCAGCGGCCAGCGTCTCAGGCGCGGGCTTGGGCGAGACGACAACGATCCGCTTCACGCCCGCAACCTGTGCAGGAATCGCCGTCATCAACAGTGTCGATGGCAGCGGATGACGGCCGCTGGGCACGTAACATCCGACGGAGCCGAGCGGTCGAACCAGCTGGCCGGTGGTGAGGCCGTCGATAGTCGAAGCGCTGAACGATTCGGGCAATTGGCGCTGGGCAAATTCGCGGATCTGCGCGGAAGCGGTCGCGATCGCATCGCGCAGCGCAGGATCGGTCGCCTCCCACGCCGCAGCCATCTCTTCGCGCGTCACGCGCAGAGCAGCCGGGCCGGCGAGGCCGTCAAACTGCGCGGCGTACCGCAAAATTGCGCGGTCTCCGCCCTTGCGCACGTCGGCGACGATGCGCTCAACCGCCGGCATCACTTTGCCGAGCGAGGCGCCGCCGCGACGCTCGAGAGCAGCGAGAATCGCCGATGCATTCTGCGCGCCGCGGCCTTTGGTCCGGATGAGTTTCATGGTGCGACCTGGATTCCTGCTTTCGCATTTCCGGGCCTGAAGGCCCGATTTTTGTTAGGACTCGATTCAGGGGCCTGAAGGCCCTGCTCCCTCCGACGTTGCTACAGCACAACCTTGTTGAGCGGATACTCCACAATGCCTGCGCCGCCCGCGGCTTTCAGGCGGGGAATCACGTCGCGGGCCACGGTCTCATCCACAATCGTATTCACCGCAACCCACGCCGAGTCGCTCAACTGCGAAATAGTAGGCGAATTCAATGCCGGCAGAACGGCCAGTACCGCGTCGAGATCCACGCGCTTGACGTTGAGCATCAGCCCCACCTGCGATTGCGCGTCGATGGCGCCGCGCAGCATGGTGGCAATCTGGTCGATCTTCTGCTTCTTCCAATCGTTGGCGAGCGCCGCTTTGCTTGCGATCAGGTGAGTCTCGCTTTCCATCACCGTGTCAATGATCTTCAGGTGATTTGCCTTCAACGAGCTGCCCGTCTCCGTCACTTCAACAATGGCGTCGGCCAGCATGGGCGGTTTCACCTCGGTCGCGCCCCAGCTGAACTCCACCTTCACATTCACGCCCTTCGATGCGAAGTAGCGCTTGCTGGTCTCCACCAGTTCGGTGGCGATGATCTTGCCTTCAAGATCTTCCGCTTTTTCATAGCTGCTCGACTCGGGCACGGCCAGCACCCAGCGCACCTTGCGCCGGCTCTGCTTGGCGTAGGTAAGAGTGGTCACGCTTTCCACATCCAGTCCGCTTTCCACCACCCAATCGATGCCCGTCAGGCCCGCGTCGAGAACGCTGTGCTCAACGTAGCGCGCCATCTCCTGCGCGCGGATGAGCATGCACTCAATTTCTTTGTCGTCGATGGAAGGGAAATAGGAACGGCCGTCGGCGTAGATGTTCCATCCTGCGCGCTTGAAGAGGGCGATGGTTGCGTCCTGCAAACTGCCCTTGGGAATGCCGAGACGAAGTTTATCAGCCACGTGCCGCCTCCTTGCTGGTGTTGATGGGCCGCGTAAAGCAGCTTACCGTGCCTTCGTGGCAAACCAGGCCGTCGCCCTCAACCTCCACGCGGAAGAGCAGCGTGTCGTGGTCGCAATCGGTTGAGACGGAGACGATCTTGAGCCGATTGCCGCTGGTCTCGCCCTTCATCCACAGCTTCTGGCGCGTGCGGCTCCAAAAGGTGACGAAGCCGGTTTCGAGTGTTTTCGCGTAGCTCAAGGGATTCAGAAATCCCAGCATCAGCACCTCGCCGGTCTTCGCGTCCTGCACGATTCCCGGTACGAGGCCATCCATCTTCTCAAAGTCAATCGGTTCCACGCTTTTCTTCCTTGGTTTAGATTTTGGAGCGATAAAAAGCCCGCCTGCGTTGTTCGCCGGCGGGCTGGTGTTTCTCTTCAGATCTCTCTGGCCGATTTAGCTCAGGCCATGGCAGTCCGCCGGCATAGGGGTCCCATGATGATGGTGGTGACCGTGATGGCGGTGGTTCTGCATCTAGGATTTAAGCTACGGCAAACCTCTTTTGGTGTCAACTGGTTCATGCGGTGGTCAGGATGCTGTGCACGATTTCTGCGTTTTCTCTGATCTCATCCTTGCCCCTGGGGAACATGCCCACATACACGCCGTCGTGCGGCTTGATGCTGGAGAACGCCGTGCGGAAGGCCTGTGCGACGCTGTCGCCTTCGATGCGCCCGGCGGCCAGAATCTTGAACGCGAAGCAGGTCTTCGAGGTTTGGCGCATTACCTTGTACATGCGCGGTGGATCGCTCTGCATATAGATGTCACGGGGCATTTCCATGATCTCGCCGTTGAGAGCCTGCTTCCACTCTGCTTCAGTGCGGGTGCGGTTGTACACGCAGCCGGAGTAGAAGTCGATGTCCCAGCCCTGCTCTTCCACCAGCTCGATGACCTCCGGCTTGTGGGTGCCTACGCCGACCAGCACGCCCAGATCGCGCGCGCGTTTACACCACTCCCGCTCGGCCGCCATCGTTCCGGTCTGGAAAGCTTTGTCGATCTCTTCGCCGCGCCGTTGCAGGGCCAGCGGCTTGAAATTCTGAACCAGAAACGCCGCGTCGTCGCGCGCCATCACCTGGATGATGAGGTGCATATTGCCGCCCTCGGACAGGAAACACTCCCAGTCGCTCTGGGCGCGGTCCACGTGAACGTAGTTGAAGGCATTGATGCCGAAGCTGCTGGCGCGGTGCAGAACCTCGCAGACGCGATCGGGCGTGTACCACTCGCGCATGGCGCCGCTGAAGTTGTTGTTGTAGTGGCTGAATCCGTACATGGGATTGACGCCGAGAACCAGCCGGCCGATTTCGGCATTGCCGAACTTCATCTTGGGCACCTGGACTGGGGCAGCCTGGACCGGTTTGGCGGCGCTTTGGGGCGCTTGAGCTGCTGCGGCCGTTTCGGCCGCCAGGGAGGTTGCCGAGCCGCCCACCATGCCGATGGCGAGGGCGGCGCTGGACTGCAAGAATTCCCGGCGCGTATTGGACATCGAAAGGCCTTCTTTCCTTAGCCAGCGGCGGCGTCATCCTGCGGAGCATGGCTGGCGAGTCGGATCATGCTAGCATCTGGACGGCTGAGGACTAAGTGACAGGGAACACATCCAGCGGGCCTGGCTGCAGATCGAAGCACTGTTCCGCGGGAGCCGATCTGAGCCGGCCTTGACCCAGCTTGCCGCCGGCGCTCGAACAGGTGGAGAATGGAGCGGTGCAGGCGCGACTGAGGATGACCGGATTAACGATTGCGTTGCTGGCCGTGTGCCTGTCGGGAACAGCGCAATATCAGGATCGAGATACTCGCGGCGTGCCCAAAACATCCGCGAAGGCGCCGCCGCCAGAGGCGCGTATCGACATCAATCATGCCAGCCTTGACGAGCTCATGAAGGCGCCGGGCATGACGCGCACCTGGGCCTCACGGATCGTGCGTTACCGCCCCTACCGCACCAAGCAGGACCTGGTCGAATACGGCATCGTCACCAGCGAAGTCTATGAGCGCATCAAGGATTACGTGATAGCGCACCGGGACCAGCAGTAGGGCGAGGCGAAGGGCGCCGTGAAGTTCAGGGAATGCCGGCCTGTGCACCCTCACGCGCGCCGGCCGAATCGTCTAGTGCGCAGGCGCCTCTTCCTCCGGCTCGGCCCCGATCCTGGCAACCTTGCGCTTCAGCACCTGGCTCAGAATCACATACAGCACCGGGATGAAGATCAGGTTCAGCACCGTCGACAGCAACATTCCACCGACAATTGTAGTGCCTACCGACTGGCGGCCCAGCGAGCCGGCGCCGGTGGCGAAGACCAGCGGCAGCACGCCCAGGATGAAGGCGAATGAGGTCATCAGAATCGGCCGCAGGCGCAGTTCGGCAGCTTCGACCGCGGCTTCGGCAATGGAGCGGCCCTTGCGCCTGAGCTGCTCGGCGAATTCCACAATCAGAATCGAGTTCTTGGCCGAGAGGCCAATCAGCATCACCAGTCCGATCTGGCAGTAGACATCGTTGGCAAACCCGCGCAGCATCACCAGGCCCAGCGCGCCCAGCACCGCCATGGGTACGGCAAGCAGGATGATGAAGGGCAGGGCAAAGCTCTCGTACAGGGCCGAAAGTGTGAGGTACACAACCACAATACCCAGCGCAAAGATGAGCACCGCCTTGCCGCCCGATTCGATCTCATCGAGCGTCAGGCCGGTCCATTGGTAAGTCATGCCCGGCATCACGCTCTTCGCGGCCAGCTGATCCATGGCTGTGAGCGCCTGGCCTGAGCTGAAACCGGGCGCGGGCGATCCGTCGATCTCCACCGAACGGAAGAGGTTGTAGTGGTTGATGACCGGCGGGCCCGAGGTGTTCACCACGGTCACCAAATTGTCGAGCGGCACCATCTGGCCTGAATCGGAGCGCACATAGTAGTTGTGCAGGTCGCTGCTGCTCATGCGGAAGGGCTGGTCGGCCTGCACATAGACGCGGTAGGTGCGGTTGTTGTAGTCGAAGTCGTTGATGTACTCAGAACCCATAAACACGTTCAGCGTGGTCGAGATTTGCGAGACCGGAATGCCCATCGCCTTGGCCTTGTCGCGATCGATGCGCACCAGCACCTGGGGATCGTTGGCCGAAAACGTGGTGATAAGGTTCGTGAGCGTCGGCATTGTCCGGCTGGCGCCCACCATCTGGTGTGCTACGCGGTCAAGATCGGTGAGGGTGTTGCCGCCCTGGTCCTGCAGCATGAAACTGAAACCGCCGTAGCTGCCCACGCCCTGCACTGCCGGCGGCTGGAAGGCCTGAACGATGCCGCCGTTGGGCATGAACATGAGCTGCTGCAGTTTGGGCGCGATGTCGTGCAGAATGTCGGCCGTGCTGTGGCCCTTGCCGCGCGGGCGCCCGTTGGGCAGCGTGTTCACAAACATCAGTCCCGAGTCCGATGAGCCTCCGGAATAGCCGAATCCCACAATCTCGAAGAGGCCGCCCACGTCGGGATTCTGGGCAATGATGGCAGCGCCCTTGTCCTCCAGCGCAGTCGTGTATTCGATCGACGAGCCCGGCGGCGCCTGCACCACCACCATCAGGTAACCCTGATCTTCCTGCGGGATGAAGCCGGTGGGAACGGTGCGATAGATCCAAAGAGTTGCGCCCAGTCCCACAAAAAAAAGCACCAGCAGCGCATAGCGCAACTTAAGCGCAACATGAACAATGCGCGCGTAGGTGCCCGAGAGCCACCAGATAACTTCGTCGGCGCCGTGAATAAATGCCGCGAAGGCCCGCGATACGAAACGGATATGAAGAAAATCAAGCTGGCGCGGCCGCGCTTCTTCGCCGCGCAGGAAGATGGCCGAGAGCGCCGGCGAGAGGGTTAGCGCGTTGAACGCCGAGATCGCGATTGAAAATGCGATGGTGAGCGAGAACTGGCGATAGAGAATTCCCGTAGTGCCGGGGAAGAACGAAACCGGCACAAACACGGCAATGAGCACGAGCGACGTAGCGATGACGGCGCTCGTTACCTCGCCCATCGCCCGCGAAGTGGCTGCGTGCGGCTCAGAGTGTTCGAGGTGTAGGTGCCGCTGCACGTTTTCAATCACTACGATGGCGTCGTCGACCACCAGGCCGGTGGCCAGCGTGATTCCAAAGAGCGTCAGCGAGTTGATGCTGAAGCCAAATGCCTTGATGAACGCAAAAGTGCCGATGAGCGATACAGGGATGGTGACCGCGGGGATGATGGTGGCGCGCCAGTCGAGAAGGAAGAGAAAGATGACCGTGATAACGATGAAGACGGCTTCACCGAGGGTGAAGAGAACCTCGCGGATCGATTCTCCGACTGCGGTGGTTGAGTCGAAGGCGATCGCGTATTCCAGCCCCGGCGGAAATGACTTGGCAAGCCGCTGGAGCTCGGCTTTGGTCCTGCGGTCCACGTCCAGCGCATTGGCGTTGGAGAGCTGGATCACACCGAAGCCCACGGCATAGTGACCGGAATACTTGAGCCCGGAGTTGTAGTCTTCGGCGCCTACCTCGGCGTGTCCCACGTCCTTCAGCAGCACCAGGCCGTTGGAGGAATTCTTGACGATCAGGTTGTCGAATTCTTCAGGGCTGGTGAGCCGGCCCACCACGCGGACCGGAATCTGGAACTGTTGTCCCGCGCCCGCCGGAGGCTGGCCGAGTTGCCCGGCGGGAATCTCGACATTTTGCTCGACGAGGGCGTTCACTACATCGGTCGCGGTCAGACTGCGCGCCGCCAGCTTGACCGGATCGAGCCACACGCGCATGGCATACTTGCGCTCGCCGAATATCATCACGTCGCCCACGCCGGGCACGCGCTTGAGCGCGTCCTTCACGTAAATGTCCAGGTAGTTTGAGATGAACTCGTCGGAGTAGCGGCCGTCGCGCGTAAAAGCTCCCGCGCCGAAGACAAAATTGGTGTTGACCTTGGTGATGGTGATACCGGTGGAGATTACTTCGCCCGGCAGGCGGCCCTGGGCGCTGGCTACGCGATTCTGCACGTCCACAGCGGCGATATCGAGGTCGTATCCGGTATTGAAGGTGACTGTAATTGTGCTTACGCCGCTGCTGGTGCTTGAAGACCTGATGTAGCGCATGCCCTCTACGCCGTTGATTGACTCCTCGAGCGGAATCGTGACGGCTTTCTCCACTGTCTCGGCGTCGGCGCCAATATAGGCTGCGGATACGGTCACCGTCGGCGGCGCCAGCGTGGGGTACATGGCTACCGGCAGGTTGGGAATACAGATTGCGCCGGCCAGAATGATGAGCAGCGCGCAAACCGTTGCGAATACCGGCCTGTGAATAAAGAAATCGACAAACAAGGTATGCTCTCTTTCCTTCTTCAGCCTTCAGCTATCAGCTTTCAGCTCTGTCCGTGGCAGATCGCAGATATTCAATTTGCAGCAAGCAGCATTCGGTGATCTGCTGGAACGGGCAGTTTCAGGCTCATCCACCGAGCGGCATCACCGGCATTCCATTCACCAGGAACTGCGTGCCCGAAACGATCACCTTGTCGCCCGCGCTCAGCCCCGAGGTGATGGAATAGTCGTTGCCCACGGTATCGCCCAGCGTGACCGGAACCTGCGCGGCCACAAAGTGACCGTTGTTCTGTTTCACCACGTAAACAAAACTCTGCACGCCCTGGCGGGTGACGGCCAGCACCGGGACGACCGCCATCGGCGAGGTCTTCCAGATGAGCTTTGCCTTCACCATCTGCATGTTGCGCAGAATCTCGGGCGTGGGAATCACCGGCGCCTTCACCAGGATGCCTTGCAGCGTCGAATCCACCTGCGGCGAGATGAAATCGATGCTCGATTTCTGCAGCAGCTTGCCGCTGGTGTCCTCCACGTCCACCTCAAGCCCGCTGCGGATCTCGTTGGCCCGCTCGGTGGGGATGTAGACGTAGGTTTCGAGGTTCTTGAACTCGTCCACCGTGGTCAGCATGGTGGGCGTGCCGCCTGTGGCAACGTAGTCGCCCACGTGAACCGGGACATCGCCCACGATTCCGTCAAAAGGCGCGCGGATGGTGTAGTAGGCCAGCAGGCTCTCCTGCGTCTTGGTCGACTCCGCGGCCGCGTCGTAATCGGCCTTGGAGTTCTGGTAGGCCTGCTGCTCCTGGTCGTAAAGCTCGCGGCTGGTGACCCCCGCCTCAAACAGCTTGCGCTGCCGCTCCAACTCGATCACGTTGTAGTCGTAGACCGCCTTCTTCTGCCGCTCGGTGGCGCGCTGCGAATCCACCGCGGCCTGCTGCTGGCGCGGATCGATGGTCATCAGCACCTGGCCCGCATCCACGTGCTGGCCCGAGGTGACGCCGATGGCTGTCAGGATCCCGCTCACCTGCGGCATGATAGTGGCCGAGCGGCGCGATTTGATGGTGGCCACGTACTCGCTGCTCTCGGGCACCGGCTGCAATTGAACCGTGTAGGTCTGCACCGGCAGCGCCTGCATGCCGGCCCCCGCCGCCGGCGCCGGCGCTTTCTTCTGGCATCCGGCCGCCGCCACGCACAAAACGATCAACCATCCTGACTTATAGATACTCGTTCTCATTTCCACTCGGTTTTCCCCTGCCGGTTCCTGCGACGGTTGAGAGATCCTCGGCGCCCGGTAACTTCGGGCTGTTCGCTTCAATGGGCCGGCGATCGGCTTTGTCCCAGTTGTGCTCGCCAGGTACGCGCTCCGCCCGGCGCCGGGCCGTCGCACGCCAATGCCTGAAAATGCCTGAAAAACGCTTGGCTATCTGACGCCGCGCCCCGCAAATCCGACTCAAAAGTTATGGCATGGCAGGCAGCGCGCGACGGCCGGCAAAAACCGGCGTAGCGTTCGGCCCCGCTTCGCTCCCATATTTGGAGTATTTCAAGAGGATAACGCACCCCTCCGCCGCGCTTTGACACGCACCCTCTAAGTTGATAGCCTTCAAAAGGGCGAGTCCGGCCATTTAAGGGCTGTTTCCGGCCCTCTACAGTACGTCCCCGTCGTCTAGCCCGGCCTAGGACACCGCCCTTTCACGGCGATAACACGGGTTCAAATCCCGTCGGGGACGCCAACAAAACAAACAACTTATTCGCCCAGTCCGCAGCGAAGTCGCCCTCTGGTGACTCTGTGGTGACTCAACCGAGTCCATGAGGCCGCAGCTCCGCGCTTGTCAGCCCGTGCGTATGCCAGAGAGAAATCGCCCTTGGGTCGCAGAAAAGGTGGTACATTGTTTGCAATTCCACCGAACTTAACTCTCGTGGCGTCTTGAAGGCTCTGCGAGCAACCCGGGAAGGCGACAAAATGAAAACGGCAACGCTCGTTGTTTTGATCTGTTCAGGGCTGAACCTGCTCGGTTTTGTGCTCTACGCGTGCATCGTTCTGTTTCAGATCCCGCTCGAATTCACTCATCACCGCCTCGGTTTGCCTATACTCAACGTTCTCCTGGTGGCCAGCCTGTTTTATTACTTCCTGGCCCTCTACAAGAGCCAGAAATCCTAGAGTTCGTCGGGGATCGTTATTCCGCCACACGTCCGGCGCGGACAGGTGCCGGCAGCATTCCGCCCATGATGCCGTCCAGCTTGCCCACCGCTCCGGCCATGTACTCGGGGGACAGGCGCGCGTACCGTTGCGTCATGCGCGGCGTCTAGTGGCCTGGAATCTGGCCCACCGCGTACAGGTCCGCGCCTTGCTGAACAATCCAGGATGCCCCCGGTTGCGGCGCAATGTGCGAAAACTGGCCTGATTGATGCCCATCCTTGTGACTGCTGTCCGCTTCGGAATCCGGGTTCCTGGTTTCGCCGGTAACCCGCGCCCCTGTTCGTGCATCAATTAAATCGGTTCGAAAAATCGCCTCTGACGTAAAGGAGCAGCCATGAATCGCAATCTGAAAGTTCTGGTCGTCCTGTCGCTTATCCTCGCTTCAACCCCGTTCGCTGCCGGCCAGGTTGAGCCATCCAACCCCGCCGAGATACGCATTCAACGGGAGGTGCGTCACGAACTGCTGATGCTCCCCTATTTCGGCGTCTTCGACAATATCGCATTCCAGGTCCAGGGCGGCACTGTCACCCTGCTCGGCCAGGTGAGCCGTCCCTCTCTCAAATCGGACGCGGAAGGCGCCATCAAGCACATTGAAGGCGTCGACCAGGTCGTGAACAAGATCGAGGTATTGCCGCCGTCGCCAATGGACGATCGCTTGCGGTTGCGGCTATTCCACGCCATCTATGGGTATCCGGCGCTGGAGAAGTACGCCCTTGGCGTTCAGAAACCGATTCGCATCATTGTGAACAGCGGCCACGTGACGCTTGAGGGCGTCGTGGACAACGAAGGCGACAAGAATATTGCCGGCATCCGCGCCAACGGCGTCTCCGGAATTTTCTCTGTGACCAACAATCTGCGCGTGGTTCCAAACTAGCGGCCTCGGCATCTGCGCGGACACCTGTTCTACTTCGGCGCTGGCGCCGGCCCTCTCCCCCGCGTCAGCGGACCACCGCCCAGCGCCTTCTCAATCGCGGTCGCCGGCTCGCCCGGCGCCATCGGGCGCACCCGGAGAGGTACGCGCCCGAGTTGCACGGTTGCCAACTATTGCCCAACAAACCGCCCATCTGCTAAAGTCTGATCCACAATTCCCGGCTGCGTACGCAAACATCCCCTCGGCCCCCCTGTCCCAACCCGAAATGCGCAGCAGCGACATCGGCGCTCAAGCGGCCGGTGCGGGGAATTGCCGGAGGGAAAATGAAACATCGTGCGCTGATCGCCGCCGCCATTGTGTTGCTGCCCATCACCGCGTGGACAGTGTCAAAGGACTTTAACGGCCGCATGTGGCTGGCCCAGGTGCCGGCGCTTCCCAGCAGCGCAACCGGCGCCTACGACCAGTGGAATGACGATGGCCAGGGCAATCTCACTCCCGGCGCGGGCTTCAAGAATCTAGAAGTCGGCATTAATCAGGCCATTGGCGACCAGTTGCAGGCCAACGTGCCCAGCCAGGCGCAGATGCAGCAGCAGATGTCGGCTGCTCAGCAGATGCAGCAGAAGTACGGGACTCCCGAAGGGCAGGCTGCGTTGAAAAACATGACCCCCGATCAGCTGATGGCCCTCGCGCAGCAGATGATGCCGCAAAACGGCGGGGCCCATATTGTGTCGCCCGAGGACCAGGTGCAGCTGCAGAAGATCGGCGACGGCGTGTACTCGGGGCAGCAGCAGGTGTTCGCTGACATGACTGCGATAAATAAGGAAGTGGCCGCCATTGAAGCCCAGTGGGATGCCGAAGCAGCCCCGCTGGTGGCCCAGGAGGAAGCTCAGTTCCGCCAGCTTCCAGTATGCCCTGGCGAAGCAAGCATTCCTTCCGACCTGGAAGTGAGCAAGCTCAAGCTGGAGTTTGCCGATAAACGAATCCAATTGGCCGGCAAGTACCTGCCCAAATTCACGCCGCTGGTCGACAAGTTGCGCGTCTCCGTGCTCCCTGAGATCGACTTCGGCGACGATGCCCTGGCCGCATGGTCGAAGATTCAGGACCCGGGCCTGAAGCAGCAGGCGTCGGCATCGGCGCACGGCGCCGAGCAGCAGGGCTTCGGCGGCGTCGGCGCGGTCGAACAGTTGATCAGGAACGTCTCGGAGAAGGCCGCCCAGACGGTGGCCGACAAGAAGGCAATCGAGAAGAAATATGCCGGCGCGACAGGATGCAAATAGATCTGGCGTAGCCGCATTTCCTTGTTCGTTGCGAGCGTTCTTATTGGCGATTGAGAGTTTGCCTTCCAAATTCTTTCAGCGTAGTATGCGCTTGGCCAAAATCTCGACTGCGGGATGCGCTCAAATTCCGCCTCGTGGCGAGCGAAGGCCAGATCTCTCATGCGGAGAAATACCATGAAGCTGGTCGCACTGGCGATGCTGCTGGTTGCAAGCCTCTGTTACGCGCAGGATAACGGTGATTTCCGGCCTGCTGCCACCAATGTCCTCGATGCGCAGTACCCGCGCGTCGACAGCGCCGGGCGGGCTGAGTTCCGGTTCAAGGCCCCCGATGCGACCGCGGTCAAAATCAACTTCTGGAGCGGTCCCAAGCTCGACCTGGCCAAGCAGGCCGATGGATTCTGGACCGTCACCACGCCGCCCCTGGTTCCGGGACTTCATTACTACACGATCGTCGTCGACGGCGCCGAGGTGAGCGACCCCAGTAGCCGCTCCTACTATGGCGGAGGCAAAGACGCGAGCTGCATCGAGATTCCCGAGGCCGGCTCGACCTACTATTCGCCTCAGGACGTGCCTCACGGCCAGGTCCGCGAGGTCTGGTATCGCTCCGATGTCACCGGCACATGGCGTCACGCGCTGGTGTACACGCCGCCCGGCTACGACGAGCACACCAAGGTGCGCTACCCGGTGCTCTACCTGCAGCACGGCGGCGGCGAAGATGAGACCGGCTGGATCAGGCAGGGCCACGCCAACTTCATCCTCGATAACCTGATCGCGGCCGGAACTGCGAAGCCGATGATTATCGTGATGGCCAACGGCTACGCGCGCCGCGCCGGCGCTGCGCCGCCGCCCGCGGGCAGGCCCTTCGGCTCGCCCGAAATGATGAAGGCCATGCAGGAGATGATGACGGCCTTTGAAGACGACGTGACCAAGGCGCTCATCCCGTTCATCGATTCAACTTTCAGAACCATCCCCGATCGCGATCATCGCGCCATGGCCGGTCTTTCCATGGGCGGCATGCAGACCTTCACGGTCACCTTCGACCGGCTCGATCTTTTCTCCTACATCGGCGGCTTCAGCGGCGCGGCTATGGCCTTCGGCGGCCAAACCTTCGACGCAAAAACGTCTTTGCATGGCGAGCTGGCCGATCCGGCCGCCTTCGCCAAAAAAGTACACCTGCTCTGGCTCGGCGTGGGAACCGACGAGCCGGCCATGATGCACACCGGCATCGTGAACCTGCATAACTCGCTCACCGAGGCGCACGTGCAGCACGTTTTCTACGAGTCGCCCGGCACGGCGCACGAGTGGCAAACCTGGCGCCGCGACCTGAAGGATTTCGCTCCGCGTCTGTTTCAGTAGGTAATCAGCCGACTGAGCTGCTCGGCGCTTGGCCAACCCTTGACTTACCACAATCGAGGGTGCCCCATCCTTCCGCAGCCTTATCGCGGAAGGGTGGGATACCGCGAATCTCAACCGCGACGGATTCGGTAATGGGCACCTGGTCCTACACCTACGACGACTTCAACCGGCTGACCAGCGGCAACGCAACGGCCGGCGTAGATAATACTCTGTCCCTCTCATGGACCTACGATCGGGGTCCCCAGCGACAGGTCTTTGTCGCTGGGGTGGAGGACCGCTACGGCAACCGCTGGGCGCAAAACGCCAGCGGATCGGGGAACATTTCGGCGGTGCAGCCGCAGTTGTCGTTCGGCAATGCCAACCAGGTCACCGGCTGGAGCTACGACGCCGACGGCAACCTGCTTAACGACCAGCGCAACAGCTACGCTTACGATGCCGAGGGCCGCATCGTAAGCCTGAACGGCAGTCCGACGTACTTGTACGACGCCGAGGGCAGGCGGGTAGCGAAGTATTCGGGCGGGACCATTAGCGCCAGCTACCTGCTCGATCTGGGCGGCGACCAGGTGACGGAACTGAACGGCTCCGGCGCCTGGAACCACTCGAATGTGTGGGCGGGGGCGCACCTCGATGCGACCTACGACACCTACGGGCTGCACTTCCATCTGGCCGACCCGCTGGGCACGCGGCGGGTGCAGACCAATGTCTACGGAGTGACCGAGGTCAGTTTCCAGTCGCTTCCTTTCGGAGACGGGCTCACTTCCGTAAGCAACCCAAACTGTCTGGCCGCTAACGACTGCTACAGCGGCGATGACTCGACCGAGCACCACTTCACCGGCAAAGAACGTGACTCCGAATCAGGAAACGACTACTTCGAAGCGCGCTACTACAGCAGTGCGATGGGGCGGTTCCTGTCGCCGGACTGGAGTGCGAAAGAGGAGCCTGTTCCGTACGCAAAGCTAGACAACCCTCAGACACTGAATCTCTACGCCTACGTTCAGAACAATCCTCTGATTCGAGTCGATGAAGATGGTCATGACGCCCTACAGATCGTTGATCAAAGAACCGGGCACGTGACGATCTTAATTCCCGTACACATGACGGGAAGAGGCGCGACGAAGGCGAGAGTTCACCAGATCCTCCAGCGCGTAAATCATCTTCACTCCGAAGACCCTAACGTCACTGTTAAGGCGATGTACACAAAGACACCAGTTCATGGGGTGATGAACACGCTGGACATAAGTCCTCGCCAAGATACGGCCATGTGCGGCGCTGCTGGAGAGTGCGTAAACCGCGTGGGAGGGGACAAAGGCCACATCGACAGTCGGTACACAGGTGACAACGATGCCGGTCCCCATGAGCTTGAACACTTTGCCGGCGCCAAAGACAAGTATGAAGAAGGTGTAGATCAGAATGGAAATCGAACGACTCATCCTTCGCCTGGGTATAACGAGACCGACATCATGTCGGAGAGGCCAGGCACGAATCTGAAGCCTGCGGATACTCAGGAGATGAAGCAAAATCAAACCACGAAGAAGTGCTCGACTTCGAATGGACAAACAACATGCAACTGATTACTCTGCTCGCGTTGCTGATTCTCGGCCTACAGGCCGGGTACAGCCAAACTGTTGATTTGCCGGCCAAGCCTGTTCCCGTTGCCGTCCTTTGCAATGGAGACGACGGATTAACCGCTAGGCTCTGCGAGCAGGTTAAGAAGGCCTTCGGAAAATCACCCGATTTCACTCCAGAGGTAGCCCATAGACCACATTCCTTGATCGTGAGAATTCCTACGAATGTCGACTGGAAGGAAGACGGCAAGCGCACCAAAGCGATCTACTCAGTGGAGCTCGCCATCAAGGATGGGAGAAACCTCCGAACCATAAAAGGCTCCTGTTGGGAAGCTAATCTTGGCGTCTGCGCGGCGAAGATTCTGACCGATACCCGGAGCACGCTTGGATTCTCTCCCTAGGCTTGCAGGGGTGGTACTACGATGTGGAGCACATGGTTATGACGCTGCCCATCATTTGTGCATCTGACGTGCGTTTCGTGCCATCCCTGTTCACCGGCAAAGAACGCGATGCAGAATCCGGAAACGACTACTTCGGGGCCAGGTACTACGCAAGCAGCATGGGGAGGTGGTTGAGCCCCGATCCTATCAACCTTACAAATGCGCGTTTGATGAACCCGGCCAACACGCTTAACAAATACGCGTACGGTGCAAATAATCCCCTCAAGTATGTCGATCCAGATGGCAAGGACATCACGATCTATTATCGAGCTCCGAGTGGGGGAATAGCCGACTTCGGGCATGTCATGCTTGGAGTCCTGAATCAAAACACCGGAAAGACAGCTTTCATTGATTTTTATCCGAAAAATGGAACGGACGCTTTAGGAAGGGGGGCAGGAACTTTCAACGGCGTTGATAAGGGCTCAGACTTGCACGAACGAGGGGAACAGAACGCAGCCGGACAATTTGCGAGCCTCACGATTCGAACCAATCCTGTGGAAGCTCAGGCGCTTATTGATGCGATCACGAAGATGGAGAGCGGCCAGGCTCCTGATTACTCGGCATTTCTAGGAACGAACTGCACAACTCTGATAGAAGACGCTCTGAAAGACCTCGGACTTGATTATGGCGATCAAAGCCCGTCTTCATACTGGGCAGATTTGTTCGCGAGCCAGTCGTCGGGTTCATGGGCCGACAAGACGATAGCAGCTTTTACCGGTTCTGCTCCTCACGCTGGCCAGGACTATGGTAGGCCTCGCTACAATAACCAGGCTCAGCTGATGTTTGCCCTGTATTGGCTCCAGATACATCCAGACCAGGACAAGAGCAGCGTAACGACAACGCAGACCGTTACTCTCCCGGACGGAAGGAAACAGAGCTATTGAGAGGAATCAGCATGACGCAACTGAAGCAAGCCTCCGAAAAGAGCGAGCCTCTCCATCTATTCCGATGGGGCCAACTGGCACTTTCGATAATGCTTGTGCTGGTCGGTGCGCTCTGTCTGTTGAAGTACATGGGCTGGGCTTGGGTGGTTAGCGGTCTCTACGGGCTTCCATCTCAAGCAGAGAAAGTGGCTGCCGCTCAGCGATGGAGCCTGATGTACTTCTGGGCCGGGCTGCTCGCAGAAGCTTTCCTTATAGCGAGTGTCACCGCCAATCTCCGGCTCGACAACACGGCACTAACCGGTGCATCAAAAGTAGTGGCCAGAGTTTTCGGGGCCCTTGCAATAGCCGTCGTTGGAACGCTGGGCACGGCGTTTCTGTTGACTTGGGTCGGGAAACTGCTGCACTGATCTTGGCAAAGGTTGGGTTCCAGCAAGCCACCTTCTGGGGCGGCTTGCTTGCGTCAGGGGCTTCCATCGACATCATGGGCACAGGCGGGTGGCCCACCCTTGACTTACCACAATTGAGGGTGCCCCATCCTTCCGCAGCCTTATCGCGGAAGGGTGGGAGAGCACAAAATCATGCGGTCAGTGACCTATTGGATTGCCAGCCCCTCCACGCCCAGGTCGACTTCGTACACGGCGTCGCTGGTAGCCAGGATGGTGGTGCCGAGGGGCGAGAAGGCCACGCCAACCAGGTTCGCTCCCGAGAGCGCCAGTGAAGCCTCGCCTTTGGGCGTAATGCGCACCAGGCCGCGGCGCCCGTGCAGGCAGGCGCAGACGTAGAGATCGCCCTCGTTTGAGAAGGCCAGGCCCTGCGGCCGGCCGAGTCCGCGATAGAAGACGCGCGTCTCCCCGTGAGGATCGATGGCGAAGACCGCCTCGTTCGACGAGAGCGAGGGTCCCGTCACGAAAAGCGTGCCGGCGGCGTCGACGGCCATGTGATACGCCGAGACCGAGGGCTCAAGCGTGGCGTGCACAAAGATCTGCCGCTCCGGATTGATCTTGAAGATGGTGCCGCTGCGGTCGCCGACGAAGAGGTTGCCTTCGGCGTCGAAGGCTGCGCCCGTGGCCACGCCCATGCCCTCGGCAAAGACGGTGTAGTCGCCGCCCGAGTCGATGCGGTAGACGTTGCCCTCGGCACGCGAAGTCACATAGAGATCGCCATCGGGCGAGATGGCCAGGCCCGTGGCGTTCAGAATGCCGGTCACGAACGGCGTGCCGCGGCCATCGGCGCTGATGCGGACTACGGACACCGGAGTCTGCTTGCCGCGCGGACCGCTCACTGTGGCGTAAATCATGCCCGAGCGGCTGACGGCGGGGCTGGTAACCGGGTGCAGGCCGTCGTTGAGCTGGTGGGCGATGCGCAGCGGCGCCGTGTTGCCCGCTCCGGCCGGATTGCGCACCTCCACGAGCCCCGTCGAGGCATTCTCAGGGACGCGAAACACCAGGCGCGAAGGTCTGCTCATCAGAATGTGCGCCGGTTCGCCGTCGACCAGCACAACCGGCGTCCCAAAGTCATGCGGACCGAGATTCGCGCCAACCAGTTCCACCTCGGCAAGGGGCATGGCCGCGGCCGGCGTCACCTCGTCGATGCGCGGGGCAGGAACGGCTGCAAAAGCGGATTGGGAAGAGGCGCGAGGCATTGCAATCAGTCGGCTCTAATACCAGATGCGCACCAGAGACGCTATACCCAAAGCATACAGCCCGGCCCCCACGTCGTCGAAAACGATGCCCCATCCTGCGGGAAGCCGTTCGAGGCGGCGGACGGGGAACGGCTTGGTGATGTCGAACAACCGGAAGAGGATGAGCGCGATAAGCGCGTGGCCCCAGTCGGGCGGGCAAAAGAGGAGCGCGATCCACTGGCCGGCAACCTCATCGATGACCACGAATCCCGGATCGGTGCGGCCGGCCTCGCGTTCGGCGATGGTCGCCGCGGGCACGCCCACGATGATGACCACCGCAATGCCCGCCAGCGTGGCGATGAGCAGAGTCTGGCGCGAGGGATGCGCGCCCAGCGCAAACGCCGCCCAGAGGAGCGTGGCGGCGACCGAGCCCCATGTTCCGGGACCGGGCTTCAGGTAGCCGATGCCGAAAAAGGTGGCGACGATTGTGGCCCAGAGGGTCTTCTTGCTCGAGATAGGCGTCACTGAATTCCCAGTCATCTCATAATCCGACGGTTGAAGCTGGTTCTTCGATGCGCGATTGGGCATAGACCCGGATTCCAAACTGAACCAGCGCCGCAGAGACCCACAGGAGGATTGCCAGCTTGTTCACAAAGCATGCGAGTAACAGGACCGCATAATGGGTGAAACTGCCCACGAAGTTTTCGGCAGAGACCTGAAACATAGCGAGCGAGTAGGCGGGTCCGAGAGCCCACAGGGAAAAGGCCGCAAGCCTGGACGAAGCCGCGGCCAGCGCGAAAAGCGGGAAAGCGAGTAGCGGCGGGAGGAAGAAAAGGAGTTCAAGAATCTTGAACCCGTGCCGGCCAAAACCTCCCCAGAGTAATCCCATCAAGCCCAGGAAGGAGGCGCCAAGGCTCAAGAGCCCTGCAATAATCAGCGCAACTATGCAGAGAACCTTCCGGCTAACTTTCACTCGACCCTCCGCTGCGCTCCGAGCCGAGGTTGCCCAGATCTTCAAGCACTTCGGGATCGAGGACGGGCGAGCTGATCTTGTAAACGCCCGAGGCCCACTTGCCCAGGTCGATCTTGCGGCAGCGGTCGCTGCAGAAGGGGAAATCCTCATCCTCGGGGCGGACCAGCATCCCGCAGGAGGGGCAGCGGAACAGCTTTGCCGATTTCTTCTTCGTGGCCATGCGATAAGCGGCAACCTGCGCCGCGGTCAAGGACTATCGTAGCGCGGCAGGGGCAGGGCAGGGTAACTGCTGCGACGGATCAGACGCCGCTCGAATCCAGGGTCAGCCTCTAAAGTCCGCATATGAAAGGGGATGATTGCGAACTGCCGGATTGAAGGCCCGATGTTTACCTTCTCGACAATCCAGAGGGCCCGGAATCTGCCGTAAAATGAGCCCGAACTCCTTTAAATTAAGGTCAATTCACCATTCCGTAACATTGGGCGTAGAGAATGAGTCCCGGCAGTAATATTGCGAGGGAGTATAACGTGAAAAAAACACTAGTCGCCATTGCATGCTTTGTTTTGGCCTTGAGCGTGGCCCATGCCCAGAAGATTACCGGAGCGGGAGCCACCTTCCCTTATCCCATCTATTCCAAGTGGTTCACTGAGTACAGTTCCGCGCATCCGGGCGTTGAAATCAACTACCAGTCGATCGGTTCCGGCGGCGGCATCAAGCAGTTCTGCTCGGGCCTGGTGGACTTTGGCGCATCCGACATGCCCATGACCAACGACCTGATCGCCGGCTGCAAAAACAAGCTGGTGCACATCCCCACGGTGCTGGGCGCGGTGGTGCCTGTGTATAACGTGCCGGGGGTCAGCAATGTCCGTTTCAGCGGCGAACTGCTGGCTGACATCTATCTGGGCAAAATCACCATGTGGAACGATCCGCGGATCGCCAAAGACAATCCCGGCGTGAGTCTGCCCGACACGAAGATCATCGTGGTGCACCGCGCCGAGGGCAGCGGAACCAGCTTTATCTTCACCGACTACCTGAGCAAGGTGAGCAAGGAATGGGCTGGCGGTCCGGGAGCGAGCACTGCGCCCGGCTGGCCGGTTGGAGTGGCGGGCAAGGGCAACGAGGGCGTGGCCGGGCTGGTGCGCCAGGTCCCCGGAACCATTGGCTACGTTGAGCTGATCTACGCACTGCAGAACAAGATGACCTTTGGCGCCGTGCAGAATGCAGCCGGCAACTGGATCACGGCATCGATTCCCGGCGTGACGGCGGCCGCGGCCAGCAGCAAGCAGATGCCTGCCGACTACCGCGTCTCAATCACCAACGCTCCGGGTGCGGATGCGTATCCCATCTCGAGCTTCACTTACCTGCTCATCAACACTCATCCCGCCGACGAGGCGAAGGAGAAGGTGATCCGCGACATGCTGAGCTGGATCATCAAGAGTGGCGAAGGTGAGGTCAGCGCGCTATCGTACGCTCCGCTGCCCGACGCACTGCAGGAAAAAGTGATTCAGACGGTCTACGCACTTCCTCAATAACCACCCCTATCAGGCAAATGGACCAGGGCCCGGCGAAGCTGCCGGGCTCTTCGTTTTTTGGGGTAGCCCGATCCGGCTACGCGCCAATGCGTTCGCCGATCAGGCGGTCGAGGAGCGGAATCAGCGCCTCACCCGTGCGCGGAAGCACGAACTGCGCGCTCGCCGCATCCCAATCGAGCTTGAAGCTGGTAGCCAGCGCCGAGATCCAGATCTGGCGCATCGGCGTATTGGGCGTGATCACGAATTTGCCGCCGGCTTCTTCGAAATCTACATTAAGCACGCCGTTCTGCTCTTCCACCTCGAAGCCGGCCTCTTCACTCTCTTCGCGTTCGATCAAGTGCCTTTTGAGGGCGTCGAGCGCCGCTTCCGCCGCCCGCCGAAACTCCAGTTCATCCTGCATGGCCCCAGTGTAACAAGACCGGCGCGCGCCGCCGCCGGGGTTAACTTCTCCGGTATTTCAGCTTATTTTGCCGGTTTTTCACGGGAATCTTCCCGTCCGTTCAACATTCAACTGCAAAACTCCAATCAGCAACAAACTCTTTTACCCATTCCTGAGCTTCAAGGAGAGAGGCAAATGAGCATGCTGCGCTGGAGCATCACACTGGCGATGATTGTGTCAGCAGGACAGAGTACGGTTGCGCAGACGGCGCAATTGCCTGAGCCTGCCATAACGCTTGTCCGCGAAGTTGTTTACAACGAACTCCACGATCACCAGCACCACGGCTATTGGCGCTACCGGATCGAGCGGCGCACCGCCAACGGAACTGCAATCGAGGAGCAGGTAGAGACCGCCGGCGGGCCAGTGGCCTGGGTGGTCGAGGGTAACGGCAGGCCGCTTGACGGCGCTGCCCGCGAAGAGCAGCAGGGGCGGCTCGAGCGGCTGATGACCTCGCCGCAGGAGCAGGCCCGGCACCTGCGTGACTACAACAAGGACGAGGAACGGATCGGGCGCATTGTTGCCATGCTTCCCGACGCATTCCTGTACGATTTCGACGGCGAAGACAACGGTTACTTGAAGCTGCGCTTTCATCCCAACCCGGAATATCCATCGCACTCCATCGAGGCGCGCATCTTTCACACCATGAGCGGGGAGCTGACAGTTGACCCGCGCTACAAGCGCCTGGCCGGGCTGGAGGGGCGCATCAATCAGAACGTCGATTTCGGATTCGGCATTTTGGGCCGGATATACAAAGGCGGGTGGTTCAAGCTCGAGCGGACACGGGTAAGCTCGACGGACTGGAAGACCTCGGAGCTCGAGGTGCATCTGAACATTCGCGCGCTGCTGGTTACGAGTTTTGCGCGCGAAACCAGCGAGACGCGTGGGGCATTCCAGCCAGTGCCGGCAGGCATGAGCGTGGCGCAGGGAGTAGCGCTGCTGGAAGGCAATGAGACGGCGCTCAATTCAAAGAATCCGCCGGCCCCTCTTGCCATAACCTGGTAGCCTCGGCCGGTGAAGGCCGATCGTGAGAGTGTCCGCATTCGGGACACAAATCTGAGGTTGAAGATTAAAGATCTGCGTGCGGGCGCCGATGAATAAACAACAGGAGGCGCCCAAATGGAGATCGCACCCATTCCCGGAATCCGCCCATTTGCCGCGAGCCGGACACCGCGCCCCGACTCCGATCTCTCCGCGGCCTTCGATATCGATGCTCTGAGCAAGATGGGCGACGGAACCGCGGCGACGCGCGTGAACAAGGCGGCCGGAGCCGAAGAAGAGGATGACGAACCCGATCTGGCCGAAGATGCCGGGAACGCGCAGGATTCGCCGGGCGTGAATTATTTCGCGTAGAAACGATGAGCCTAGTTCTCAGTCGTTTTGAAGGGATATCTGTAAACAATCTGTTCTTTGACCGGTCGGAACGGATACGATTTTGCGAGTATGGACTCGATCTCTCCGCTAAACTCCCACTTGGCCTCGTGGAAGCACCAATCCACAACAAACCATCCATCAACATCGCGAACGAACGAGAGTCCGATGCATTTATCTAGATGTAGATCGTATTTGCAGGCTGCAGTGAGGTTGATCAGAGCAGTCCGTCTTGATTCCCGAAACTCGGACTGAAGCGGTATAAAGACAAACCCGCAGCCAGTTCGAGGACTTACGAACCGATACGGCTGGCGAAACTCGTCCGCCTTTGCGGCCTCCATGCAGAGAGCAAATCGCTCTTTAAACGATTTCAGTTCGCCTCTGTGGAGTTTTGCGACCTCACGAATGATGCGGTGGTACTTGATCCCGTCTATCTCGTTGTCTGTCGTTCTCTCCAAAAACTTGTGGAGAATCCCAGTTACATCCCATTTGTCTATCTCTTCTTCCATGATCTCAAGGTTCTTCGCATCAGCTATTTGCGGCTTTAGGTTTTTCTCCCCACGAAGATAGTGACCGACCAAGCTTTGCTCAGGGAGGGCCGCGACGTCAGAAGGCCAGTCCGCACAGAGCTCTGCACGCCACGATAGGTACTCCGAAATCTCGAAAAATGTCAGCAGAGTCCTAACGATGCCCATGTAGTCATCGGCTGGAATGAGATGCATCAGTCCGGCGGTGCGACTGAGATGAAACTTTGGGCGACATACGGGATAAAGATTCTTCTCCAAATACACAATGACTTTGTGCATGGTTCTTATCCCTCTAACGGATAGAGGAACGGTCTGGCCGTAATTATTCGTAACTGAAACGGGGTCGTATTGGTTCAGGTAGTTTAGTGTGTTCCTGACTTGACGCGTAGCTTTTCCGACGACCTTATTTTCGAACCACCGATTTTCGGCGTCCGCCGAAATGTCGGCGCCTTCGGATCGCTCTTTCACTTGGAAGACAACAGCAAGATCATCGAGCCATATGACGGCATCCGCCAGCTCAACCTCAGACTGTGTAGGGGGGCAGAATCTGGCTGTAGAGAATGTGAACTCCCTCAGGAAGTAAAACTCGTTCGTGCGGGACACAAGTTCTTCGAGTGTCATATCTAATCAATTGTGTACCACCTGCGACTCATTCTCTTCAAAGGGGCTTCGAAAACGTGGCGGCCTTGAGCTTCTGCGTTTGTCGGATATCTTCGGACCCCTCGCCTCTCGCGGTCCAGAATCCGCGGAGCTTTTCCTCGGGCTGCTAACCCCGCTAACTCCGCTAACCCCGCTGCCTTCTACAGCGTCCTCTTGAACAGCGGCGTTGCTACCAGCAGCGTGGCGAGGCCGAAGACCATGAGAAACAGGAGGTCGTGCTCGATGGCGACCCAGCCGCCGTTCTTGAGCATCACCGCCTTGAAGCCGTGGATCACATAGGTGAAAGGATCGATCACGCCAATGGCCTGCATCCACTTGGGGAACGACGAAACGGGATACATGGCGCCCGAGGGATATAAGAGGAGGACATTGAGGATGCCAAACATGGCGCGCGGAACCAACGGATCGTCGACGCGCACCATGAGCAGAAACATCATGCCATTGAAGGCGATGGAGCCGGCGACGATGAGGCACAGCATCTGCAACATGATCATGGGATGA
>Ga0326727_10009087_pt1 | contig 24750 bp, 27 predicted proteins | sample MB2enrmetagenome_FD_207643 | JGI IMG/M metagenome (GOLD analysis project Ga0326727, IMG submission 207643) | Lab enriched peat soil microbial communities from McLean, Ithaca, NY, United States - MB29MY | ecosystem: Environmental > Terrestrial > Soil > Wetlands > Peat | place: USA: New York... | reverse complement strand
CCTGCTGTATGCCGCTGCTCAACAGTTCTTTCAACTGGTGCTGGTCCTTCGGTTTGATTTCGATGGTCAGAAATGGGCGTCCCATACTCCGAGTATGCGCCAAAACATTTCTGTATAAAAATGATTGTTCCAAATATTTCAGGCGGTCAGAGACCTAGTGGGATAAGGCTTTCGCCTTGTCAATCCGAGCGAAGCTCGGAGGTTGCCTGAGCGGATGCAGTGCGTCCGAGCTTCGCTCGGATTGACAAGCCTGGAGGCTTATCCCACCAGCCCCAGCTCCGCGGCGCGCGCCTGCATGGCCTTCACGCAGAAATCGATGTGCTCTTCGAGCGGCGCGCCCAGCTCCCGCGCGCCCTCGACGATCTCCTGGCGGTTCACCGAGCGGGCGAAGGCTTTGTCCTTCATTTTCTTCTTCACCGAAGGCACGTCCACCTCGAAGACGCTGCGGTGCGGCTTGACGTAGGAGATGGCCGTGATGAAGCCCGCCAGCTCGTCGCAGGCGAAGAGCGTCTTCTCGAGCAGACTCACCCGCGCCACGCCGCTATGGCTGGCGTGCGAGAGAATGGCGCGGCGGATGTCCTCGTCCACCCCGCGAGCGGCCAGAATCGGTTCCCCCTTGATGGGATGGTCGGGAAGCCGCGGGTGGATTTCCCAATCGAAATCGTGCAGCAGGGCGACGGCAGCCCACTTCTCTTCGTCCTCGCCGAATTTGCGGGCGTACGCCGCCACGCAGCTCTCCACGGCCAGCGCGTGCTTGCGGAGCCCTTCGGACTTGGTGAACTCGCAGAGAATATCCCAGGCCTGTTGGCGATCGAGCATCGAGATTATGATATCAGGGCCAGATCGCGGCAATCCCGAGCGCCGCTCCCAGCGCGAGGATCGCCAGATCCTTGCATCGCCGGAGGAGAGCGAGTCGGAGTACACGACAGGACAAATTAGCTCACTTCGTCGCGACAAACCAGGGCTGTGAAGGTCCGAATATACCGCTCCCTAGCGTTCCCAGGCGTCACCCCAAGCCGTCGCGCGGGCTTCGGCTCCTATCTCGCCGCGGCTTTCCTGGCAGCCGCCCAACGCCTCTTGGTCGCCGCGATGATCCGCGCCCGCCCCTCGGGGCTCAGACGGCGCTTCTTCTTATTGGCCTTCGCGGGCGCTGGCGTCGCCGCCGCTTCAGCCTTGGCTTTCCGGGCAGCCGCCCAGCGTTTCCTCTGCGCAACGGCCATGCGCCGGCGCGCGGCGGCGCTCAGCACACGCTTCGTCGCAGTGGTCTGGGCAGGCGCCAGCGAAGTAGGATGCATGCCAATCCTATCTTGAAGTTCACCGATCCGAGCCTCGATGTCCTTGATCCTTCCCTGGTAGCCAATAAGCGCAGCGGCCAGGAAGTCCGCGTCAACTGTGAGTGGCATAAACTGTGATTATACCCCCGGCGCCCTATCGCCGCCCGAGGTTTGCCGATAGCTGGCGCCGGCAAGCGCCTGGATCCGGCGGCGGGGAATATGGAGTGACATTGTGCGTTAATCTCTTGGCATGACGTATATGAGAAGACGCACGCCGCTCCCGCCCGTTGCCGCCATCCTTCTCGCGGCTCTGGTCGCGGTGGCGCCGGCCTGCAAGACGACGCCAAAATCACCCGCGGTGGGCATCGATCTGGCGGGCATGGACAGGTCCGTCGCTCCGGGTGACGATTTCAACGCCTATGCCAACGGCGGATGGATCAAAGCGACTCCCATTCCCGCCGACAAGCCGAGTTATGGCGTCTTTACCATGCTGGCCGACGAGACGCGGAAACGCTTGCTGGCGCTCATCCAGGAATCGGCCAAAGCAGGATCCGCCGCCGGCGAGGATGCCCGGAAGATCGGCGACTTCTACTCGAGCTTCATGGATGAAGCCGCCATCGAGTCCAAGGGAATCGGGCCGCTGAAGCCCCAGCTCGACGCGATTGCGGCCATCGCGGATCGCCATGCTCTCGCCCGCGCCTTGGGCGAGCGGCTCCGCGCGGATGTGGATCCGTTGAACGACACCAACTTCGAGACCGGGAACCTCTTCGGAGTCTGGGTCGCGCAGGGCTTGACGGACCCGTCGCGCAACTTCCCCTATCTGCTCCAAGGCGGTCTCGGAATGCCGGATCGCGACTATTATTTATCGACGACCGCGCATATGGCCGAGTTGCGCCAGCAGTACCAGGCGCACATAGCGACGATGTTCAAGCTGGCGGGTTTCGCGGACCCATCCGCCCGCGCCGGCCGGGTGTTCGCGCTCGAAACGAAAATGGCGCGGGCGCATGCCACGCGCGTCGAGTCCGAGGATGTACATGCCGCGGTCTCATGGAAACGCGGCGAGCTGGCTGCCAAGGCTCCCGGGCTCGACTGGCCGGCGCTGCTCGACGCCGCCGGCCTCGAAGACGCGCCCGTCTTGATTATCTGGCACCCCAAAGCGGTCCCCGGACTTTCCGCCCTGGCCGCCACGGAGCCTCTGGAGGCATGGAAGGACTGGCTCGCGTTTCATGCCATTGAACAGGCCGCCGGCTTTCTTCCGAAGGCCTTCGTCGACGAGCGCTTCAGCTTTTATGGCAAGGCCCTCAGCGGAATTCCGGAGTTGCGCCCGCGCTGGCAGCGGGGAATGGATTACACCAGCGCGGCGCTGGGAGAGGCGGTCGGCAAGCTGTACGTGCAACGCTACTTCCCGGCCGCAACCAAAGCCAAGGCGCAGGCCATGGTTGGCGATTTGGTGCGGGCGTTCGCCAAAAGGATCGACGCGCTCGCCTGGATGTCGCCCGCCACCAAGGCCAAAGCGAAACAGAAGCTGGACACGCTGAAAGTCGGCGTCGGCTATCCCGACCGGTGGCAGGATTACTCGCGCCTCGAGGTGGTCAAAGGCGACGCGCTGGGGAACGCGCGGCGCGCCGAGCTTTTCGAATACCGCCGTCAGCTCGACAAACTCCACCAGCCGGTCGACCGCGACGAGTGGTGGATGACTCCGCAGACCGTGAATGCGGTCAATCTTCCCCTGCAGAACGCGCTGAACTTCCCGGCCGCCATAATCCAGCCGCCGTATTTCGATCCGCAAGCCGACGCAGCGCACAACTACGGCTCCATGGGAGCGATCATCGGACACGAGATCAGCCACAGCTTCGACGACCAGGGCAGCCAGTTCGATGCCGCCGGCCGTCTCGCCAACTGGTGGACCAAGGAAGACTTCGACCACTTCAAGGCCGCCGGCGAAGCGCTCGCCGCGCAGTTCGACGGCTACCGGCCTTTTCCGGATCTGGCGGTGAATGGTCATCAGACGCTCAGCGAGAACATCGCCGATGTGGCCGGCCTCCTGGCCGCTTACGATGCGTACCGGCTCTCGCTCGACGGGAAGCCGGACGTGGTCATGGACGGCTTCAGCGGCGATCAGCGGTTCTTCATCAGCTTCGGGCAAAGCTGGCGGTCCAAGATGCGCGATGCGGAAATGCGGAGACAGATCGCCACCGACGGCCATGCGCCCGAACAGTACCGCGCCGACGCCGTGCGGAACTTGGACGCCTGGTACGATGCTTTCTCGGCGCATCCTCCGCAGAAGCTGTGCCTGGCGCCGCCGGATCGGGTGCGCGTATGGTAGCGGAGTCCCGATAGGCCGCCGGGCTGGAAGCAACCTACTGGGACCTGGCAAGCGAAGTTACTCAAGGATGTGTCGCATGGCGGTACTGTGCTTTTGCCTCCACCGGATCGAGGCGTGGGGGGTCGGGACTGTGATATGCTCTTTCACCGTGCGCCGCTCGCCACCGAGAAGCGAGTGGCCACTCTAGGAGGAGGAATATCATGAGGATGCTGATGCACGTCGAGTGCCCGCTTGAGCCGTTCAACACCGCCGTTCGAGACGGAAGCGCCGGGCCGAAGATTCAGAGAATTCTTGAGGCCATCAAGCCCGAGGCTGCCTATTTTTCCGAGCATGACGGTCGCCGTGGGGGGATCTTTGTGGTGAACGTCAACAGTCCGTCCGATGTCCCGGCGCTGGCCGAGCCGTGGTTTCTCACTTTCAATGCCGAAGTGGAGTTTCGGATTGCCATGACGCCTGAAGATCTGTCCCGCGCGAGCCTGGACGCGTTGGGAAAGAAGTGGGCTTAAGACCAATGCTGTTCACCTAAGACCGGCCGCCCTCTGTGGCGCACGCATTAGCGAGTTTCGGCTCGTCGTCCGGATCATGGGCTGAAACCACCCAGAGGGTATCCCGGCGCGCTCAAGCGTGCGCCATGGAGGGTGGCAGTTTTAAGGTGAACTGTGTTGGAGTTAGGGGGAATTCTATCCTACCCCCCCACAGCCATTCGCCTTATCTGCCGAAACTCGCCTCAACCTGTTGAAATACTTGATAACAGGGGCTTTTGGCCCGAAAGTGGGCGATTCTTCGCCCCGCCAGTCGCATGTTAGTTGCAACCTGTTGATATTTCTGACAGCTTGAATGGAAGCGCAAATGCAGTCTATTCTAATCTATGCTCACGTACCTGGGCCCGACCCCACTGCCCTCGGACGACAAAAGATGGAAAATCGTCGAGGCCACTGCGAGGCGGCACGGGCGCGAACCTCACGCGCTGATCGAAACGTTGCACACCGTACAGGAGTGCTTCGGGTATCTCGATGACGCCGCGTTGAAGTTTGTGGCCCTGACGCTGCGCCTGCCAATGAGCCGCGTATATGGCGCAGCCACCTTTTATCATTTCTTCACTCTTAAGCCGAAGGGCAAGCACACCTGCGTCATATGCACCGGCACCGCCTGCTACATCAAGGGCGCGCCGGCGCTGCTGAACGCCGTCGAGAAGGCATACGGCGTCAAGCCGGGCGAAACGACCCCCGACAATGAACTCTCGGTGTTGACCGCGCGCTGTCTGGGATCGTGCGGCCTGGCCCCGGCGGTGGTGCTGGACGGCGCCGTGCTGGGCAAGATCGGCGCCACGAACCTGCTGGCGCGCGTCGAGAAAGGCATCCGCCATGACCATTGAGGAACTACGCAAAGCCGCCGAAAGCGAACGCGAAGCGCAGAAAAAGTATGTGCACCACGTGTGCGTGTGCACCGCCGCCGGGTGTCTTTCCTCCGGCGCCGACCAGGTTCTCGAGGCCATCAAGAAGGAAGTGGCCGAATCCGGCATGAAGCATGAGGTGCTGGCCAAGGGCGTCGGCTGCATGGGCCTGTGCAGCGCCGGGCCGCTGGTATCGGTGGAAACCGAAGGCCGGCTGTATGCCGGGGTGACGCCGGAACAAGCCCCGGAAATCATTCGCAATCTCGATACCGGCGGCGATGGCCACGCCGATGGCCTCACCGAGTGCCCCACCAACGTGCCCTTCTTCGAGCGACAGAAGAGAATCGTGCTGGAGAATTGCGGCAAGATCGATCCGGAGCGCATCGAAGACTACATCGCGAACGATGGCTACCGCGCCCTGGTCATTGCGATCGCCGAAAAAACGCCCCCGGAAGTGGTCCAGGAGGTCATTCGCAGCGGCTTGCGCGGGCGCGGCGGCGCGGGTTACCCCACCGGCCTCAAGTGGAGCACGGTGGCCAAGACCGGCGAGCAGCAGAAGTACGTCGTCTGCAACGCCGATGAAGGCGATCCGGGCGCGTTTATGGACCGCGCGGTGCTCGAAAGCGACCCTCACCGGGTGCTTGAAGGCATGGCCATCGCGGCTTATGCCGTGGGCGCGCAGAAGGGCTACATCTATGTGCGGGCGGAGTATCCGCTGGCGGTCAAGAACCTCAAAACCGCCATCCGCCAGGCGGAGCGCATGGGGTTGCTGGGCAACAGCATCTGCGGCTCGCGCTTCAGCTTCCACATCGATATCCGGCTGGGCGCCGGCGCGTTCGTGTGCGGGGAAGAGACGGCGCTGATCGCCTCCATCGAAGGCCAGCGCGGCTCGCCGCGCCCGCGCCCGCCGTATCCCGCCGAATCCGGCCTATTCGATTGCCCCACGCTGATCAACAACGTCGAAACGTTCGCCAACGTGGCGCCCATCATGCGCCGCGGGGCGGCCTGGTTCGCCGCCATCGGCGCCGAGAAGAGCAAAGGCACCAAGGTGTTCGCCCTGGCCGGCCGGATCAAGAACACCGGCCTGATCGAGGTGCCCATGGGCATCACCCTGCGCGAAATCGTGCATGAGGTGGGCGGCGGCATTCCCGACGGCAAGCGGTTCAAGGCGGTGCAGACGGGCGGCCCCTCGGGCGGCTGCATTCCCGAGCAGCACCTCGATTCCCCGCTCGATTACGAATCGCTCAAGCTCATCGGTTCGATGATGGGCTCGGGCGGCATGATCGTCATGGACGAGACCTCTTGCATGGTGGACGTAGCCAAGTACTTCATGGAGTTCTGCAAGAGCGAATCGTGCGGAAAGTGCATTCCTTGCCGCGCCGGTACGCAACAAATGCACGGCCTGCTGGAGAAAATCACGGCCGGGGAAGGAACCGCCGCCGATCTCACGCTCCTCCAGGAGCTGTGCGACCTGGTGCGCAACACCAGCTTGTGCGGGCTGGGGCAGAGCGCGCCCACTCCCGTGATCACCACCATGCAGTATTTCCCGGAGGAATACCAATCCCATATCGACGGGCACGGCTGCGCGGCGGGAGTGTGCGCCTGCGGCCCGAAACACGCCGATCCCGAGGAGGTTCGCAAATGAGCCCCAGAACGCCGGTGCGCGTAAAGACCCTCACCATCGACGGCCGCGAAGTGGGAGCCCGCGAGGACCAGACCATTCTCGAGGTGGCCCGCGAGAACGACATCCGCATCCCTACCCTGTGCGAGCTCACGGGGCTCACCAATCCGGGCGCATGCCGCCTGTGCCTGGTGGAGGTGAAAGGCGTGCCGCGGCTGCTGCCGGCCTGCGTGACGCACGTGGCGGAGGGCATGGAAGTGACAGTGTACTCCGAACGCCTGGAGCGCTATCGCCGCGGCATCCTCGAACTGCTGTTCGCCGAGCGCAATCACGTCTGTTCGGTATGCGTCAGCAATGGCAATTGCGATCTGCAATCGCTGGCGCTGACCCTCGGCATGACCCACGTGCACTTCCGCTATCAGTACCCGCGCATGCCGGTGGACGCTTCCCACGAGCGGTTCGTGATGGATCACAACCGCTGCATCCTGTGCACCCGCTGCGTGAGGGTGTGCGACGAAATCGAAGGGGCGCATACCTGGGACGTGATGTCGCGCGGCGTGGATTGCCGCGTGATCACGGACCTGGCCCAGCCCTGGGGCAAGTCCGAGAGTTGCACCAGTTGCGGCAAGTGCGTGCAAGTGTGTCCCACCGGCGCGCTCACGGAGAAAGGAAAATCGGTGGCCGAAATGGCGAAACGCAGGCAGTTCCTGCCCTATCTGACGCTGATGAGGGAGGGCCGCAAATGAGCGCCGACGGCAAAGTTCGCCTGGCCACCGTGTGGCTCGACGGCTGCTCCGGCTGCCACATGTCGCTCCTCGACACGGATGAGCGTTTGCTCGATCTGGCGGCCCGCGTGACGGTGGTCTGGGGTCCGCTGGTGGATCTCAAGGAGTTTCCCCAGGACGTCGACGTAACGCTGGTGGAAGGGGCCATCTCGAGCGAAGACGACCTCCATCGCATTCGCATGGTGCGGGAGCGCACCAAGCTGCTGGTTTCGCTGGGCGATTGCGCCGTCACCGGCAACGTGCCGGCCATGCGCAACGCCTTCGGCGCCGACGCGGCTTTGCGCCGCGCCTACCTGGAGAACGTCTCCTCGGACCCGCAAATTCCGCGCGAAATCATTCCTCCGCTGCTGGCCGCCGTGCGCCCGGTGCACGAAGTGGTCAAGGTGGATTTGTTCATCCCGGGGTGCCCGCCCTCCGCGGACCTCATTTTCACGGTGTTGAGCGAGCTGCTGGAAGGGAAAGCCACCAACCCGGCCGCGAAATTCGGATAAACACAATGCCAAGGCAAAAAATCGTTATCGATCCGGTCACCCGCATCGAGGGCCATTCCAAAATCTCGATTCACCTGGACGAGCACGGCCACGTCGAGGAAGCCTACTTCCACGTCACCCAGTTCCGTGGGTTTGAAAAATTCTGCGAAGGCCGTCCGTTTTCCGAGATGCCCTCGCTGATGGCCCGCATCTGCGGCATCTGCCCGGTGAGCCACCTGGTGGCATCGGCCAAGGCCTGCGACGCCATCCTGGCGGTGCGCATTCCGGACAACGCCGTGCGCTTGAGGAAGATCCTCAACCTGGCTCAAATTGTGCAGTCGCACGCGCTCAGCTTCTTCTACCTTTCGGCCCCGGACCTGCTGCTGGGCATGGATTCCGACCCGGCCAAGCGCAACGTGTTCGGCCTGGCCGAGGCCAATCCCGCCATGGCCCGGGACGGCGTGCGCCTGCGCCAGTTCGGCCAGCAGGCGATCGAATGGCTGGCCGGCAAGCGCATCCATCCCACCTGGGTAGTGCCCGGCGGCGTCAGTGAGCCGCTTACGGCCGAGGTTCGGGACCGCATCCTGGCCGGGATTCCGGAATCGCTGGCTATCGCGCGGCGCGCCCTGGACTGGTTCAAGTCCGAGATGGAGCGCTTCCGCGAGGAGATCCGCACCTTCGCCAACGCGCCCACGCTGTTCATGGGCCTGGTGGGCGAAGACGGCGGCCTGGAGCATTACCACGGCAAGCTGCGCTTCCTGGACGCGGGCGGCAAGATTGTGCGGGATGGGGTGGAAGGGGACGATTATCCCGCCTACATCGCCGAGCTGGCGCATCCCTGGACGTATCTCAAAACCGCTTACTATAAACCCCTCGGCTACCCCGAGGGCGTGTATCGCGTAGGCCCCCTGGCGCGGCTCAATGTCATAGACGGCTGCGACACGCCGCTCGCCAACCAGGAGTGGGCCGAGTTCCGCGAACTGGATCGCGGGACCGTGCTCAGCTCCTTCTACTACCACTACGCGCGGCTGATAGAGATTGTCTACGCGCTCGAAAAGATCGACGAGATGCTCCGCCTGCCGGAAATTCTCGATCCCAACGTGCGGGCCTTCGCGCGCGCCAACAACTCCGAAGGCGTGGGCGTTTCCGAGGCCCCCCGCGGCACGTTGATTCACCATTACAAGGTGGATTCGAACGGCCTCATCACCTGGGCCAACCTGATTATCGCCACCGGCCACAACAACGCCGCCATGAACCGCGGCGTGCTCCAGGCGGCGCGCCATTTCGTACACGGCAACAAGCTCACCGAAGGTATGCTGAACCGCGTGGAGGCGGTCATACGCGCCTTCGACCCGTGCCTGAGCTGCTCCACGCACGCCGATGGCCGCATGGCCATGGAAGCCAGCCTGCGCGCGCACGACGGAGAACTATTAGATTCGATTCGGAATTGGGAAGCTCTGTGATATAGGCAACGCGACCGCTCCCTGACGGTCGCGGCTCTTCAAGAAGCAACGCGACCGCTCCCTGACGGTCGCGGCTCTTCAAGAAGCAACGCGACCGCTCCCTGACGGTTGCGGCTCTTCAAGAGTCTGGCGAGCCGCGACCGTCAGGGAGCGGTTTCCATGCTCTTGGTGTTGTGGGGCAGGCGCTTTCGCCTGCCAAAGACCAAACATACTGTTCATGTCCCGCATTCTCATCATCGGCTATGGCAACCCGATCCGGGGCGACGACGCGCTGGGCTGGCGCGCCGCCGAGCGGCTGCGCGATCTGGTGACCCGCCCGGACGTCGAAATCCTCATCCTCCACCAGCTCGCTCCCGAGCTGATGGAGCCTCTCAGCCAGGTGGACCTGGCCATATTCATCGACGCCGCCGCCGGACCCGAGCCCGGCGCCATGCTCGAACGCCGCATCGAGCCGCGCGCTTCCGGCTCCGCGTCCTTTACCCATCGCGCCACCCCCGAAGCGCTGTTGTGGGCCGCGCGCGCTCTTTATGGCCGGGCTGCCGAGGGCCGCATGATCACCGTGACCGGCGCGGATTTCTCCTATTCCATGGATCTCTCCCCAACCGTCGCGGCCCGCCTGGAGGATGTGGTCGAAGCCGTCCTGCGCCTGATCGGCCAGCCGTTTGCCGGCCCATGCTCCTGAGGTCCTTTGACGAAATGACATGTTCAACTGGCTCGGTCGGAAAGAACCGTTCGAGAACTTACATATCGTGGCGCCAGCGAAACAGTCGTAGCCGCTACCGGCCGTGATAAGATTGGTTTGCTTAAGCTGGCTCCAAGCCAGACGAGGAACGGAGGGGAATCCGATGGAAGGTACGCACGATCATAGCCACGAGCACGAGCACGAACACGCTCATACTCATTTGCATGAGCACTCCCACGATGGGGTTGCGCACACTCACGAACACGAGCACGTCCACGCACACCAGCATTCCCACGCGGGCGATCTTCACGAGCATGAACACGAGCACAAGGGCGAACACGGCCCGCACAGTCATACGCATTAGCCGCGCGAACCGCACGACCGCTCGCCGGGCGCATAGCGTCTACCGATCGTGATGGTGATGCGGGTGTGAGTGGACTTCTCCATCGGCGTGCACGTGCCTGTGGGCGTGAAGCAGGCCCGTCCGCTTCAGCAGATCGATATCCCCGAGCACCATCGCCGGCGCTCCCTGCGCCACCAGCCGGCCGGCCTGGAATACGAAGCAATAGTCGGCGATCTCCTCGACGCTGTCGAGATCGTGGGTGGCGGCGACCACCGTCCGGCCAGTGTCCTTCCAGCCAGCCAGCAGGTCAATCGTCTGGCTTTGGCTCTGAGGATCGAGCGTTGCGGTCGGCTCGTCGAGCAACAGCACCCGCGGGTCGAGTATGAGGACGGAAGCGATGGCCACGCGTTTCTTTTCGCCTCCCGAGAGCCGGTGCGGCGGACGGTCTTTCAGATGCGCGATGTTCAGATCGTCCAGGGTTTGGGCTACGCGCTGGCGAATCAGGTCTCGCGGCCAGCGCAGTTGCAGCGGTCCGAAGGCGAGCTCATCGAAGACCGTGGGATTGAACAACTGCGCGTCTGGATTCTGGAACACCAGGCCGACGCGGCGGCGAAAGTCGAAAGAGAACGCGTCATCCTGGAAGCGCTCTTCGGTCAACGGCTCTCCGCAAAAGCGGAGGGCGCCCGACCCGGCGAAGTAGAGACCGTCGAGAAGGCGCAGCAGGGTCGATTTCCCCGATCCATTCGCCCCCAGCAACGCGACCCTCTGCCCGGCGGGAATCGCCAGGCTCAGAGCGTCCAGCGCCACCACGCGTTCGTAAGCGTAGCTGACTTCCTCGATCTCAAAAACCGGTGGCTCCAACTCGGATTCCCCTTTTCTAATGCCCCGCCCACATGGCCGCCGCTCCCAGCGTCAGGAAGAGCGCCAGCCAGCTCCAGTCGCGGGGCCGCATTTCGAACTCGTCGAGCACGTACGCCTCTCCGCGGAAACCACGCGCTTGCATAGCCATGTAGACGTCGCCGGAGAGCTGCATGGTCTTGCTCAGCAACACTCCGGCGGTCGCAATGGCCAGGCGCCGGGCCTCCTTCGCTTCGAGCCTTCCCACCATCCGGCTGCGCCGCGACTCGAACATCTCCTCGGCCGTCCCAATCATGAGAAGAATATAGCGGTACGTCATGCCGAGGATCACCACCAGGACGACAGGAACGCGCAACACCCGGAGGGCCTTCAGGACATGAGTCCAGGGCGTACAAAGAACCAGCAACATGGAGAGCGTCGCGGTTGTCTCGACGCGCGAAATCAAGTAGATGGCGCCGCGAAGTCCTTGCGCCGTCACGGTCCAACCAAGCATCGGCAGCCGCGCGATGGGACGGCCCGGGGTGAAGAAAAGAGCCGGCAGCGCAATCAGACCCGTGAAAGCGAATGCGGCAGCCCAGATGCGGATCACGAGTGTGCGAAGTGGCACGCGAGAGCAGACCGCCAAAACGGATGCCAAAGCGAAGACCGCCCCGATGATTTCGAACCGCCGGGAAGCGGCCGCCGCCACGATCAGGCCCAGGAACCCGAGCAGTTTCACGCGCGGATCGAGGCTCTGCAAGAGGCCGGCTCGCCGCGCGAGCTCTTCGGATTCGAGGGTGTGTTCGAGGACCCGAAGGAAGCCGTGAAAGGAACCCTCGACGACGCGATTCGGGCGCACGCTACCCGCTCCGCCGCCGGGCCAGGAAGACCCAGTCCGCCGCCAGCGCCGCCAGCAGGATGAGGCCCGATCCAAACGCCGCGGAAAGGAAATAGCCGAACGAGGAGTTGCGCAGAAACGGGGGCGCGTAGGACGGAAAAGGGGCGGTCCAGACGGAGGACAGGCGCTCCAGCCCTTGCGGCACGCCCGCCGGCAGGGCTTGATTGGCGGACACTGCGGCGATTTGCCGGCGCGCGGCGCCATCCGCGAGGTCGTGCGGAGACCACTCGCCCCAAGCGCTTCCAACGGCCAGGATTCCCAGCGGAGCAAGCAGCATTAAGGCAGCCAGGCCAGCCAGCAAGTAGCGGATGGCCACCCAACCAAAGCCGCCCGCTTCGGCCTCGGTTGCCGCGGCTCCCGGCGCGGTGGCGCGCAACAGGGAGGGGTGGCTGCGCTGGAGCCACGCCACCAATCCCGCCGAGAGGATCAACTCGGCCAGGCCAGCCACGGTGAGGTGTCCGGCCAGCATCGCGGGGACCGCGATTTTCAGGGCATAGGGCGCATAGAGCGGCGCTCCCGAAGCGTCCCGGAACAGCATGGGCTGGATGCCGAGCTCGATCCCCGTCAATAGCGCGGCCACGTTGATCGACAGGTAGCCGGCGATGCCCGCGGCAAATACGCGGCGCCGCGAAACGATGGCGCACTTCCCGGAGATGGCGCGATAGGTGAAGTAAGCCACCAGCGATCCGGCAATCGCCATGTTGAAACAGTTCGCCCCGAAGGCGGTGATGCCGCCATCGCCGAAGAAGACCGCCTGAATGAAAAGGGCGATCGAAATGGCGAGGATGGAAGCCCAGGGCCCCAGCACGATACTGGCGATGGAAACCCCCACCGCGTGGCCCGTGGTGCCCCCGGGCAACGGCAGGTTGAACATCATCACCACGAAGGAAAACGCGGCAAACACCGAAAGCAACGGAATCAGTTTGGTGGCGAGCAGCCGCTTGAGGCGGCGCAGCGCGACATACCAGAACGGCGCCGAGGCCGCGTACAGGGCCGCGCAGGTGGCCGGACTCAAATAGCCGTCGGGGATATGCATTTCTTAGGGCCGGCCGATGCGCCGGCAGTCCAGGTCGTACTACCGCTCTTCAAATCGTAGCACGGCCGCGGGTGGCGGAGTGCGGACGATGCGGCAAGGCAAAAAGGCCGGGGATGTCGAATCCCCGGCCTTCCGCACAGGTTGAACAGTGAATCGATTAGTCGAAAGAACGATGTAACCCGAATCGCAACTGAAACGGTTCGACGGGGTGGAGAACACGGTCGAATGTCGCATCGGCCGTTGGCGTTATTCGGGAGGTATAGGCGTAGTCGATGTCGGAATCCTTGCGGTTCAGCAAATTCAAAGCTTCGACGACAAAGCTCCAATTCCTGGTAATTCGATAACGGACCTGCGCATTGAGCAAAGCCGTTGAATTTGAGCGATAAATTGCGTCGGATGTCAGATCGCGCGGGCCAAAGTAGCGCAGGCGCAAACTCGCCGAAAAGCGTTTGTAATCGTGCATCGTAACGCCCGATGAGGCCACCACCCCAACCGCTTCGGGTACGCGCGTGCCACCGGGGCTGTTCGGCGCGGCATCAGCCGCGTCGATGGCGGTAAAAAAGGCCCTGGAATCCGCAAGGTCGAGATCAAAAGCCCAATGTTCCAGCGGCGTGTAGTAGTTCGCCCATTCGATGCCATAGCGGTTGCTCGGACTTAATGAAGCACTCGTGCCTCCGGTGTCGCCATCCTGCAGCAGTTCGGATTGGCTGTGGAGATACCAGAGTGAAAACGTGCTTTGCAGATGGGAGGCGGCCGTATTGCGCACGCCGATTTCCGCCCCCTTGGTTTGGATTAGGGCGGGGATTCTCGAGGTGGCCGTGGGAAATGGATTGTCCGGCGAAATCGGTTCCTCCCTTTGCGTTGCGCCGCGCGCGTCGTTGCTGTGAAAACTGGATCCGGCCTGTACATAGAACTCAGTCTTGGACCACGGGCCGAAAATCAAACTCGCTTTTGGTTCGGGCAGGAACTGGGTAACCGTACCGGTATTGGCGGCCGCAAAGTTGACCACCGGAGCGCCAGGCAGCTCGATGGCGGTATAACTGGGAGTCACGTTGGTGACGGCATATCTTGCTTCGTCGCCGCGGAAGGCCAGGACCGAACGGAGTTTTTTCGCCCACTGGATTTTATTTTCCACATAAAAACCGAACATCGTGTCGGTAAATTTGTTCAAATCCGTTGCCGCGGGCAAGACCGCGACCAGGTTCGGATTGGTATTGCATTCGTCGATGAATTCCTCGTTGCATGCGTTGCTATCGTTCTTGTCCGTGCGCGTGCGATTTTCCGTCCGGTAAAGGCCGTTGTGGACCCAATCGTTGCGGACCTGCAGTCCGAACATATTTTCCACCTTGCGGCCGGACCATTGGCTGAAAATCGTGTGGCGCGCGTCCACCCCAGCCACGAAGCGCTTGTCCTGCTGTTCGAACTGATCGCCCTTGATGGGGTCATCTAGGTAGTACGTGAAATCGGAAAACAAATCGAGGCTATAATAAAATCCGTACGCCATGATTTGCGTTCTGGAGTTTTCGTCCTGGCGATGCCATTCAGCCTGCAAGCTCTCACGCTGTGAATTGCCACCGTCGGTCGGGTTCAGTGCGCCGAACCTGCCAACGAGGGGTATGGCGCTATCCGGCATTTGATCGCTCGAGTCCCATTTTCCGTGGTAAGCGCGGGCCGTGATGCTGAAACCCTTGGCGTCGTTGCCCTGGCTGTAGGTCAGCAGGCCGTTGAATTTGGCAAAGGCATCCGGATGCACCCATGGGCCGTTATCGTAATACGCTTCGCCGCCGTAGAGCAAATTGCCCGAACCGAGCTTCTGCGATACGCCGAAAACGGCCCGCGCATAGCCATACATGCCGCCTTCGACCTCGAAGAAGTTCTCGGGCAGAGTCTTGAAGAATTCCAAATGGGCCGCTCCGGCTGAGCCAAAGTCGCCGACATCGGCGTAATAGGGACCTTTTTCGAAATTCACCCGCTGCACCAGCTCCGGGATGACGGTGTTCATGTCCGAGTACCCCTCGCCGTGCGCGTGCGACGGAAGGTTCAGCGGCATATCGTCGAGGAAAACGGCGAAATCCGTGCCGTGGTCGAGATTGAAGCCGCGCAGAAAATATTGGTTGGCCTTACCGCCGCCGGCGTGTTGCGTGATGATGAGGCCGGGAACCGCCTCCAAGACTTCTCCCGAACGAAGAATTGGACGATCTTCAATTTCCTGTGCGCCCACCGTTCCCTGGGCGCCGGAATCGGCGATTCCGACAAGGTCATCCGCGCGGCCCTGCACGGTTATGGAGCTACTCACGGCGCTCACAGCCAGAGAGATGCGCAGCGGGGCCGGCGCCTCGGTGCTCCCTATGGTAACGGGGGTTTCCTTGGTTGCAAAAGCGGGATTGGATACCACGAGTCGATAATCGCCTGGCGGGAGTCCGGAAATAATGAAGGAGCCGTTCGCGTCCGACTGGGTCGTTATTTGTACAGTACCGTTCGCGCTTAGAACCTGCACGGTGGCCCCGGCAATCACCGCGCCAGACGTGTCAACGACAGTTCCCGATAGCTCGGCGGTTATCCTGGCGCCCGAGACCGATTTCCCGTGCGCGTCAGTCACCTGCCCGCTCACACTGCCATCGGCCGCGCGCGACGGCCAAGCCGCGAAAAAAGCGGCCAAAATGGCCCCTGCCGCCAGAGATTGCAATCGCTTTGGCAAAATAGGCTCCTTCGATTGGTGCTATTTATTGAACGTTGATGCTACCATTGACGCATACGAATTTTCAATAGGTGCTACCAAATATTTTGCCAAAATCCGCAAGTCCATACGATTTTTTAATTCGTAGCTCGAAGAGGGCTAAACACAGAGCTTCTATCGTGCCTACTCCCGAGAAGAAGCGGTCTGGGCGCGGCTTATCGTTTGCAGGATGGCAGCGTGGTCTACGTTCCCGAGGCTGCGTACGCTGAGCCTCAGCCCGATGGCAGCATGGCTTCCGATGATAGTTGGCGGGTGTTTCATCTGCGAAAATGGGTACATGTTCTTCCGCCGAAAACGTCCGGTCAAGCCCACTTTCGACGAAAGGCTCGAGAGCCTTCGGAAGGCTGGCCTGACGGTCGCCTCACTGGCCGGCGCGCGGGCGCGCGTCTCTCGCGACAACTGCGCCGTGGACTTGCGGGAAGTGGACGGCGCCGTCCGGCTATCCGGACGAGCCGGCCTCCTGCTGGGCGGGGAAATTGCGGCCCTGGTGGATGGCGGCTATCAGAAGTTCTTCTGCACGCCGGACGGGCGGCGGCAGCCCGCCACCGCCGGCGAACTGCAGGCGTTGCACGAGTTCGAGGAAGACCTCAAAGAGGCGCTGGGCGAGGAGAGTTATTACAACGACTCGCTGGGAACGGTGTCGAGCTACTATCAATACGACCGCGTGGAAGACCGCGACCGGGGCGTTCCGAAGCGCGCCTGGGAATAGGGCTCCGGCGGTCTACCTGCCGGTGTGCAGATTGTTGTGGATCGCGTACAGCGCCAGTTCCAGCCGGTCGGAAACGCCCAGCTTGTCGAAGATGTTGTGCAGGTGGTTCTTCACCGTCTGCTCGCTGATAAACATCTTTTCGGCCATTTCCTTGTTCTTGAAGCCTTGCGCCACCAGGGCCACGATTTCCCGCTCCCGCTGGCTGAGCGGCGAGCGCTCGCGCTCGCGCGATTGGGTTTGCGGCGTCAACGGCGCGGGCGTTTCATCATTGGCCACAAACTGCCGGATGACGGCCGCCGTGGTGTGGGAATCCAGCCAGATCTCCCCGGCGTGCACTTTGCGGATGCTCTTGATCAACAGTTCCGTCGCGGTTTGCTTGAGGACGATTCCGGAAGTTCCCAGCTTCATGGCCTGCACGAACTCGTTCTTGTCGTCCGACGCCGTCAACACGATGACCCGTGTGCGGTTCTTCGCCGCTTGCAGCCGTTGCAAGGTCGCCAGACCGTCCAGGCCGGGCATCTTGAGATCCAGCAACAGGACATCCGGCTTGAGTTGTTGCAGTACGTCCAGAACCTGCTTCCCATCCTGAGCCTGCGCCACCACCTCAAAGTCCTCTTCCAGGGCCAGCAATTTGCAGAGGCCGTCGCGGAAGATGGGATGGTCGTCCGCCACCACAATTCGAATCTTGGCCTTGCTGGTGCTGGGAACCGCCGCAGGTCCATTGAGGGCGATACTGTTATCGGACATACAAATACCGTTCTTGGCTTATTGTAGAGTCCCTATAGTACCAAGTCAATTCGATCCTTAACTATCGATATAGGGTATTTTCCCCGCGAGAGGGGTCGGTACAACCCGCGGGGAACGTCCCAAACCAAGATGGAAGCCCGAACACGGGAGCGTTTGCGAGCTTTTTCGGTTCCTCTCTGCTCTTTTTCGACCCCTCTCTGCTAAGGTGAAGAGAATATGAGCGAAGAGTTAGCCGAAGTTGATTTTCAACGGTTTTGGCGGCGTCTGCAACAACTTGGGCTGAATGCTTACGAGTCGCGGTCGTACCTGGTGTTGCTTGGCCATCCCAAGTTCAAGGCGCTGGAACTGGCGGCGCGCGCCCGCGTCCCGCGGCAGAAGATTTATGAAGTTCTGGACAGCCTGGTGGAAAAGGGCTTTGCCCAGGTAGTGCAAGAGAGAACCAAGCTATTCTCCGCGGTGGAACCCAGCCTGGCGATTCCGGGCTATCTGGCGCGCCGTCGCCAGACGCTGGAGCAGGAATTGACCGATAACGGGCGGGCGGGCTCGGCCCTCATGGACGATCTGAAGAATTTGTATTCGGAAGGCCAGGGCGGCCGCGGCACGCTGGATTTTCTGCGGATTGTCACCGATCCGGGGCAGTCCGCGGCGGAATACCGGCGTATGCTGTCGGAAGTGAAGCGGGAGTACGTGGAGTTTTCCCGCCCGCCTTATGCCGTGGATCCGCTGGACGAAGAGATGGTGCAGCAGGCTTGCAACGCAGGCGTATCCTGCCGGTTGCTGGCGGTGGAAGCGTCGCTCGACGAGAAGCGCTTGCAGCGTTTCAACGAATACGCCGCGGCCGGAGTGGAAGTGCGGATCGCCAGCGCCCTGCCCATGAAACTGGCGCTGTTCGATTCCCGCGATGGCATGATCGCGCTGCTCGATCCGGTAATAACCCGGCCCACCTGGACCTCCGTGGTGTTCCGCCACGAGGGAATGGGCGAAGCCATGAAGGGCCTGTTCGAAGAACACTGGCGCAAAGGCCGCGGTCTGTGACCGCTAGCTCCGGCCCGCGACGCCGCGCCGCTTCTGGGTGAGGATCTCGCGCACGGCGTAGATGCGGCGATCCTGGCTTTCGAAGTAGGTTCGCATCATCATCTCGCCGATCAGGCCGGTGCTGAACATCATCAACCCGCCGAGCAGGAGCAGGCCGCCGGCGATCATCAGCGGCCCATGTTCCATCACGATCTCGTAGCCCAACAGTTTCTCGATGGCCAGGTAAGTCATGATGGCCCCGCCGAGTCCGGTTCCCACCAGCCCCAGCGAGCCGAAGAAGTGCATGGGGCGGGTGAGGTACTTCAACAGGAACCTGATGGTCAGGATGTCGAACAGCACCCGGAACGTGCGGCCAATTCCATAATGGGAGCCTCCCGATGCGCGGGGGACGTTTCGGATGGGCACTTCCACCACCCGGGCTCCGTAGAAACTGGCCAGGGCGGGAATGAAGCGATGCAATTCGCCGTACAGGTTCACATCTTTGAGGATCTCGGCGCGGTAGGCCTTGAAGGTGGTGCCAAAGTCCCGCAGGGCCATGCCCGAGGCCTTGGCCATCATCCAGTTGGCAATGCGCGAAGGGAGCTTACGGCTGATGGCGTTGTCCACCCGGCGCTGGCGCCAACCGCTGGCGATATCGTAGCCCTCGTCGATCTTCGCCAGCAGCGCGGGGATATCCTCGGGCGCGTGCTGGAGGTCGCCGTCCATGGCGATGACGATGTCGCCCTTGGCTTCGTGGAAGCCCGCGGAAAGCGCCGCCGTCTGCCCGAAATTGCGGCGCAGCCGGATCACTTTCAGGTGGCCGTCGGTCTCCACCAGGTTGGCCAGCAGCTCGAAGCTGCGGTCGGTGGAGGCATCGTCCACGAGCAGGATCTCATAGGGCCGATGCAGCGGTTCCAGGACGGCGGTGAGACGGTCGTACAAAGGCAGGATGGAAGGCTCTTCGTTGTGGATCGGGATGACGATGGACAGCATAGGGAGCTATCAGCTTTCAGACTAGCAGCTTTTGGGGGGTGGCTCAGGGTCTGAGTTCTGGGGCTTACTGCTGGCTGGGGAGCGGGGGAATCCGCCGCTTGAGGGCGGCGAGTTGGGCGTACAGGTCGTCGATGGCTTTCTGTTGGGCGGCGAGGGCGGCGGCGGTGGCGCTGTCGAGCCGCTCGGCGTCGGTAAGCGACTTGCTCATGCCGATGGTCTGGAACTCGATGCGCTCCACGCGGCGGTCGAGGGAGTCGAAGCGCTGGTCGACGCGGTCGAAACGGCGGTTCATCTCGTTGCGGAGGCCTGTGAACTCGTCGGCGATCACTTCGACGGCGTGGTCGAGGGCTTCGCGCAAGTCGCGCTTCGTGAGGGGCTGGTCTTCGGGCGTCATGGCGGAAGCGGCAACTCCTTCCTTTTGATGTTACCTCAAGCCCCTGCATCCAGGAAGCTGGTGAATGTTGGTAGGCTATGGCCGCTGGACCGTCTCCCATTCCAGGTCACCCGGGCCGGGGCGCTTTACGATGGCTTGGGGCGGCTGCCGGTTTCGATTCTGCTCGACAACGTCCGCAGTTTGTACAACGTGGGATCTTTCTTCCGAACGGCCGATGCGGCCGGGGTCGTGAAGCTGTACCTCTCCGGGATCACCGGGTGTCCTCCGAAACAGGCGATCTCGAAGACCGCGCTGGGAGCGGAGTTGTCGGTTCCCTGGGAACATGACTGGGATCCCCTTCGGCTGCTCGAAGCGGCGCGCGGCCGGGGTTGCGAAATCGCCGCCGTGGAGACCACCGTGCACGCCGTGGACCTGTTCGAGTGGCGCCCGCGCTTCCCAGTGTGCCTGATCTTCGGCCACGAAGTGGATGGTATCCGGCCGGAGGTTTCCGGGTTCGCCGACACCCACGTCCGCATCCCCATGCTGGGGAGCAAGCACTCGCTCAATGTCGCGACCGCCGGCGGCGTGGTGGTGTACGAGCTGCTGCGCACCGCGCCCAGTGGGGCAGGCCTCCTGGCCTGCCTGGCTGACAAGACAGGCCGGGAGGCCTGCCTCACCCGCGGTACGATAGGATTTGTCCCAGCCACTGCCGCGCCTTCGCCCGACCCTGGATTTCATGCCGTCGCCTTCCGAGGAGCATCCAGGCTTGCTGATTCGCGATCCGTATCGCTTTTCGGACGCCGTCCTGATAGTGCCTCCGCCGCTGGTGGCCTGCCTGGAATGCTTCGACGGCGGGCAGACGGACCTGGACCTGCGCGCGCTGCTGGTGCGGCTGACGGGCAGCCTGGAAGTCGGCGAGATCGAGCGCGGGCTGGTGGAGGCGCTCAGCGGGGCTGGATTTCTGGAAGACGAGACCTTCGGCGCCATGCGGGAACAGCGGCTCCGCGAATTCGCCCAGAGCCCGGTGCGGGAACCCGCGCACGCGGGGGGGGCCTATCCCGCCGAGCCGGAGGAACTGCGCCGGACCCTGGAAGGGTACATGGCCGGCGATGCCGGCTCACCGCCGCGCGCGGCCGACGACGGCCTGTTCGCCATCGCCGCGCCGCACGTCAGCCCCTCGGGGGGATGGCGGTCCTATCGCACGGCCTACAGCCTGCTGGGTCCCCAGCACCGCGACCGCACCTTCGTGATCCTGGCGACCTCGCATTACGGCCAGCCCGAAACCTTCGGCTTGACGCGCAAGAGCTTCCGCACGCCGCTGGGCGACGCATCCCCCGACCTGCCCCTGATCGACTGGCTGGCCGCGCGTGGCGGCGAGGGCGTTTCGATGGAGGATTTCTGCCACTCCTTCGAGCACACCGTGGAATTGCAGGTGGTATTTCTGCAACACGCGCTGGGGCCCGGCGTGCGCATTCTTCCCATACTGTGCGGCCCCTTCGCCCACAGCCTGTTGAACGGCGGCAAGCCCGAGGACGACGACCGCGTGCGGCGGTTTCTGGATGCGCTGGGCGAGCTTCGGGAGCGCGAAGGCGACCGCCTTTTCTTCGTTCTGGGAGTGGACATGGCGCACATGGGCGCGCGCTACAACGACAGCTTCCCCGCCCAGGCCAACCAGGGGGCCATGGCGGAAGTGGCCGCCCGCGACGCGGCGCGTATCGCGCGCATCGAAGTGAGCGACGCGGCGGGCTTCTGGGAGCTGGTGCGCCCGAGGCGCGACGACCTCAAGTGGTGCGGATCGTCGCCGTTTTACGCCTTTCTCAAGACCGCCCAAGGGGCGCGCGGCGAGCTGCTGAGCTACGAGCAGTGGAATATCGACGAACGCAGCGTGGTGAGCTTCGCGGGGATGGCTTTCCGAAAAGAATAGCCGGCGTTTTCTTACTTCTTCCCGCAGTTCACCGAAAAAACGGATTTGGCCGTCTGGAACCGCTGCGGCGACAGAATGGCGAGCTGCACCCAACCCGAGATGGTCTTCTTGACGGTCCAACTGGCCGAGACGTTTTGCCTGGACGCCCTGGCGAAAGTGAGGACCCTCTCGGTGTGGGGGCCGTCGCTGCGCAACCATTGGTAGGTGACTTGGAGCGGGCCATCGGTCTCGATGTACCCCGTGAAAGTCACTTGGGCCGGGCAGCCTGTGCTCACGGCAGCCTGCGGGTTCAGGTAGAACGAGCGCACCTGGGCGCCCCACGCAACATATGGCGCAAGGGCCAGCAGCGCCCACAGGGGGAAGAGGCGTTGAACGTTCACGGTGTTCTCCTTGGTTCTCGATGGGGCCTGCCGCGCCATCGCGCCAGAAGACAGTTTAACCCAGCCAGCGGCGCCTTCGCCGTTCTACGCCTTCCTGAAGGCCGCCCCGCGGGCGCGCGGACCGGAGGCGCTACTTCTTACCGCAGTGCACCGTAAAAGGGGCTTTGATGGTCTGCTCCCGCTTGGGCGACAGAATGACGAGCTGCACCCAACCCTCCATGGTTGTGTTGAGGTTCCAGTCGTAGGAGATATCGCGCCTGGACGCTCTCGGGAAATTGACGGTGTGCTCATTTCCGGAACCGTCGCTCCGCAGCCACTGGTAGGTAACCTGGAGCGGCCCATCGGTCTCGATTTGTCCGGTGAAGTGGACTCTGGCCGGGCAGCCTCCGCTAACGGCGGGCGGCGAGTCCAGGTGGATCAGGTGTACCGAGGCGCCCTGCGCGACGAATGGCGCAAGGGCCAGAAGGGCCAGCATGGGGAAGAGGCGTTGAACGTTCACGGTGTCCTCCTTGGTTCTGAATAGGCGCCCGCTGCGCCGGCGCCCTGGGTGACAGTGTAACCGATTTGCGGAGTCCGCGGTCCGCTTTTACGCGGCTATTCCCCGATCTCGATTTTCGGTCCCTCTTCCCCGGCGGCCGCCGCCGCGCGGGCGATGACGCCTTGGGCGAGATCGAGATAAGGCCGGCCTTCTTCGCGCAGGGCCACGGGGTCGCCCGTATCGCCGCCGATGCGCACCCGCGGATCGAGGGGCAGCTCGGCCAGAAAATGCACGTCCATCTGTTCGGCCGTGCGCCGGCCGCCGCCATGGCTGAAGACGTCGATGCGCTCCCGGCAGTGCGGGCACGTCAGGTAGCTCATGTTCTCCACCATGCCCAGAATCGGCACGCGCACCTGATGGAACATGAAGACCGCCTTGCGCGCGTCTTCGAGCGAGACGTCCGAAGGGGTGGTCACCACAATCGCGCCGGTGATGGGGGCGGTCTGGATGAGGGAGAGCGCCACGTCGCCGGTTCCGGGAGGCAGATCGATGATCAGGTAATCGAGCTCGCCCCAATCCACGCCCCGCAGGAACTGCTGGATAACGCTGTGCAACATGGGGCCGCGCCAGATGAGCGGCTTGTCGCCGGGGTTCAGGAACCCCATCGACATCAGCTTGACCCCGTACTGTTCGAGCGGCTGGATGCGCTCGCCATAAGCCATGGGGGTGCGATTGATTCCCATCATGAGGGGCACGTTGGGGCCGTACACGTCGGCGTCCATCAGGCCGGTCTTATGGCCCAGGGAAGCCAGGGCCACGGCCAGGTTGACAGCCACCGTGGTTTTGCCGACGCCGCCCTTTCCGGAACCGACAGCGATCAGGTTCTTCACGCCGGCAATAGGCACCTTGGGCATTTCGCCCGGCTGATTGGGAGTCATTGGTTTTATGGTAGCAGTGGCCGCGGCGAAAGCGCATGTGAAGCGGATGCCGCCGCCGTCTCGCAGTTAGCCTTGGCTCCGCTCAGCGCCGGTGCCCGACGTGCTCATCGTGGTGTCCCGAACCACGACGAGCAGGTTCGGCCACTCCGTGGCCGAAAACCGCTCGAAGACGCGCATCACGCAGTGGTGGATCTTCTGCCGGTTAGGCTGGCGAAGGCGCACCACAAGGATGCCGTGATGCGGCACGGACCGGTACTCGGTGAAACCCTTATCGGTCGTGACGAGCGCGCGGCGCTCGACCATCGCCAACGCCCAAAGGTCGGAGTCGGCGGCCCCTTGAATGGAAGTACCGCGAATGTCCTTCACATCGTGCCCCAGCGCGATCAGCGCAGCGACCGTCATTCGCGGGATGTTCTCATCGACGAGGACGCGCATGCGTCAGAGGTTCGCGACCTGAATCGGCGTAACCTGCTCCTCCGCCAAGTCGGCGGCGTAATCGAGCGACCCCATGATGTCCTCTCGGGATAGGAAGGGGTACTCCGACAGCAGATCCTCGACTGTGTCGCCGTTCGCCAGCATGCGCACGATCTGGTGGACCGGCATGCGGGTCCCTTTCACACACGCCTGGCCATGGCAGATGTTTGCGTTGATAGAGATCCGGTCGAACTGCACGTCCGTATCCTCCAACCTCAAGTTTACTCCACGGGCTTCCTCACGCCGGCTATTGGACTGGTTATTCTTCTGTCAGGCCCCAAGCGCTATCGCAGATTGCGCCGAGGAACTGGAACGCGGCGCGATTCTGACGCTTGACTGGTCCGATAAAGTCAGGGCTCGACTCTTGCCGCTGCGGTGAGGGATCGTGACCCCGCTGTTATTTTCCTTCGAATCTCGTTCTGGGATTCGCAACCCGCTGCGCAGTTATCGGCGCGAAAGAGACAAGCCCAAGCCACACCGGAATGGCGAAAACGGGACCAAGCCCCGGTGGGAAAATCTGAAAGCCGAGTATCGCTGCGAGTAAGCAGGCTAAGAAACAAGAGAGGGCGGCAACCAACGCCACCGATCGGCAGCGCTTCAGCGGCCAGTGTCGCGTCTTCGCCAGATAGCCTACACCATAGCCAGGCACGAGCGCCGTCAGGCACACCAACGCCCACCACAGCGCGAATCCGGACGGCATCATACGGCCATGGTAGCAAGAACCGGCCGCTAGCCCGCTTCTCTCACAGGGATCTTCTGGGACGCCGGCTTCCGGCTTGTCGAGGTTCAATTTGGGGCGGGTTCTCCCTCGACGGCGTAAGGGGCGGCCAGTTTTGGGCTCGGAAGCCGGGCAGG
>Ga0326727_10009086_pt1 | contig 24754 bp, 16 predicted proteins | sample MB2enrmetagenome_FD_207643 | JGI IMG/M metagenome (GOLD analysis project Ga0326727, IMG submission 207643) | Lab enriched peat soil microbial communities from McLean, Ithaca, NY, United States - MB29MY | ecosystem: Environmental > Terrestrial > Soil > Wetlands > Peat | place: USA: New York... | reverse complement strand
CGCCCAGCTGCTGGCCCAGTCCGGAATGCTCAACCAGCTTTTCGATGAGAAGTCCTTCTCCTGGACGCTGGCCATGGAAGACCTGGAAACCGTGCTGCCCGGCGGCGTGCAGGTCTCGAGTCTCGAGCCGGTCCGCGCCAAGGAAGGCCAGATCACCCTGCACCTGCGCGTGATCGGTCCGCGCGACCGCGAGGTCGAACTGGTGCAGAATCTGGAACACTCCAGGCGCTTCATTTCGCCACGGATCGTGGGCGAAAATGCAGAGACAAGCGGAGGCGGCCCGAACCAACCCATGGAGCCGGTGAGCGCGTCGAATCGCTTCAACTTCGACCTGCTGGCCGAGTACAACCCCGCGGCTCCGGGAGAACGCAGACCGGCCAAAACCGCTGCACCCGCGGAGGAAAGCCCTGCCGTTCAGCCTGAGAAGGCGCGCGGAACAGCCCGGCCGGCTCCGGCGCCTGTTGTGCCGACTGTGCAGAATCAAGCGCCAGGAGCGGGACAGCGAGCAGTCCCGGTCCGGCCGCCATACGTTGCTCCACGGCCGGCGCGCCCGATTCCCCGTGCAGGAGGCCCGCAATGAGCAACCAACCCTCCGCACCGTCGCACTCCCAGGCGCGCTCTGTCTGGCGGGAGCGTTTGAAGTCTCCGCTGACCTGGCATTACGTAGGCTTTGGCATCCTGCTGCTGCTCACCATCGTGCTTGCAGTGCGGTTTGGCCTGGACTGGGCGGCCACCAACGGCAGTTCCACCGACGCCTTGGCCAGCAAGCAGGTGCAGTTGAAGGCCCTGGACCTGGAAACCGCCCCTCTGCGCGGCCTGGACAAGAAGGTGATTGAGTCCCGCGCGCAGATCAAGGACTTCTACGCCCAGCGCATCCCACCCACTTACTCGTCGATTTCCACGCGCATTGGCGAGCTGGAGGTGAGCTCGGGCGTGCGACTGTCCAGGGTTCAGTACACCCAGGGAGTTCCGGGCGCGGACCTGACCGAGATCACGATGGACGCGGGCATCAGTGGAGACTATCCGCAGATCATGCGCTTTATCAACGGGCTGGAGCGCGACAAGAACTTCTTCGTGATTCGCGCCATGGCGTTGACCGGACAGCAGGGCGGGCTGGTGAACCTGCGGCTGCGGGTTTCCACCTGGCTGCGCCCGGCCGATGCCGCGGCCAGCGGATTGCCGATGACGCCGGCGAATGACGGCACGGGCACGCCCCAGGCGGTACCGGCGGCTGGTTCCCCGGCCACTCCCGCAAAGGAGGGCGAATAGCGATGGCCCTTCGCCTGGGAACGGAAAAGAAGTGGCAGGTTTACCTGGTGGCCGTGCTGTTTGCGGTGATTCTGGGATGGGGCGGCTACCAGCTCTACGACACCTTTGCGGGCCCGTCAACGCCGGCCGTGCGTCCGCCAGCACCGCCTCCGACGGCTGCGCTGCGAACGGCTCCTCGCGCCGCGGCCGGAGGAGCAACTGCCTCGACAGCCGGCGGCAAAGAGGCCCAGAAGCTCTCCTCCAACGCCGGTCTTGACCCCACTTTGCACCTGGACAAGCTGGCGCAGAGCGAGGCCATCGAATATGCGGGAACGGGCAGAAACATCTTTTCGGCAGAGTCAGCGCCCGCGGAGATCCCGAAAGCGCTTGCGCCGGCGCGGGGAAACGAAACAGCCACAGTGGACACGCCTGCGGCGCCGCCCCCGCCGCCCGCGCCCCCGTCCATCGATCTCAAGTACTTCGGCTATACCCAGACCAGGGACAAGGCGCTACAGGCTTTCTTTGTCCATGGGGACGATATCTTCCTGGCCCGGACGGGCGAGATCGTCGATCATCGCTACAAGGTGGGCGCGATCCTGCAAAACAGCGTGCAGGTAACCGACCTGGGCTACAACAACACGCAAACCCTGTCGCTTTCGGCAAACTAAACGGCTGGCAACGATGATCAAGCGCGCTCCAATCCGCCGCCCTGCTGAAGATGGCTACATGCTGGTGGCAATCATCTTCATGATGGCCATACTGGTGCTCTCGATGGCCGTGGCCATCCCGCGGATCAAGGACGAGATACAGCGCGACCGCGACGTCGAGACCGTGCAGCGCGGCAAGCAGTACATCCGCGCCATCAAGCTCTACTACAAGAAGTTCCACGCCTACCCGCCCAATGTCGACGCGCTGGAGAAGACCAACGATATCCGCTTCCTGCGCAAGAAGTACATTGACCCCACCACCGGCAAGGAAGAGTGGAAGCCTGTTCTCTTCGGCCAGAACAAGGTACCGATTGCCTATGGATTCTTCGGCCAGCCGATCGGCGGAACGACGATCGCCGGCACGGGGCCGAGCGGAGGCAACGGGCTTGGGAACGGCATGGGGAACGGGCTTTCAGGGACCTCCGGCACGGGCTCGAGTTCATTCGGGTTTTCATTAGGCTCGTCAAGCTCGACAACCGATCCCAATGCGCCGGCTTCCGGCCAGCCGGGATCGAATCCGAGCGCCTTCGGCGGTGCAGGCTCGGGCCCGGGCACCGGCGCCGGCGGGCAGACCTTCGGCGGCGCGGGCATCATCGGCTTCTCACCCGGCAGCCCCAAGCAATCGATCCTGGTTTACAAGAAGAAGAACCACTACAACGAGTGGGAGTTCACCTACGACCCGCTTGCCGACCAGATGCAGACGCTCGGCGGCGCGGGCAACGGGTTGAACGGGCAGCCGGCCAACGGAACCTCGAATCCCGCTGGCGGCGGCTTCGGGTCGACTTCGCCAACGACGACAACGCCGACGACGACAACGACGACGCCCCCGTCACAATGATCCGGGCATCCACACGGGCCGGAGATCGTTCCAAAAGCACAAAAGGCCTGTCCCAGTCTGGGACAGGCCTTTTGTGCGATCCGCTTTCATATGCCGAGCCAGCAGCGCGATTCTTAGACGCTGAACGAGGAACCGCAGCCGCAGGTGCTCTTGACCTGGGGGTTCTCAAACTTGAAGCCGGCCGCCTCCAGCGTCTCAACGTAGTCGACGATACAGCCGTTCAGGTACATCAGCGACGTGGCGTCGACAAAGACCTTCAGGTCGTCGAACTTGAAGACCTTGTCCATCATGCCGGCCTGGTTCTCGAAGGCCATGGAGTACTGGAAGCCGGAGCATCCGCCGCCGACCACGCCGATGCGCAGCCCAGCGGGCAGAGGGTCCTGGGTAGCCATGATCTCGCGCACCTTGGCGATGGCCTGAGGAGTCAGGTGGAGGGGCGCTGTCTTGACGGTTTCCTGCGTAGGTGCAACGGTGGTCGTGGCCATGGTTTCTCCCGGTGGTTGAAATACTTACCGCTTAGGGTAACTGTACCGCTGTGTGAGCCGGGACACAAGGCCCATGCGCGGATTCATCCCATTGGATGCAACTGCACACCCTCCAGTCGCAGCAAATGCATCGGCTTGCCGGGAGTCGCTTCCCATGGAGATCGAATCGGATGTGCTTGCAAATAGATTTCCACCATTGGAAAACGCATGTGACATATGTCACGACGAAAGCGACGGCCCAGGGCTATCATGGACAACCGTAAGGCCCCTCTACTCACGAGACCGCGGTTCCGCCAACGGACTCGCCGGTATCTGGGACCAGAACGACCTCTGGAGGTGGAAAATGACAGGATTTGCTCCCATAATGTGGACCATTTGGGGCGTATTAGTTGCGGTCATGATGGCCTTGTATGTGTATCGCTCAAGGCTGACCCGGGACGAAGAGGACCAGATCTTCCTGGACGACTCGTTCAATCACATCAAGGCCGAGCAGACGGCCATCATGACGAAAGTCAATAAGATTCAGCCGGTGCTGCGGATTGCCATGGGCCTGGCTGGAGCAATGACGCTGGTCGTGCTGGTGTACTACGCCATCGACATCTTCAACCAGTTCAAGTAGAGAGATTGTCAGAACCCGTCTGTCGGTGGGTACGGCATGCCGAGGCATCGTCCCACCACGCCGATGGCAATCATAGTGTGGCCTTACGACCCCGAGGTCTGTCTTTGTTCCCATCGACGGCCCTCGGGGTCAGGCTGTCAGCGGCGAATCCACCACGAGTCCGCGAGAGGACACACGGGAGCCTCTTCGCCGGCACGTTCAGTCCAGCCTATTCCACTTCCTGCTTGGCACGGTATCCGTCGCGGGCGATGATGTCGTATTTAAGCGGCTTGTGCTTTTCGTCCTGCATGCGCAGCGGCTGCCCTTCATCGTCAACCAGTTCCACGCGCAGCTTGCGATAGGTGCCGTCCTGTTTGGCGTTGGTGGGATGGTAGACCAACTGGTATTTCGAGCGGATGGTCTGGTTGATGGTGGAGAAGATATCCGGCATCTCCCCGACAAACCGGGGATCGAACCACATGCCTCCTGTGAGGTTGGCAAAGGTCTTCATCTGGTTGTCGGCCTGCGCATAATCCAGATCCCGCATCGAGTTGTTGAAGCCTGGGCGACCTTCGGTGATGGCGCGGATGGCGCCCCCGGTCGAAACGCTGAAGATGGTCACGTCGGGCGTTGCCTTGATCTTTTTCAGGATCTTGTCGAGCGTGATCTTGGAGAAGGTGTCGCGGCCCGAAGCAATGAGGATAATGTACTTGCGTCCAGGGATGCGGTCCAACCGGTCCAGCGACTCATAGAGCGCGTCGAAGAGATTGCGCTCGTTGAACAAGGGCATGCGCATGGCGTTGATGGCTTCGTAGAGCTGGCGCTTGTCCTGGGTAAAGTCGGTGACGATCTGGGTCTTCATGTCGAAGGTGATCAGGGCAACGTAGTCCTGGGGCCGCAACTGCTGGGCGAACTCGAACGCGGAGTTGCGCATGTCGCGGATGAAATACCAGTTGGTAGAGGCGAACTCACAGAGCATTAAGGCCGTGATGGGCGCCTCGACGCGCTTGAACCCGGCGATCTTCTGTTCCACTCCATCCTCGTAGATGCGGAAGTTGGTGGGTTTGAGGCCAGGCACAAAGGTGTGAGTCTTTTCCAGCAGCACGCCCACGTCAACGGTGACTTCGGGAACCTCAACACGCAGGGAGAACGGCGCCATTCCCTCCGGAGTCTTGATTTTGGGAGCAGCCGGCGCCGGCGGAGGGGTGTCGTCGGGCACGTCCTTCTTCTTGGGCAGGGCAATCACGCCGGTGTCACCGCTGGGGCCGCCGGAATCCGGAGCGGACTGGTCGGGCTGCTGCGCGGGCTGCTGGGGTTGCGCCGGGGTGCTCTGCGCCCGTGCGAGCGGCGCCCATGCCAGAGCGGCCAGAACCAGGACTAATAGGGAAGCTCGGCGAAGCGTGAGAAGGTGCAGGCGCGATAGGGACATAGCAACCTCTATGCTCATCAGCATACGGGATCAACCGGCAGCACCGCAGCTTTCAGCCTCCGGCTCCTGGATTCCAGCCTCTGCAATCAGGACTCCGACTAGCTTCCGTGAACGCCGTTACCGGGACGCAATCCGCTGGAAGCTGGAGGCTAGCAGCTAGAGGCTACTCAGCAGCCGGTTGTACTCTTATAGACGTGAAAACCTCGCGGAAGGAAGTACCGCTTCGCCTGGGCGCGCTGGCTCTGGCTTCGGCCATGGCGCTTTTCCCTGTCCGAGCGATGGCCCAAAACGCCACCTCTGCTGCCGTTCCGCCTGCTTCCAGCGGGGGATTCTTCCCGCTCAGCGAGGTACACCGCGGCATGACCGCGACGGCGTGGACGGTCTTCACCGGAACCGCTCCTGAACCGATGGAAGTAGAGCTCCTGGGCGTGCTGCGCGGCGCGCGCGGCCCCGGCCACGACCTGATCCTGGCCCAGCTGCATGGCGCCAAACCCGAATACACCGGCGTGGTAGCGGGCATGAGCGGCAGCCCCGTCTACATAGGCAACCGGCTGCTGGGTTCGCTGTCATATCGCATTGGCCAGTTCAGCAAGGATCCGATCGCCGGCATCACGCCCATCGCACAGATGCTCGAAGTGCGCGATCTGCCCCTTGACGGCGGCAAGACGGCGCCTGCCGGCCCATTTCCGCTGGAGGCCGAAGCGAAACCAGCCGCGGAAACCGCGACCGGCCAGGACGCGGCGGGAATGACCTTTCAGGCCATGGAGACGCCATTGTTGATGAGCGGCTTCAGGCCGGAGGCGATTCGCCTGTGGCAGCAGAAGATGGCCGGCACCGGCCTGGAGATGGTGGCTGCCGGAGGCGGAAGCGGCGAGTCCGCGCAGAGCGCGGGCAAGACGCCCGGCGGCCAGGCCACGGCATCGGACCCGGTGTTGCCGGGATCGGCGGTGAGCGTGCAGCTGGTGCGTGGCGACCTGGAGATCGCGGCCACCTGCACGGTGACCTATGTCGACCCCAAGCAGTTGCTGGCCTGCGGGCATCCCATTCTGCAGGCGGGGCCGGTCTCGCTGCCCATGACCAGGGCCGAGGTTGTGGCCACGCTGGCCTCGCCGCTGAATGCCTTCAAAATCGTCAACACCACGGGCACCATCGGCGCATTTACCGAAGATCGCGACGCCGCCATTCGGGGCGTCCTGGGTGCGCAGGCGCGGATGATTCCCCTGCACATTGCGCTTCACGCGGAGAACGGCCTGAGGAAGCTCAATGTCGAGGTGCTGGACGTGCCATCGCTTACCGCACAAGCGGTGCTGGTGTCGATCTACGAGATCCTGCTGGAGACGAACGCAAGCACCGCCGAGACCAGCTACCACCTGACTGGCAGCATCGATGTGGCAGGCTATCCGCCGTCGCCGCTCGACGTGTGGACCTCGGCCGGCGATCAGTTGCCGGCTTCGCTGATGACGGCCCTGAACACGGCCGCGCAGTTCTCGCGCCTTTACTCGAACTTCGGCCGCATGGGCGCAATCCGCGGAATCGATCTCCATATCGAGGCCATTCCCCGTCGTCTTGAGGTGCAGTTGGAGAGCGCACGGCTGATCTCGAACGATATTGTGCATGCCGGCGACACAGTGATGGTGGAGGCGAGGCTCCATCCCTGGCAGCAGGCGGCGCGCAATGTGCGGATTCCAGTCAAGCTGCCCGCAAGGCTGGGGGCGGGCACGCTGCGGCTGCTGGTCTCGGATGCCGGGACGCTCGACCACACGCTGGATCAGCCAAGGATGACAGCCCGCCCCGCCGACATCGAGACCGTGCTGGCGCAAGCCCGCCGGCAGCATGGCGCAGATCGCATCTACGTAAGCCTGCTGGTGCCGGAAACCCAGGCAGGCATGGCAGGAACGACGCTGCCCAGTCTGCCGCTCTCTGTAGCGAATGCCCTGGAGCCGCTGCGCACAGCGCAGGATGTGAACCTGAATGGAGAGTCGGCGGAGGTAGTGGGCGAGGCGCCGGCCGATGGAGTTTTGAGCGGATTCCAGTTGTTGAATCTGCGCATTGAGCCGGGCGGCGGATTAAACTAATATCGGGAGAGGAGTTTTCCTGCCAATCCACGAGCCGGGGCCGTTCTAACGCTGCCGGCATCTTTTTGAACCCCCCAGAGAGGAAGCCGGAACGATCATGGCCCAAATTCAAGGACTTGCAGCTCACGCGGCGGGAGCCGAGTTATTGCCTTTTCGTTACGAACCCGGGACCCTGGGCCGGATGGAGGTGGAGATTGGCATTACCCATTGCGGCGTCTGCCACAGCGACATTCACCTTATTTCGAACGATTGGGGTGTAAGCCAATATCCGTTCATCCCCGGCCACGAGATTATCGGCACGGTGGCGGCAGTGGGCGACGGCGTACGCCTGCTCAAGGTGGGACAGCGCGTGGGCCTGGGATGGGAATCGAACTCCTGTGGGGAGTGCGAGTGGTGCACCCGCGGCCTGGAGAATCTCTGCCCCACGATGGAAGCCACCTGCGTGCACCGCCATGGCGGTTATGCGGATCGCGTGCGGGCCAATGCCCGCTTTGTGTTTCCGATTCCCGAGGCGCTGGAAAGCGAACGGGCCGCGCCGCTGCTGTGCGGAGGCATCACCGTTTATAACCCGCTGCGCTCCCACGAAGTCAATCCGTCTTCACGGGTGGGCATTGTGGGCATCGGCGGGCTGGGGCACATGGCGATCCAGTTTGCGCGGGTTTTCGGGGCGGAGGTTACGGCTTTCTCAACCTCGGCCGCCAAGGAAGAGGAGGCTCGCGCCCTGGGCGCGCACCACTTCGTGAATACGCGCGAATCGAAGGCCATGAAGGAAGTGGCCGGCAGCCTCGACTTCATTTTGAGCACCATCAACGCCGACCAGGACTGGGGCGTTTACATCCAGACGCTGCGGCCCACCGGCACGCTGTGCTTTGTGGGTGTTCCGCCCTCGCCGGTAGCCGTTCACGCCTTCCCGCTCATCTCCGGCGTGCGCACGATTACCGGCAGCCCCATCGGCAGCCCGTCACGTATAAGGGAGATGCTGGATGTGGCCGCGCGGCATGGCGTGAAGGCCCAGATCGAGCGCTTCCCCATGGCCAAGGCCAATGCGGCCATTGAAAAGGTGAAGAAGAACAAGGTCCGCTACCGCGCGGTGCTGGCGAACTGAAAGCCTCATTGCGCCGCACTCCTGCCTGGGTGGATTCAGGGAAAGACCTTGGTAATCAGTTTGAGAGTTGTTTCCAGGATTTTTTCTCATCCTGAACGACGACATGCAGGCTCACGGGGCATCTCAGGCACTTGATCGATCCAAGGCCGGGCGCATACGGATCGATGGCTATCTGGCTCTCGACAAGCGGGACATGATGTTCGGCGCAAAGGGTGGGGTGGGTGTTTTTCTTCAGGGAGCAAAGCACCGACGAGCGCCTCTCGAGACGTGGACGTGATCTGTCAGAATGCATTGGCTGCTCCAATCTGGATTCCCGATTTGAGTTTCTCTGAGACGCACGCAAGCAAATCCTTAGGGTGCACTGGCTTTTTGAGCAGGACAAACTGGCGCTCGGAGTCGTTCTTCGCTGTGGCGAGCAGGTCCGCCGTGGAGGCATGTCCGGAAAACAGGATGATCTTGCAGTCCGGAAAGTCGCGCTTGACGGCGATCGCTAACTCGATGCCATTCATGCCTGGCAATGCGACATCGGAGACGAGCAGTTCCGGCGGCACCAACTGCGCGGTCTCAAGCGCGCCCAAACCGTCGTACGCCGCCATGGCGGCATAGCCGCTTGCGTTCAGAATGCTGGCGAGCGAGTCCGCGATGACGGCCTCGTCATCGACCACCAGCACCACCGGCCGATTTGGTTCTGGGCCGGAATGGGCTCCGGGTACGGGCACTTCCTCGACGGGCACAGTGGGGAAAGAAATCGTTCTGCTCATTTTGTTTTCACCTCTTTTCCACCGTAGCAGGCAATTCTGCGTGCGGGTAAACTCTTTTTAATCTGTCATTTATAGGTAGATGGCAGGAAATTGCGAGTTCTTTGGCAGAGGAGAATGATTCTTTCTCACAGACTTGCGAATTCTCCCGGCTATCAGTATCCTTTCGCTCAGGGGATGGTTTTGCGGCAATTTAGGAATAGGTTAAGGAGAGTTCCTGAATCGAAGGGCCGAGGATAACGAGCAAAGGGGGACCGAGAACTTGGCACGAGAATCCAATGCGGCTCCAATCGAGATGGAGTTTCAATCCATTCTTCAAGACGACGTGCCGAAGGGCCGGGATGGGAAGCACAAGAGGATTGTCACGCGCCTGTTGAGCGATATCGATCAGTTGTCTCCCGGATCGGCGCTGAAGATCCCGCTGAGCGCCCTGCCCGACACCAAAGAGAACATTCGCTCGGCGCTGAACCGGGCAACGCGCCAGAAAGACATCGAGGTGGCCACGTCAAGCGACGCGAACTACCTTTACGTGTGGAAAGTCGTTCCCGAGGCCTGAACACCGCTGTTTTGCCGGTTCCTTGCTGCAGCGAAGGGACGACGGCCCGGGCCTGAAGGCCGCGTCATCTTGCTCTCATTCAGGGGGTTGAAACCCCCTGCTCCCTCCGGAATTTCCGATCTACAACTGAAATACCAAGTTGGCCCACGAGCGATTGGCCTCTGCCCGCGGGGCGCGAGATACTTACACAGCTGCGCTCAACGCGGCAGACTCAACATCCTCTTCAAGAAGTGAAGCCAGGCGGTAGTCGGGGAGGCTCGTCTCCAGGTCCTCTTCCGCGGGTCCCTCCACCAGGGCATCGAAGACAGACGCATACAAACCCTGCCTGCGCATCGATCGCTTCTGCCGCGAGCGGAGAAACTTGAAGCGAAATTGAGAACGGCATTCCGCTTCCTCGAAAAATCCCGGCGAGAAGAACTCGCGCGCGTTGGCGACCGCCCCCAGAATGAGCGACCGCCAGCTCATCTTCATCAGACTCTTCAGTGTCATTGTGCCGTGCGGCAGGTTGTCCATGCGGGCGCCGACTCGCTCACTGAAGCACAAGAGCTGCCTGGTCAGGCCGTCAAGCGGCGTGCCCAGCGCGGCTGCGCGCGAGAATAGCGTAACCGAACCGCGCTGCAGATCCTCGTGCACGTCCTGCAAATCGTCACCCAGTTGCAGCAACAGGCCCCACTCAAACGAGAACCGGCTTTCCTCCTGGGTGAGACTACCGTGAGCCAGGCAGGCATCCGCCAGCAGCGAACTGCCGCCCTTGGCGCAGGTCAGGCGCAGCAGATCGGCGTCGCTGCAACGGCTCCCGCTCCGCAGTTGCGCCAGGCTCTCTTCCTGGGCGCGATGAATGGCCAGCAGGCTATCGAAGACCAGGGGATAGAGCATGCGTGGATATTGCTCCTCGATCAACTGCACCAGGGCCCAGATTGCGGCCTCGCGTTGATCGAGGACAGCAAGCGCCTCGCCACGCAGCCGATCTCGGAAACGCTCGCTGAAACGGAGCTTCGTCTCCCGGGACACGTCTGTGCGGTCGAGGTAATTGTCGCTATATGGATACAACAGGCTGTAGCCCAGGATCGACGGCGTGAGCTCCGGGCGGTCGCCGAGCAGGGGCTGCAGGCCGCAGGCGGTCCAGGCATTGCGGCAGGCCTGCAGGATGTCTGCCCTGCCCAGATCGGGATCGAACCGGCGCGCCCACCGGCCGAGCTGCGTGCCCACGGGCAGGAAATCGTGGGTGAGGAGATGAACGGCTTCCGCCTCCAGGCCGAGGGCGGTGGCCGCAAAGCGGGCAAAGGCGGCTGTGATGCGTTCCTGTGTGGCAATGCGCTCGGGTTGGCTGCGGGGTGTGCGCCGGACCTCGCGCTCGACGGCGCGCATGCCTTCGTCGTAGGCCTTCTCGCGCAAGCGCTGCTCAGAGCGAGTAAAGCGCGGGCCGGCTCCGAGGCGAGGCGAGACGCTGTCGTGCCAGACCTCGATGGCCTGCGCTGTCTGCGCTTCGATCCATTGCCAGTTGTAGCGCGGTTGCATACTTCTGAGAGTACGAATCGCTGAGAGAAATGGTTCCAACACGGGCGGTGGGTTGATTTCAAATCAAACCGATCCACCACATCGTTCGGCCCTGCCTTTGTTGCCTGTGACACTCGCGAAACTGTCCCAAGCGCGGCCCACCTGAAGCCTACCTTCATGTCTCATCGACGCACAGCAACTTCAGGAGGCTTTCCGTGACCAAGCTAACCATCCGCTGCATCCTCACTTGTGTTTCTCTCGCCCTCGTCTCAGCGACCATCGCCTTCGCGCAGTCCCCGACTTCAACCGAGACCCTCACCCTCCCTACCGGCCACACCTGGCAAGCCGCACAGCTGGTTGGCTCCTCCAATGGCAGGCTCTTCGTCATCACTCGCGACCAGCCCCAACGCCGCCAGACCTGCCACGTCCAGTCCTTCACCCAGGACAAGCTCGTCTGCTCCCACGCCATCGGCGGTCCGCGCACCTACCTCCCCCAGCAAGTCGTCGCCCTCATCCTTCCCGGCGACGGTGACTTGAAACTCCGATTGGTGCTAGGGTTCAACGGCGGGTTATGCGCGGCAATCTGGGGCACCGTCGTGCTGGCGGTGACATGCCCTGCATGTGCCGCGGCTACGGGCATCGCAGCTCTCTTCTTCTTCTGCGCTGCCGGGGCCACCCTTTTCGGGGACGACCAGCCGGACAGCCTCCTTTATCTTGCCCCAGGGGAAGAACTATCTCACAAGCTCGGCTACGTCCAGCAGTGACAATCTTCCTGGCATTCTCCGCGCGTGCTATCCACGGCAATGCAGTTGGGATTGGCGCCCGAGGACGATGTATTCCAGAGCAACCCACCACCCGGCCGCTCCCCAAAGCCGCCAACTTTAGTAGACTCAACGGCAGACATGCTTGTTTCCGCCCGCACAAATCACCGCTTTCCCCTTGCCATGAGTCTTCCCGCGCTGGCTGTGATGGCTATTGCCGCCGCGCAGCCCGCGCTGGCCCAGACCACCCACCTGTGGACGCAATCGCGGCTCGAGGAGTTTGAGAAGGGCACGCCGCAGGGAGTGGAGCTGACCAGCGACGGCCACCTCCGCGAGGGGCCGGCCCTGAGCGAGCTGGCCACCACTCCTTCGACGTTTGTGTGGTCGGTGGCCGTGGACAAGAACGGCACAGCGTACGTGGGAACCGCCTCGCCGGCAACGGTGCTGCGTATCGCACCGCACGAGAAGCCGGTGACGCTGTTCGAGACCAAGGACCTGAGCGTGCAGGTGGTGCGGCTGGGGCCGGATGGAGCGCTCTATGCGGCGACTCTGCCCAGCGGCAAGGTCTACCGGCTGAAGGCCGACGCGGCGGCGAAACAGGACGAGGCCAGCGCCACGGTGGTCTTTGACGCGGCGAAGCTGGACGGCGCAAAGGCCGGCGGCGACAAGCCGGACGGCAAATCGGACGACCCCAAGACGGACGATGGCAAGCCGGAGGCGAAGTCGCACTACATCTGGGACCTGACCTTTGACGCGGCCGGGCGGCTTTATATCGCGACGGGCGGACCGGCGGCGGTGTACCGGGTCGATCCGGCCAAGGCTGGCGGCAATCCTGGGGCTGGGGCCGAGGAGTTCTTCAAGAGCGACGAGGAGCACATCCGCACGCTGGCATGGGACGCGCAAGGGAACCTGATTGCCGGCTCGGACGGGAGCGGCCTAGTTTACCGCATCAGTCCGCAAGGCAAGGGGTATGTCCTGTTTGAGGCGCCGCGCCGCGAGATCACCGCCGTGACGATTGGCGCCAACGGGACCATCTACGCGGCCAGCGTGGGCGACAAGAGCCGCAACCCGCTGCCGCCGCTTCCGGTGCAGGGCCAGGGCTCGGTGACCATCACCATTGTGCAGCCAGGATCGCTGCAGGCGGCCAACACCAGCGCCTCGGTGCCCGAAGGCACAGACATTTATGCGCTGACCGAGGGCCAGGCGCCGCGCAAGCTGTGGTCCGGCAAGGATGAGATCGTCTACGCGCTGGCCGCGCGGCCCGATGGACTGCTGGCGCTGAGCGGCAACCGCGGGCGCATCTTCAGGATCGCGGACGACGGCAGCTTTGCCGACGTGGCGCATCTGGAGGCGCAACAGGGTCTGTGCCTGGCCGTGGTGGCTGATCCAGGGGTTGTATTCATAGGCACCGGCAATACCGGCAAGCTGGCCCTGCTGGGCGCCGCGGAAAAGCACGAATATGCCAGCGACGTGCTGGATGCCGGGGCCATGGCCCGCTTTGGCCGCATCGAAGTCGAGCCCGGCTCGACCGGCTACGATTTGTTGACCCGCTCAGGCAACGTGGAACAGCCGGTGCGCGGCTGGAGCGACTGGCTGCCGCTGAAGGACGGCACAGTGGCATCGCCGGCCGGGCGATTTCTGCAATGGAAGGCCGTGCTGCACGCGAGTGGCGTGGTGGGCAGCGTGGGCGTGAACTATCTGCCGGTGAACGCGGCGCCGGTGGTAGACGAGCTGGTGGTGGCGCCGGGCGCGCGGCTCAACCCGCAGGCCCAGTTGGCCAGCCAGCCGCAGACGGTGAGCATTGCGCTGCCTTCGGCGAGCCAGGGCGCGAGCATCACCTTCGACGGCGGCGCCAATGGGCCTTTGCAGGCGATGAAAGACCGGACGGCTATCACCGTGCGCTGGGCGGCCCACGATGACAATGGCGACGACCTGACCTATGCCCTCTACCTGCGCGGGGACGGCGAAACCGTGTGGCGGCTGCTCAAGGACGGGATCACCGACAAGGCCTACAGCTTTGACGCCACGCTGATCCCCGACGGCGGTTACCAGGTAAAGGTGGTGGCCTCCAACGCGCCCTCGCAGCCGGCAGGCGAGGCCCTCACGGGAGCCAAGGAGAGCGAGCGGTTCGAGGTAGATACGACGCCGCCGGTGGTCAGCGGGCTTACCGCGGCCGAGGACGGCAAAATCTGCGCCAAGGGCCCCTGCGAACTGGCGATACGCGTGCAATTCGACGCCGAGGATGCTTTCTCGCCGATTACCCATGCAGAATACTCGCTGGACGCGGGACCCTGGCAGTTCGTCGATCCGGTCGGCGGGCTCTCCGATTCCAAACGCGAGCATTATGTTCTGCTTCTTCCCGCGGCCACGGCAGGCGGCAAGACCGGCGAGCACCTGATCGCCGTGCGCGTTTACGATCGCCACGACAACGTGGGCGTGGCCAAGACGGTGATCGGCGCGGCAAAGTAGGCCCATGCGATTTGAGTTCTTTTTGGCGGCGCGGTACCTGAAAGCCAAACGGCGGCAGGCCGTGGTGGGCGTGGTCACGGCCATCTCCATTGCCGGCGTGGCGGCGGGCGTGGCGGCGCTGGTTATCGCCCTGGCCATCACCAACGGCATGCGCCGCGACTTGCAGGACCGCCTGCTCGGCTCCTCAGCGCATGTGGACCTGATGCGCGTGGAGTCCGATGGGATCCGCAACTGGAGGCCGCTGCTCGACCGGCTGCGCGGCGTGCCGCATGTGGTGGCGGACGCGCCGGGGATTTATGGGCAGGTGCTGGTATCGCGGGGGCCGAGAGCCGGCTTCGCGTTGATCAAAGGGATCATTCCCACAGAGGAACGCACGGTAAGCAACCTACTCGACACCATGACAGCCGGGTCGGCGAAAGATCTCGATCCAGCCGCCGTCAGCCAGCGCGTGAATCCCGAGGGCAGGCAAAGCTCGCCGCCGGCGTATCCCGCGCTGGTGATGGGCAAGGACCTGGCCGAGCAGATCGGCGCGCAGGTGGGCGACAGCGTGCTGGTCACAAGTCCCCAGGGAGAACTTACGCCGGTTGGCCTTGAGCCGCAGTATCAGCGCTTCCGCGTGGCGGGCATCTTTCACTCCGGGTTCTACCAATACGACTCGGCCATGGCGTTCATGCGGCTGAGCGATGCGCAACGCCTCTTCAGCGAGCCGGATCTGCTGTCTGTGATCAGCTTCAAGGTAGACGACCTTGACCGCGCGCCTCAGATCGCGCAGGCCATTGAGCAGGCGGCCGGCAAGGGCTTTGAGACCACCAACTGGATGGAAGTGAACCGCGAGCTCTTTCGCGCTTTGAAGGAGGAGCAGGTTGTCACGTTCATCGTAATCGCGCTGATCGTGATCGTGGCCGCGCTCAACATTCTCATCGCGCTGACCATGATGGTGATGGAAAAGACGCGCGATATCGCCGTGCTGATGAGCTTTGGCGTCGAGCCCGGCCAGGTGCGGCGGATTTTTCTGCTCCAGGGGCTGCTCATCAGCCTGATCGGCACGGCACTGGGGCTGGTGCTCGGCTATTTGGCCTCATGGGCAGGCGGGCATTACCATTTCATTCATCTGTCCGCCGAAGTCTATTCGATTGACACGCTGCCGTTTGCGCCGCGCCCGCTGGATGGGGTGATCGTGGCCGCGGTGTCGATCGGGATTTCGCTGCTGGCCACGCTCTATCCGTCGGGCGCAGCGGCAAGAGTGCTGCCGGCCGAGGCGCTGCGGTATGAGTAAAGGTCGCAAAATGGCAAACTCATCTCGCTGCTGTGATTCCCCGGCCTTGCAGAGAAACTGGGCCCCTGGCCGTCACTTAGCCGTGACGGTCAGGGTTCCATTCTTGAGAGTGAAGCCATAGTTCTTGGCCGCCAGAGTTCCCTCTGTCACCGTGATCGGATAGGCGCCGGCCGGCGACTTTGAAGTCGCCTTGGTTGTCAACTTCGGCTCGCCGGAGGTTGCGGATTTCTGCGTATCTCCGTCCACGAATCCGATCATCTTATACGTCAGTGTTGGCACGGTTGCGCCCTGCTTCATGCTCAGGTTGTTAGCCGTCACGGTCAGCGTGGCCTTGTCAACCACGATCGAGTGCTTGATGGCCGTGGCTGGCTCGAAGTCGGCGTTCCCCTTCTGGCTCGCCTCGACCTCGACCGTCCCGGCTCCGGTGATTTTGAGCATGTGCCCGTCTTCGATTTTTCCAGGTCCCGAGACGACGCTGAATTCAACCGCCAGTTTCGAACTGGCAGTTGCCGAGAGGTCGATGGGTTTGACGCCATAAACAACCGGGCTCTTCGGCGTCGCAAATGTGAGCGTTTGTTTTCCTTTGGTGACCGTGATTGCAGCCGACTCCTTCACGGTCTCGTAAACCTTCAATCCGGATGCGTCTGGCGTGTAGGTGATGGTCAGTAAGTCTTTGCCGGCCTTGAGAGAGTCGGCAGGCACCTTGATCTTCGCGGAGCCGCCGCTCAGCTTGAACGGCTCCGACTTGTAGCCCTCGCTGGACAAGGTCACAGAACCGGTAGGCGTTGGGTTGCCCTTGATGCTGCTCACCTCCACGGCGACCGAAAGCTCCTCCGTCGCAACAATGTGCGTGGACGCCGGCGAAACCTTCATGGTGGGCTTGATGGAATAACTGACAGTGGTTGTCTGAACGGGTCCGGCCTTGAGCTGGCTGAGCCCGGCGTTGTCGGTGGCCATGGAGTAGAACGAATATGTCTGACCGTCGATGCCTGGGTATGTTCCCGAGGTCGCAGTCGTGCCGGCCAGCCAGATCGAATACGGTCCCTTATTGGTCGAGACGAAGATGTCGTAGCTGGCGATGCCCGCGCCGCCCGGATCGCTGCCGCTCCAACTCACCGGGAACGAGGCAGTGGCGCTGGTGACGGGCAGGGGAGTCACGCTGCTGGTGGGAAGTACCGAGTCGATGGTGTTGATCACGGTATTCGTGCTGATAGCTGCGTTGCGATCGAAGACGATCGAAGCCGTGTTCTTGATGGCTGTGCCATCGGCCAGGCCGGCCTTCGGCAGCACGCTGAAGGTGACATACCCGGTGCCCTGGTTGCTGGCATCGTTGGGCGGCAGGAAGCCGGCCAGCGGGTTGGCGGGCAAGCCTCCGGTGGTTGGATCGACCGACTGCATCTTCCAGGTGATAACACCGGTGCTCGGGTTCAGCGCGGCAGTGACGCTGACGGGATTCGGATCGGTGGACACATTCACCTGGCCCACATAGGCCTGCAGACCCCCGTGAACATTGATGGATTGGTTGTTGAACTCGATCTGGTTGAGTTGCACGGTCGACCAGTCAAGGTTAGCGGGCAGCGGATCGGTGACTACGACTTCCTCGGCGGGAGCTGTCGCGGTCGACTTGTTCTCATAGAAGATGGTGTAGACGATCGGCGTATTGGCCGGAACGAAGCCCTGCTCGCCAAAGCCCGACGAGATCTTGCCGTTGGGATCCTTTGAAGACGCGCCTGGAACGTTCTTGTTGTTCGTCGGTTGCTTGTTGATTAAGTTTGGACCTGGCTTGCGCGGAATTGGAAGCGCGTCGTCTGGTGGAGCGTACCAGTGGTTGAATCCCCAATTGAATAGCGCCGTGCTGCCTTCATCAATGGTTCCCGCATTGTGCGCTATGCCGATAAGCACGAGCGTGTACGGGTTTCCGCCTGCCGAGCTATAGGGTGCAACCGACAACGGAGCCAAACCGAGGAGAACGCCGTCGTGGATGGTGCCCGCCACGTCCTGGTTCTTGATGTTGTTGGCGAGACTCCCAGCGGTGAAAACGGTATTGATGGCCCCTAACGTATTGCCCGCGACTGGTGTTTTACTCAATAAATCGCCAGGGACGGAGTTCAATCCGTGAGCGAGATCGGTGTCTCCCGCATCCGAAACAGGGTTGGTGCCGAGCGGATCCGCGAACAGAAGCGGATCGTTCCCAACGTACCTGTATAGGTCGGTATCGCCTGCCAATCCAATTGGATCCTGTTGCACAAAGTGACCGATAACTGGGTTGTACCATCGGTTGCGCATGAAGTAAAGCCCGCTGCCTTCATCCATTACGCCAAACTCTCCCACATAGGTGAAGGGATTGGCGACGCCCACGGTGCTGGAGAGTTTTTGGCCAAACGGAAGATAGGTATAACTGTTTACCACGCTGCCCGCCGCGTTTGTCATCTGCGCCGTGTTGCCCGCTCCATCGAAGTGATAGTACGCAGGCGTACCATTGGCCGGCACGGAACTCGTCAAATCCAGGCCATGTGTGTAGTGAGAGACGAGCTGACCGCTTCCGTTGAATTCCGCTTCGACGTTCCCGAAGCCGGAGATATCGTTCAGATACTGCGTCACGACGCCGTTGTGGGTTGTTGCCACGCGCTGGCCGAGACCGTCGTACTGGAATGTCCAGGTATCGGTGGAGCTGGCCAGACCGACGAGCCGGTTTTCATCGTCGTAGCTGTAGGTGAATCCTCCGCCGGAGATCAAGTTGCCATCCGCATCGTAAGTGTATGCAGTCGAACCCGCGGCTGTGTACTCGTCGAGATTGTTGGCGTTGTAGCTGACGCCCGCGGCACTCAGCCAGTTCCCGTCCGCGTCGTAGGTGTACTGCGCATTGCTGCCTGGCGACATTAGAGATTCGAGTTCGCTATCCGCGTCATAGGCGAAGGTCCACGCTCCCGAAGGCGCATTCATGGCAGTCCGCCTGCCTAAGGCGTCGTAAGTGTAGTCGAACTCGCTTAGAACGACACCGCCGGACGAGTAGTTGATCTGATGCAGCAGATCGCCGTCCGCATCGTAGGCGTATGTCGTGTAGGTTCCGTTGCCCATCGTCTTCCTCGTGAGCCTGCCAGCGACGTCGTAGGTGTAGGACACGATCGGGGCGCCACCGCTGGTTAGTTGCGAGAGTCTGCCCACCGCATCGTAGGCATACTGAACGGCGAAGCCGGTCGAATCCGACATACCGATGCGCTGCCCTCCGCTGTTATAGGCGTACTGGATCGATTGCCCGCTGGGATAAGCGATGCCGGTGAGCCGGTCAGCAGAGTCGTAGGTAAAGTTGGTCGTTCCGTTCGCGGTTGTCGACGTCAACAGATTCTGGTGTCCGTCATAGGTGTAGCTTACCTGCGATCCATTGGCGTAGGTCTTGGTGGTGAGCAGATTCTGCGCGTTATACGCGTAGGCGATCGTGTGTCCGCGCCGGTTGGTCCAGCTTGTCACGTTACCGTGACTGTCATAAGTGGCCTGCGTGGCGCTTCCGTCGGGATAGGTAGTCCCCGTAAGATCGTAGTTGCTGTTGTAGGCAAAGGCCGTGGCATTTCCTGAAGCGTCCGTGAAGGATCGCAGGCGGTTATATACAGTTGACGACAGGTTCTCCTGGTTGCCAAGCGGGTCAATCAGGGTCGCGGGGTTGCCTAGCGAGTCGTAGCTCACAGACGCACTTGCTCCCAGCGGTCCTTTCGTCGCTGTGAGTTTGTCCTCTGGATCGTAGGAGACCTGGGTAATCGTTCCCAGAGGATCGGTATATTGCACCAGGCTTCCATACTCGTTTGGAGAGAACTGCGAGACGTTCCCTGCGGCATCGGTTACCGTAACCGTTCCGTTACCGCCGTAGGTAAAGGTCAACGTCTGGGCGGACCCGTCGTTAGACTGGCTGGCTACACGGCCAAGAGCGTCATAGGTCAAATAGGTGTGCGTTCCATTAGGGAAAGTAATTGTGTTGACGCCGATTGCCGGCTCGCAGTAGGTCAGAACGCAACCGTCGGCGAAATAGCCTACTCCGGACGGGCCGCCCTCATTCCAGGTCAAGGTGGTGGTTCCGGCCGGGGTGGTGACAGAGGTGAGGAAGGTCGAGTTCAGGCTGTCGCTCTTGATGTCGTAGGTGTAGGTTGTGACTCTGCCTTCCGGATCGGTGGCCTGAGTGATATGGCCAAACGAATCGTACGCAAAGGTGATTGTGTTGCCGAAGTTATCAGCCACGCCGGTAACCAGGTCGTTCGTATAGGCCAGCGTGATGCGATTGCCGTTGAGGTCTTGGATGTAGCTGAGGAGTTGGCGGCTCGTGGAGTTGGGCTGCGTGTCCAAAACGAATTTGTACTGGATGCCGTCGCTTTCGGTAATCGTCCAGGTTCCGTCCGTCCCGACTGTGACGATCCCGTAATCTCCCGGCACTCCCAGGTACTGGTTCGACTGATTTGGATTGGTCGTGGGGAATTGCCGTGAGCTTCCGTCGGGATAATGAACGATAGGTGCCCCATTGTAGACTTCCGCCGTGACATCGAAATCGTGGCTGGTGCCGAATCCGAAGGCCCCCTGGTGATAACGCTGATTGAAAACAAGGAGGCCGTCGTTTGCCATTTCGAAACCGAGCATGCGCGCGCCGTCAGAATCATAGATACCGGCTTGGCTGAGCGCGGTTGCGTCGGCGGCCAGAAGGTTGTTCACGCCCGAGCCATCTAGAGTGGCGCAGTTTCCTGTTACGCCGGTGGGGCAGGCGTTATCCTGGTAGCCTGCTTTGGCGAGGAATTGCATGCACGTTCTTGAGAAGCCCGCTGCGTTGGTAAACGGGGGAAGGTAGGCATTGCAGAGCGCGGCCGCATCCGTGAAGAGGCCAGTGCTGCTCAGGACTTGAATGGTGCAGGAGATGGCCTGCGGATCGGTTCCGCTTTGTTCGCGGCCTTTTGAGGCCGAATAGATGGCGCAGAGCGGATTGTGTTCAAGTACGAGTTGGTAACCGATCAAGGGGTCGGGAATGGTTGGGTCGATGTTTTGGGTGGTGAACGTGATATTGCCGCCTGTGGAGGTGGCCAGGAAGTTGACGCTTCCCTGGGCGCCGGCCGGTAACACGCCAGCAGGCCCCTGATTGTTAATGCCGAGCACAAGGCCGGAGTCATAGACGTTCCCATACATCAGAGGGAAGTTAGAGTTGCATCCGGAGCACTGGGGCGCCACCGGGGTTATTGTCCCTCCGGACACAGAGAGCCAGATCAGCGGCGCTGTCTGGTCTGAGCCGCTTACGTTCTGATAGTTGAGGGTGATTTCAGCCGGGAACCCAGCGCGGAATTCCTCCGGCGTCTGGAGGCTGACCTGAAATACGCCGTTGGTTGTGGTTGATCCGCCACCGCTTGTTGCCGCGGTGACCGTGACCGCATTTTTGAGCGAGACCGTGTTTCCATTCTCGATGACCTGGGCGGTGTAAGTGCCCACGGGTATCGCGCTCATGGCAAAGGTAACAGCGGCCTGGGTAGATGAGGAGACGAAGACAGCGCTGGCGCCATAAACCGTGTTATTGCTTCCGACAAGCTGGTAAGTTCCGCCGCTGGTAAAGCCGCCTCCCGTGAAGGTCAGGGTTGCCGATCCTGTATTGACCACCGAATTCGGCTGAACCGAGGTAAGAGAGAACTGCACCGCGCTGGCGGCGATGGTAAATGCCGCCGGGCTGTTGACCAGGGTTTGGGCATAAGCCGTGACATAGTAAGTCTGGCTTGTGGTGCTGGGAATGACGACGCTCGCGGTAGGCGAATTCCATTGCACCTGCTGATAGTCGTAGTGCTGAGGAGTGGGCACATAGCCCTGGCCGATGAAGAGTTGAACCGAACCAGGGCTGGTGGGGCCGGAGCTGCCGCCAAGGCTGAGATTGATGCTCACGGTCTGGTTGGCGCCGGGGGTGAGCTTGTACCACCAGGATTGCCCGGCAGCCGTGAAGTTATTGCTCAAGGCAGGACTGCCCACCGCCAGTTCGGGAAGGTCGATGGCCACCGTATCCAGCGATACGCCACTATCGTTGGCGGAATTCTGGCCGACAAAGACTTCTCCGCGGTCGTTGGTGACCACCTCCCAGCGGTAATTGCCTACAGGGGCGCCCGGGACTCGTACCGTACCTGTCGCCGCGTAGGTTTGGCCGGGACCGAGCGTGACGCCGCCGGCCACCAGTACCTCACGGGATTGGAGTCAGGGTTCTCGACAAGATAAACGGCATCGTGCCATGGACCCTGCGCGGTGCCCGAACCAGTATTGGCGTCGGTCCAGGTTAACTGTGCCGAACTGCCGGCGATTGCAGTTGCCGGACCAGTCACCAACGGAACCGTGAGGTCGATGTCAGAGACCGCCGACTGGACAAATTCGAACGCACCCATGTCTGGATAATGGCCGTTGACGTCGGGCACACCGGTCTTAGGCTCGACCAGCGGATCGTTGTAGCGGGGATCGCCCAGTGCGTCGGTGAGCGAGTAATTTGCAACCTTGCCATCCGCAGCGTCGATAGCCGGAGAACCGTAGTTCAGCCGGAAATTCCCCTGCGCCTCATTGACATAAACCGGATTGGCGGAGATATTGCCGTCGGTACCCGTCAGGTCGGTGCCGTTGTAATTTGTGACCCCTGGGTTATTGGCCCACACATCGGAGTAGACCGCCGGGACAACTCCCCAGACGCAGGTTCCCCAATTCGCGCCCTTGCAGTTGGTCACGATGGTATTGGCCATGTTCACCGTGGCCCCGCCGTGGTTCATGACGCCGAGGTTGTCGTTGTCGAAGGTGTCGTTGACCAGGTTCACCGTCGAGCCGCCCCAGGCGTTGACGCCGCGGTCTTCCACCTCGTACACCACGGAATTGGTGAGCGTGAGCGTATCGCCCCCGCCGGTGGATCCTGTCCAGATACCGGTCCAGAAGGCTTCTCCCAGAATGCTGTTGGAGACCGTGACTACGGCATTCGTGCCCGACTGGAGCATGCCAAGCTGGTAGTCCGCGTCAACAGGGCCAGCGCCGTACAGCATCTGCACGTGATTGAAAGAAGCAGTGGCTCCGGCGCCGCTGACAATGATCGATCCCCAATCGCCGGGCGCGGGCGCGCCGGAGCTGTTGCTGAGGGCCCCGCCAACCGTGTTGTCGTTGATCGAGGTGAAGTAGATCGGCTGCGCGACGGTACCCTGGGCAATCAGCTGGCCGCCGGCTTGCACATTGATTCCGCCGTTGGGACCGAACTTGACGACCGTTCCAGGCTCAATCGTCAGCACCGTACCGGTGGGCACAACAACGGGGCTGGTCACTATGAAGAGCTGGCTTCCCAGCCAGGTCGTGCTGGCCGTCAGCGTTCCACCCTCGGTGTATTCCGCGTACCAGACATCGGTGTTGCTATTGTTGTTGAACTGGCCGCTTCCCTGAATGGTAATCCCATTCCATTCGCCCGGCGTCGGTACACTTTGGCCGCCGTTGAAATCGGTATCTCCGCCCACGCTGCTGTCGTCGAAGGTGGTAAAGATGACCGGATCCGCGGCGGTACCCGTAGCGTTGAGAACTCCGCCGCTTTGCACGATGATCTGGGCTCCGGGCAGGGCCTTGACAACGGCGCCAGGATCAATGGTCACAGTGACACCGGAGGGGATGATCACTGTGCCGCTGAGTCCCTGCACCTTATCCGCAGTCCACTCCTGGTTGCTGAGGATGGTGCCGGAATGCCAGTTGACACTGTTATTGATGACGACTGTGCGCGGAACCTGCTGCAGAGAATTTCCGCTGCCGTCGAAGAAGTCCAGCCGCAACTGATAACGCCCATCGGGAACCGTGGTGGTGTCCCAATTCAGGAAGGAATTCGCGTTCAGACCCGCGCCGATGGTCAGGATTTCCGGCCCGGATGCAACGATATTGACGGTCGTCGTGGCGAGGTTCACACCACCCGCAAGCCATTCCAGGAATTCAGTGCCGTACATCACGGTGGTTGCGGGTGGGGGTGAGATCCACAGGAAGAGCGGAGTGTTGGAGAAGCTTATCGTGCCTGCCGCTCCGGGATTTCCGTTAGGCGCGGCTCCGCCGTTGGCAGTGATCTGACTTGCACTGAAACCGCTGTTGGTGGTGTAGTAGACCGCAATTCTGCCGCCGCCGCCGCCGGCCTCGCCGCCCGCGCCGCCATTGGCCGCGATGCTGCCCGTGCCGGTGAGGGTGCCGGCCAGGATGAACACGGTGCCACCCGCGCCGCCTCCGGCTGGGTTCGAAACGCTGACAGCCGTTCCATTGGCGGAGATGATTCCATTGTTGGTCAGGGTTCCCGGCACCAGGAGGCGCATCTCTCCGCCCCCGGTTCCGGCCACTGCGCCGCAGCAGCGCACACCGCCGCCCGAGCCCAGATCGGAGGGCGCAGCTGCCGAGCCATAAACGGCGGCGGGGGCAACATTACCGTAGCCTGCTCCGCCCAGCCCGCCATAGGAGCCGCCGGCGCTTGTACCGGAGGGTCCGCCTCCGGGCCCGTCGCTTTGCAGATATCCCTGTCCATCCGCGATGATCGAACTGCCCGGATCGACCTCGAGATTGGCCGCAATCAGGGTAACCCCGACTCCGCCGCTGCCCGCAGCGGTATTCAGGCCCTGCATCGTGACAGTAGAATTTCCAGTAACCAGGAAGTTGCCGGAGACGTTGACGTTGGAGCCGCCTCCGATCGTGAAGCTCCCTCCATTCGATAGCGATACGCTGCCGGCCGACAGAATGGTGCCGCTGCCCAGAGTCAGAGAGCCCTGGTTGTTGATCGTGATGCTGGTGAAGTTGAAGTTCTCATTGCCCGGAAACACCATGTTGTCGGAGACCGCAAGGGTCTTGTTCGCGCCGCTGGTGCCGAGGGTATAGACCGTTCCCGGCGCGCCGGGAGTGCCGTTCGGCGCAGTACCACCGTTGGCAGTGATCTGAGTCAGATTGAAGCCGCTGTTGGTGGTGAAATAG
>Ga0326727_10009084_pt1 | contig 24760 bp, 24 predicted proteins | sample MB2enrmetagenome_FD_207643 | JGI IMG/M metagenome (GOLD analysis project Ga0326727, IMG submission 207643) | Lab enriched peat soil microbial communities from McLean, Ithaca, NY, United States - MB29MY | ecosystem: Environmental > Terrestrial > Soil > Wetlands > Peat | place: USA: New York... | reverse complement strand
TGATAATAGAGAGTTCGACGCCTTCTCACAGAATTCCTTTGTCAATTATCACTTTGTATGAGTATAATACTACCAGAGGAATTTGTTAACACTCCTCAACATGAAAAGGCCCTGGTCAAGTTTTGTGCAGATGCGAACCCCGACATTTCCGTTCCAAGTCTCTGCGCCGGTATCCGAATAACCGACAAATCAGGACGACAAAGCGCCTCTTTTGGACTGGACTCATCCGCTCCGTATATGGTAAACTGCGGTCGGAAACTATGGCTAAGAGAATGTTTATCGGATTTTGGGGCTGCCCTCCGCGGCATGCTCTGGCACGCGCGAGCAGGTTATGTCCTTTCGCTGACTTCGTTGACCTCGATGTTGACATGAACGCCCCGGCAACCGGAATCGTCCCGGATTCCTATTGCCAGATCGTCACCAATATCGTGGACAACGCGTTCTACCTGAAGGATGACCTGCGCTTGATCGTGGCTTCCATCGGCGAAGACAAGTGCGACGGCGGTCGTTTTGCGGCCTTGATTCTGAAAGACCTCGGCTTCCCAATCATGGAGGCCAGGAACACCGAGTTCGAGCAGGAGCACATCTCCATCTGCTCGTCCAACCTGCCGCTATTTGAGAAAGTGGACCGAATCATGGACGGCATCATCCATCCTTCCAGGCGGAAAGTGAAGCAGATCACGCCGACACACGGCTTCTGGGGCGTTCCTCCGCATGATATGGAGCTACTCCGACTCTTTCCCGACACAACTCACGTTTACGGTTGGCTCCGATGCGTGGAGGCGGGAGTACCCGCCGATCTGGATGTAGAGATGCACGTCGATCCGGGGATTCCGACTGTATTCTACGCCCAAACATTCTGCCAGAAGACCGCCCTGGCCCGATACCTCGCGGACAAGCACAACGGGCTCTACATCGACTGCGACGGCCCGCTAACAAACAGCGTCACGGCCAAGGTAACCGCGTTCATTCGGCTGGGATAGATTAAGGATTCAGGGTCGGATTCAGGGTCGGTTTCCCGATCCCGCCCTTACGCCCAATGCCTAGCGCCTAACGCCTAACGCCTGGATTAATTATGTACATGTACCGACTGATTGCCGATTGCGGCAGTTCATGGAGCAAAATAAAAGACCTGGACAGCGGACGAATCGTCATTTGCCCGACTTCGGACGTGCTTGCAGACGCCAACATCCACTTCGAGGTCGCAACCGGCCACCTCGGCAAAGATCGCTCGGATAAGTACGAGAACGAACTCGTCGCTCTCGCGCAGGGTTCGTTGAGACTGGTCAATGACCCGGATTTCACAGTGGTTGACATCGGCAGCCGGGACACCAAGTTCGTCTCATTCGCCGACCGCAAGATGCGCAAGCTCGACTGGAACCAACAATGCGGCGCGAGCACAGGCTTTACGCTCGAACTCCTCGGCAGGTACTATGACGTGGACTTCTCCAAACTTCGATCGACCATCGACCGCATTCCCGTGACCTGCGGAATCTTCGCTATCGAGCGCATCTTCGACGCCATTATCCGGGGCGAGGCGGCCGAGCGCGCGCTGGCGGCATTCATACACGGCATCGCGTATAACATCCACAACTTTGCGCAGCGCCCGGACACCCTCTACATCTCCGGCGGAATGTGCGAGAACCGCTGCTTCCTCGAAAGCCTTCGCGGCTACTGCGAGGTCATCCCCCTCGGAAGAAACGTCCTCCTGGAAGGCCTGGCGGAACAGGTGGAACAGAGCCTGTAACGAGCAGCCTCAAGAGGAGCAGAAGGAGTAAGGGAGTGGGAGGAGTCTCCGGAATTCCGCTTCTCTTCTCTATTGCTCCTCATGCTCCTGCTGCTCCCCGTACTCCTCTGCTTTCCGCCCAACACCTGGTACCCGATACCTGATACCCAAAGGCCTGCTTCCGCTCGCGTTTATTCCCGCTCTCCATACGGGAAGAATGTGAGCAGGAGGAACGCTATGTCCGTCGCATCATATTCGCTCCTGGGCCACAAGGCGCCCGAGTTCCCATCTAACGCTATATGGATCAACTCCGGCCCGATGTCGCTGTCCAACCTCCAGGGCCGAGTGGTCATGATCAATTTCTGGTCGTACTCCTGTCTGGAATGTCTGCGAACCATCCCGTTCCTCAAAGAGATTTGGCGAATCTATCGTGAACATGGCTTTGTCCTGATCGGAGTTCATGCCCCCGACTTCTCCTTCGAGCGAACGCCGGAAAACGTGGAGGCCTTCTGCCTGGAGCACAAGATCCTCTGGCCCAACATCCTGGACAACGACTTTCGCGTGTCCGAGTATTACGCCAACAGGGTACACCCAGCGATCTACCTGATCGATGACAAAGGGACGATCAAACAGATTCACTGTGGGGTTGATCAGCATGCGCAGATGGAATCCGCCCTTCAACATCTTGTGAAGGAAATCGAGCCTAAAGCTCAACTGCCCAAAGCCGGCGGACCACACCACACAAATTCGCAAAGAGTGCGATTCCCTTCGAGCCCGACAATCCGTTGTGGCTATGAGTTCGGTCGAATCGGGAATGAGGAGGGTTGCAACCCGGGCCAAGCCGTGGAATACACCACGGACGGCCTGTTCGAGGAGAACGTGGTCTATCTGAGAGGGCTTTGGCAGTGTAATACGGACAATATTCAGCATGTCAGGTCATCAGCAGCTCATGATGAAAGCGCGCGAGTGACCTTCCACGGTATTCAAGTAGGAGTAGTGGCCGGATCAGCAGCGAAGACCCCGGCACAGGTTTATATAACACTAGACGGTTCGCCGCTTTCACGAGACATGGCCGCAAAAGAGGTTGAATTCAGCGACGGCGAATCAGTGATCTCGATCAAGGAGCCGAGGCTCTACAAGTTAATGAAATCCGACCACCTCGGCACACACGTCCTTCGTCTGTTCACGGATTCGCCTGATTTGCAGATATACGCGCTGGAGTTCGGCGGTTGCAAGGGCTAGTAGATATCGGAGTATTGGGCGTCAGGCGTTAGGCGTTGAGGACGCTCATGCAAGGTTTTCGAGAGTAACGGGAGTAGCGGGAGTAAGAAGAGTAAAGAGTCCGGAATTCAGGATACTCCTTCTACTCCCTCCACTCCTTTTACTCCTCACGGAGTTGCCATCCGGTAGCCAGCATCCGGTATTCAGCATCCAGTATCCAGTATCCAAATCTCATCTTGAGGAGACAAGGCATGCCTATTCAAGACATAATCAATGCAGTCAGTGACCGCATCGGCGCTGTAGCGACCGTCAACACCGCTTTCGGCGAACCGAGAGTGATGGATCACAAGGCAATCATCCCAGTAGCGATGGTCGTGGGTGGTTTCGGCGCGGGTGGCGGCGAGGGAAAAATGCCCGGCGATGAGGAGAGTTCCACCGAGGGAAATGGTGGCGGAGGAGGAGGCGGTTTCGGTATCCGCCCTCTGGCAGTGCTGGAGGTGAGCGATCACGGAACCAGGATCATTCCAGTCCTCGATTACACCAAGATCATCCTTGCCGGTATCGGCTTGATCGGTGGATTCATGTGGATGATGGCCCGCCGGCGCGGACGGGAACCCAAGCGTCTCATGAGCAGATGAGCCAGAAGGCGTTAGGTATTGGGTTTCAGGTACCGAGTGTCGCCGAGTGGGAATGCAGGCGTCTCGCCTGCATTGGTTTGCAGTGAAAGCAGCGTTGATAATCCCGTCTGGATGCCGTCCTTAAATCCTAAATCCTATTTTCTGAGGGGTAGGCATTCGTTCGTGTCTTATACATGGAAAGGGAGAAACAAAATGAAGAGAGCCTGTTTTCTCAGCGTGATCGTGATCGCCGCTTTCTGCACAACAACCAATGCCCAGACTGCGCCCACACCCTGGCCAATGGAGGGCCATGACCTCCAGCATACAGGGCGAAGCCCGTTTACCGGTCCTACTGCGCCTGTGCGGAAGTGGGTCTTTTGGACTGACGGATGGACATATACGCCTGCCGCAATCGGCTCGGACGGCACGCTATATGTGGGGTCGGATAATGGGGTATTGTACTCCGTGAACCCGAACGGCACTCAGAAGTGGTCTATCAGGATGGGGTGGATATGGTACTCTCCCGCAGTCGGCTCCGACGGCACGGTATATATAGGGTCGTTCGACCATAACCTATACGCCGTCAATCCGAATGGTACGCAGAAGTGGGCGTTCGGAACGGGAAGCTACGTGGCGACTTCCCCCACTATCGGCTCAGACGGCACTGTGTATGTGGGGTCGTACGACGGCAATCTTTACGCTGTGAGTCCAAACGGCACGCAAAGGTGGGCGTTCCAAACAGGCAGCAACATCTTAGGATCATCCCCCGCAATCGGTTCGGACGGCACGATATACGTGGGGTCTTGGGATAACAAACTTTACGCTGTTAGTCCGAACGGCACGCAGAAATGGGCGTTCCCGACGGGAGCCAGTATAGGAACCTCACCTGCAATCGGCTCGGACGGCACCATATACGTGGGATCGGATAACCTTTATGCGGTGAACCCGAACGGCACACAGAAGTGGGCGTTCGGGACTGGGAGCGCCATATACTCAGACCCCGCAATCGGCTCCGATGGCACCGTATATGTTGGGTCGGGCGACGGAAACCTTTACGCCGTGAACCCGAACGGCACGCGGAGGTGGGCGTCTATGACAGGTGCCCTTGTATTTTCGTCCACCTCTATCGGCTTGGATGGCACGGTATACGTGGGATCGGCTGATCACAACCTTTACGCCGTCAGTCCTGACGGAACACGGAAGTGGGCGTTCCTGACGGGAAACTCGATATACTCCTCGCCCGCGATCGGGTCGGACGGCACTCTATATGTGGGGTCTGTCGACGGCAACCTTTACGCGATAGGACCAACTACCCTGAACGTGAATGTGGCGCTTGGCTACTTTACCGGGGATTTCAGCCTGATGCTGGTGAGGGTCAACGTCGTTGACAGTACCGGCAGCGTGGTTGCAACGCAGACCGTTCCCGCATCGGCAACCGCAAGCGTGACATTCACCAACATCCCGCAGGGCAACTACACGGTGCAGGCGTTCGCGCCTAAGTGGCTTTCGCAGAGCCAACCCGTCACCATTGGGGCATCCGGCCCCGCGACCGTCAATATGACCCTCCTGAACGGCGATCTCAATGGCGACAACTTCGTAGAGGATCAGGACTATTCCATAATGGGTCTTGCCTGGTACCAGGAAGGCACATAGGGAAAAGATGGTCGGGTATTGAGTATCAGGCATCGGGAGCTCGGAAGGCGCGTGTCCCATAAGTCGCACAGGTCTCATAGACCCCACTCGGAGAGGCTTCCCCGCTAACCGCCAGCTGCTAACGGCTAACGGCTTCCTCATACATGCAACTCGATCACGTCCCTGTCTTCGAGGATGTGCTCTCGGCTAACCATTATGCCGTCATGCTGACCCTCGCCCCAGATTCGCGCGAATCGGAGCTTCTGCGCGAAATCCTTGTGCACCGTCGTCGCAAGCTCCTCGACCGTCGTTCCGTGAGGAAGGACATACGGCGACTTCATATCCGCGGGCTTGCCTGGAATCTTGGTATAAACTCGAACGACCCTCAGCATGGTGAAGATGTCCCGCTTCAACCGTTCCAACCCGATCCCCGACACCGTCGAGACACCGATCACCGGCATGACATCACCATAGGCATCTCGTATGATCTCGAGTCTCGACTCCGCTTCCGGGGCATCGATTTTGTTCGCCACGAGAATGGCCTTTTGGGATCTCAGCAGGCCTGTCTCATCTCGAACCGGCGTCTCGTCAGGACCTTTGAGCGCGAGCCGGAACTTCTCCAGCACCGCCAACACCGATTCGGCTTCATCGAGCACGGCGTCGCTCCCGACATCGACGACCAGCAGGGCCATATCGGCGCTCCTTGCAATTGCGACCACCCAGCCTTCTGTGAACTCTTCGGTGATCGGTGGCAGATCGACTATCTGGATGTTGATGTCCTCATATTCCATCATCCCCGGAAGCGGCAGGTGGGTCGTGAACGGGTATTCGCCGATCTCCGGGTGCGCGTTGGTGAGGTGAGCCAGCAAGCTCGACTTCCCGGCGTTTGGCGCGCCAAGCAGCACCACCTGTCCCCCACCCTCTTTCTCGACGATGCGCAGGGCGTTTCTCTTGCTCTGGGGATGCGCCGGATCCTCTCGGGTCTTGAGCTTGGAAATCTTCTGCTTGATCTCGGCCTGAAGCTTCGATGTTCCCTTGTGCTTGGGTATAATTCGGAGCATATCCTCAAGGGCAAGAAGCTGTTCCTGCGGAGTCTGTGCCTGCTTGTACTTCTCCTCTGCTTCGTGATACTGGGGTGTAAGATTCGCGGGCATAAAACGGTCACCTCACTTCAATGGCTATTTCCAAATATACCACATTTCCGCTCAATCGGGAAGACGCGGAGCGATTCAAGTGTGCTATGTTTGACAGCCTGCGGGCATCAAGGTATACTGATTTTAATAGAAAACTGGCCGCTAGGGGTGCTCCTTTCTTTTCCAGATGGGGGCTGAGAGTCTCACCGAGCGAGACAACCCTGCTAACCTGATCGGATAATGCCGGCGGAGGGAAGCGGATGCGACGAATTGAACGCCGTTTATCCACTCATGGAAACCCGGCGTTTTTTGTTTGTGGCGCCGCCATAGAGCAGACATACGATAGCTCCGGCAGCGACGCTTCGCTCTGCTACCGAAGCATCCTCCACAGATCTGTTTAGGGAGGGACAGTGATACTAGATTCCCTCTCTGCGACCAAAGGAAAGATTGGTAATACTGCATGACACAGCTTGAAACCGCGAAATCGGGAAAGATATCGCCCGCGATGGAGATCGTGGCAGCGCGCGAGGGCTTAGCCCCGGAGTTCGTTCGTGATGGAATCGCCGCCGGGCGAATTGTTATCCCAAGGAATGTGAACCGGGAAGTCGGTCTGCCTTGTGGGATCGGCGCGGGACTTCGCACGAAGGTAAACGCCAACATTGGGACATCGGCGGATTTCCCTGAGGTGGAACCGGAACTGGCGAAATTGAGAGTCGCCATCGAATCCGGAGCCGACGCCGTGATGGACCTCAGCACCGGCGGCGACCTGGCCGCCGTCCGCAAGGTCATCCTTGAGAACTGCACCGTTCCACTCGGCACCGTGCCGATCTACGAGGCGGTAGTCACATCAGCGGGCGCTTCCGGCTCTATCCTGGACATGACGGAGGATGATCTCTTCAACGTGATCCAGCGAAACGCCGAGGACGGCGTGGACTTCATCACCGTTCACTGCGGCATCACACGAGAATCCATCGGGCGACTTCAACAGCAGGGCCGAGTCGCCGATGTCGTGAGCCGGGGCGGCGCGTTCCTCGTCTGCTGGATTCTCGGCAATGACCGTGAGAACCCTCTCTATACCCGGTTCGATGATTTGCTGGATATCTGCCGCAAGCACGACGTGACCCTCAGCCTCGGCGATGCCATGCGCCCCGGCTGCCTCGCCGATGCCACCGACCGCCCGCAGATTCAGGAACTCATAATCCTCGGCGAATTGGTGGATCGAGCGCGCAAGGCAGGCGTTCAGGCGATGGTCGAAGGCCCTGGACATGTTCCAATGCAGCAGGTCACAGCGAACATCCAGATTCAGAAAACGCTGTGCAAAGACGCGCCGTTCTACGTTCTCGGGCCGCTGGTCACGGATGTGGCTCCGGGGTATGATCATATCACCTCTGCGATCGGCGGGGCGATGGCGGCAGCGGCGGGAGCAGACTTTCTTTGCTACGTCACCCCATCGGAACACCTGGGCCTTCCCGGCATCGATGAAGTCCGCGAAGGCGTGATCGCATGCCGGATAGCCGCGCACGCGGGAGATATCGCAAAGGGAATCAAGGGCGCGATGGATTGGGACTTGGAGATGTCCATTGCCCGTAAGAAGCGCGACTGGCAGCGGCAATTGGATCTCTGCATCGATCCGATCAAGTTCCGCAAGTACAGGAGCGAACGTGCCGGTCATGAAGAGGACGTCTGTTCCATGTGCAGCAAGTTCTGCGCGATGAAGGTAGTGGACGAATATTTGCATAAGAAGTAGGTACATAGGGACGTAAGGGATAGTGTCCAGGAAATATCGGTCTGATCCGACAGATCGGACGAATCCGACGGATGTGAAGCACCCTGGTAACCAAAACATGAGACTTTCAGATATTGGTGAACAAGGATTGATCGAGCGAATCGCCGCCATGTATGGGCCGGGCGCATCCACGCCCGGTCTTGTCACGGGCATCGGCGATGACGCGGCCGTTCTCAAGCCCGATGAATCGAGCATGCTCACCCTAGTCACCACGGATATGCTCAATGAGAACATGGACTTTATCCTCAATTCCATCACTCCCTGGCAGATCGGCTGGAAGGCGGTCGCGGTGAACATGAGCGACATCGCCGCCATGGGCGGACTGCCGACCTGGACATTCACGAGCGTCGGGCTAAGGAAAGACATGAGCGTTGATTTCGTCGAGGATCTCTACCGTGGAATGGCCGACTGCGTAAACGAGTTCGGAAGCGCTCTCGCAGGTGGCGATTCCAACTCGGTGACCGGCGATATGGTCTTGAGCATCACCCAAATGGGGAAGGTGGAACCGTCAAACCTTGCACTTCGATCCGGCGCCCGTGAAGGTGACCGCCTGCTCGTCACAGGCTATCTGGGCGATTCCCTCGCCGGATTGAAGCTGATCCTCAACTATGGAATCGCTGAGGCGCGAAAGATCAACGATCGACTTGTGAAGACTCATTACGAGCCGATGCCGCGCATTGCGGAGGCCCGAGCGGCCGTCGAGACCGGGTTCGTACATGCGATGATGGACCTGAGCGATGGTCTTGGCGCCGATCTGCCGAAGATGTGCCATGCGAGCCGTGTAGGCGCGAGAGTCTATGCCCGGCAACTCCCTGTTAGCACGGATTTGATCCAATCATCGCTCCTCGAGAGGGAGGATCCGGTGGAATTGTCCGCGGGCGGCGGCGAGGATTTCGAGCTACTAATTGCAGTCTCGCCGGGCAGCGCCGATAAGGTATCGCGAGCGATCCATGATGCAACCGGAACCCACGTGACCGAAATCGGCGAGATAACGCTGGGGCAACCTGAGATCGTCTATGAGAACGGCTCCGTCAAACCGATCCACGGCGGCTACCAACACTTCAAGTAAAGGCGTTAGGCTTTAGGCATTAGGCGTTAGGAAATCCCCGGAAATCCTGGTCCTGTATGCCCCATTTCTCGCATATGTCCCATTCCCAGAGAGTAACATTGAGAGAATCAGTCACCATCCACACAACCAGCCCTGAGGAGACGGAGCGTCTCGGTGAAAGGATCGGGCGGGCGCTCGAACCGGGAACGGTCGTTGCGCTCATGGGTGAACTCGGCGCGGGGAAGACGACGCTGACCAAGGGGATCGCGCGTGGGCTGGAGGTCGCCGATCTGGTCCACAGCCCGACCTTCAATCTAATCCACGAGCACAAGGGTCGGCTGCCGGTCTATCATTTCGATCTCTACCGCCTGACAACCCCGGAAGAAATAGAGGATCTTGGCTACCAGGACTACTTCTATGGCGAGGGAGTGACGATTGTGGAGTGGCCGGAGAAGATCCTTGACCTTCTACCCCCCGATCACCTCGAAATCAGGATCTTCGGCACGGATGACAACCGAACCTTCGAGATTCTCGCGGCAGGACCCAAATCCATGGGATTACTGCATGAACTTTCAGAAGCACCTGACGCTTGAGTGTACATGACCCCGAGGGATATGTTATCTCCCACGAGCGACTCGTCTGGATTCGGTTTTTCGCAAACAGAATCGTCTGCCTTACTCTACGTTGAAAACCCAGGATAGTCATCCAGAGCAAAGCGAAGGATCTGGTAACGCCTGATACCACGGAGACTACGTAGTCACGCCCAACTACCATGGGAGCAGATTCTTCACTTCGTTCAGAATGACGTCCCTGATGCGTAGGAATAATATGGATCGGCAGGCCGGCATAAATGTTCGCCCTGATTATACAAACATCGAGTGCCCGGTTTATCTAAGGCGTCCTAGCCTGCGGCTGAACACTGCCGTCCTGCTTAGGATGGGCAAGCTGATACCGCGCGATGACCGGAGCTATCAGCAAGCCAATCAAGACCGCGAGCGAAGCGTAGAACGGCGTCATCCTGAACCCGAAGATACCGATCAGCACTATCGCAAAGGAAAGTGCTACCGGAAGAGCTACCCCGCGCAGGTACCATGCCAAGTTGCCGGGAAGCGCCCAACCCGGTTGCCGAACCTGCGGAGAGTATGACGGCGGATACCAGATGGTTCTTTCACCCCTGTCCGATCTTGCCTCTGCTGTCACCATAACCAATTGCACCGGAACCGACATAAACCATCCGACGAAGACCGCGGCAATTAATGCGCCAAAGAGAGCCTGAGGACCCTTCACTTCCACTTGGGCTACTCTCAGAGCTAAAAATGTCAGGACGAAGAATAGCGTTCCTTTGTCCAGCGTTATGGGGTTCTTCAGTTTCTTTCCTTCCCTCGCACTTAGGATAAGCGCGGCCAGAAAACATGCAGCTCCAATCCCCAATATGATCGCAACGTACAAATTGTCGGATATCGAACTCATCGCCACTTTCTCCTGCCCACGCGGACTGCTCTGAACCAATTATACCATGCAATCGGCGTGATTCCAACATTGACCGTGGAGGGCGCGGCGAATATAATTACTCCATGAAACTCCTTGCGCTCGATACAACCACCGATATCTCAAGCATCGCCCTGGCCGATGAAAACGGCCTTATCGCCGAGTACAACTTTGCTCACCGCCAGAACCTTTCAGTCCGGCTTATGCCGGACATCGTCGCACTGCTGAAGGACTGCGGGATGGAGGTCAAGGATTTGGAGGGAATCGGCGTCTCGCTCGGGCCGGGGTCGTTCACCGGGCTGAGGATCGGAGTTGTGACCGCCAAAACCCTCGCGCAGACGCTCGGAATCTCGATCGCCGGGATCGTCACGCTTGATCTCATCGCCAGGCAGTTCGATTACCTTCCGATGCCGACCATCTGCCCAATCATCAAGGTGCGGAAGGGTGAGGTTTATTACGCATTCTTCAGGAACGGAGGGCGGGAGAGGGTTTCGGAGTACGAGGCACAGACGGTCGAGCGGATGATCGAAGACGCCTTGAAACTGGATGCTCCGCACATCATCTTCTGCGGCGATGCGCTCAAGGACAATCTGGCCGCCCTTCAAGCGGGCCTGGGAGATCGCGCGATACCGGCTGCCGATTGGCTCGCATACCCGAAAGCATCGATTCTGGCCAAACTCGCCCTGGAGAAAATCGCCGCCGGAAACGCCGACGATCTCATGACCATGTCACCCTTCTACATCCGCCGCTCCGCCCCCGAAATGCGCTTGGAAAGCCAGGGAAAAGACGGAGTGGCGGAGTAATGGAGTATGGGAGTAATGCTACAAAACTCCAGTCACTCCAATACTCCAGAACTCCATTACTCCTTTTCCCTTATCCATTCGCCTTCTCGAAATCGTTCATGAATGAGATCAGAGCATCCACGGACTCCCTGGGAACCGCGTTGTAGATGCTCGCTCGGATGCCGCCTACGGAGCGATGTCCCTTCAGCCCGATCATGCCGGCTTTCTTCGCCTCAGTCACGAACTTCTCTTCCAGTTCCTCGCTCGGCAGGCGCCAGACCACATTCATGATCGATCTGCTCCCCTTGTCCGCAACCGTCGTCCAGAATTCACTGCCGTCGAGGGTCGCATAGAGCTCGCCGGCCTTCACTTCGTTGACCTTCTGCATCGCCGGGATTCCGCCCATCTCCAACATCCAATCCGTGATCAGCTTGAGGACATATATCCCCCAGGTATTCGGCGTATTATACAGGCTCTTCTCTTCCGCGTGGGTGGAATAGCGAAGGAAAACCGGGACAGTCTCCGGGCATCGCTCGATCAGGTCCTTGCGAATAATCACAAGCGCCAAACCGGATGGCCCGATGTTCTTCTGAGCGCCGGCGTAGATCATGCCGAAATTGCTCACGTCGATCACTCTGGACATGATCTCGCTGGACATGTCGGCGATCAGCGGCGCCTCGGTCTTCGGAAACTCGGCGAACCTGATCCCACCGATAGTCTCGTTGGAGCATATGTGAACGTATTCGGCATCGGCGGTCGGGGTAATCTCACTCGGTTTCGGCGCACGCGTGAAGTTATCCGCCTTGCCGTCCCAGATCACGCTTGCACTACCGGTGATCCTGGCCTCCTTGATCGCCTTCGACGCCCAACTCCCGGTGTTCACGTAGTCCGCACTCCGACCTTCACGTCGAAGGTTCATAGTGATCATCGCGAACTGGAGGCTGGCGCCTCCCTGCAGTAAGAGCACCGTGTATTCGTCCGATATTCCCATCAGGTGACGGACATTCGCTTCCGCCGCGTCAATGATCGCCTGGAAATCCTTGGATCGATGGCTAAGCTCCATCACGGACATCCCCGCGCCCGGCAGTTCGGTCAGTTCCGACTGAGCCTTCTCCAGCACGGAAAGCGGGAGCGCCGCGGGACCTGCGTTGAAATTGTGTACTCTTGCCATTGCTTTTCACCTCGAAATAGAAGTTAGAATCCGGAAGTTAGAAATTGGAATATTTTGAAAAAAGTTTAGCACAGATTGCCCTGAGTGTCCAGCAAACCGGCCTTAAAAAACGAAAGCCCCGAAGTTAACCTCCGGGGCTTCGCGAATCTACATGCGAATGGATGGTTACTTCCGTCTCCTCAACATCATCCCGCCGAGGCCTCCGATACCGGCAAGCAGGGCAACGAAGGATCCAGGTTCCGGAACAGGGGTAATCTGATAAACAAGGTTGCCCTCATCCATCTGGATCCCATCAGGGTAAGGCCCAAGAGCCCCGTTGCCTCTCATGGAGAGGATCAGTTCATCCCCCGCGTTTACACTTATGGTAGTGCTGATCGGGATTTGGTACGTATTGCTTCCCCCGTTATTTACCGTGGTATGCACAATGTCAGAATACGTGTTACCCGAAAAGCTGTACTGCGTCAAGATTACGTCCACTGGACAGGTCGGCGCGGGACCTGCAAGGGCGATCCAATCGACTTGTAGGAAACCGGAAATATCCAAACTGGTTGTTCCGGAGACCGGATCGGTCCATGTAAGAACGGGAAGATTGCTGCCATAAGAGGTAACCAGGGACTGAAACAGGTGAACGTGGCCAATCGCGGGACCGGAGGTCTGGCCGCCAGCCCATCCGTTCTCGCCGGCCGAGCCGCCCCACCCGACTATCCATTGCAGAGGCGTACCCGACTGCTTGTACCACGGATTCGGATCGGTAATTCCGTTCCCGAACGGCACGCTGTCATACGACCAAACCGGATTGCCGACTGTGTCGAGCTGAGGGTTTACGTGAGGTGTGTTATCGTAGGTATCGGTTCTTACCCAGGTATATCCCGGTGCGTAAGAATCTGCATATGATGCAGAGCAGACAAGAGCGAAAGCAGCAACTGCAACAAGGCATAAAATCAATCTGCGTTTCATTATTCTTCTCCATTTCCTAAGTGTGCTGAGTAAACTCAGCGCATGCAACAGCAATTTCGTCCTGCCGGTAAGATAGCGAAGTCCCCTAAACTTTGCATCCGGCATGGTTAATGCTTAATGAACACCAATTCGACATGAATACGCACAATTCCTTCTTTTTCGTACAACAAATTTCTTTGTTTAGCCACAACCATTCTCCGCCACATCGACACTGGGACACCCACTTAAGAGATTGACAGGCTGACCGGCGTTAGGGTATTATCTCCTCATGAAACAGCGGTAGCCGTTAGCAGATAGCGGCTAGCAGTCGGACTTAGTTCGAGCCATTGATATACGATGAGCAATGGTCTCCCATGCGTTTGGATTCCAGTTCCGTCCCTGAATCCTGAGTCCTCTTCAAGGAGTGAGTGAAATGCCAAAGATTCTTGTCAGCGATCCCATTGCAAAAGAGGGTATCGACCTTCTGCAAAAGCACTTTGATGTCGATGTGAAAACCGGCATCGAGAAATCCGAGCTTGTCTCGATAATCGGCGGATATGACGCGCTTGCCGTTCGCAGTGAGACCAAAGTCACGGCAGACGTTTTGGAGGCGGCAAAGAATCTCAAGATCATTGGGCGCGCAGGCGTTGGAGTCGATAACATTGACGTTCCCGTCGCCACCCAAAAGGGCGTACTCGTGGTAAACTCACCGGCAGGAAACACCATAGCCGCTGCTGAGCTTACAATGGCGATGATCCTCTCTCTTGCCAGGAATATCCCTCAGGGACACAACTCCCTGCGCGCAGGAGAGTGGAAGAGAAGCAAGTTTGTAGGAAATGAGCTTTACGGCAAGACCCTCGGAGTCTTCGGACTGGGCAAGATCGGAAGAGCGGTCGCCCGCAGAGCGAAGGCGTTTGACATGGTCATCATAGGTTGCGACCCCTTCGTCCTTGAGGATGATGCAAAGAGACTCGGAATAGAACTTGTATCCCTGGAAGAATTGTACAGACGAAGTGATTACATAACGCTCCACGTGCCGGCCACAAAGGACACGAAGGGTTCGATTGGAACCGAGCAGATCGCCATGATGAAACCCGGCGTCCGCATAATCAACGTTGCTCGCGGCGGAATTGTTAACGAGGCAGCGGTCGCAAAGGCCGTCGAGGAGGGCAAAGTTGCCGGTGTGGCGTTTGATGTCTATGAGCAGGAACCGCCTTCGCCGGATAATCCTCTTCTCAAGCTTGAGAAGGCGATCACTACGCCGCACCTCGGCGCATCGACCGAAGAGGCGCAGGTCAACGTGGCTATCGACGTTGCCGAGCAGATTATTGACGTCCTCAACGGCAAACCCGCCAGAAGCGCGGTCAACATGCCTGCCCTGAGCGCCGATCTCCTGGAAGCAGTTTCGCCGTTCATGACACTCGGCGAGCGCATGGGCGCGATGGCAACGCAACTGATCGACGGCGCAATCGCCAACGTGGAGATTTGTTACTGCGGCGAACTGAGCACGCTGGAGACCGGCCCGGTTGGACGCTCCATTCTGCGCGGCCTCCTACAGCCCATCCTGGTGGAATCCGTGAACCTGGTCAACGCTCCGTCCATCGCCGAATCACGAGGCATCAGGCTCACTGAGAGCAAGACTTGCGCGCCTGAGGACTACACCAGCCTGATGATGCTCAAAGTAAAAACGGATCGCGGAGAACTTCGCATCGAGGGTACACTGTTTGGTAAGAAGGATATCAGGATTGTTCGCATAGACCAATACCAGGTGGATATCAATCCGGAGGGCTACGCCATTGTTTCCAGGCATACGGACAAACCTGGAGTGATCGGACATGTTGGAATGCTCCTCGGCGAGCATAATATCAACATCGCAGGCATGCACGTTGGGAGAGAAAGCGCCGGTCACAAGGCCCTCATGATCCTGACGGTCGATGATCCGGTTTCAGAAGAAGTGCTGAAGGATATCAAGAAGATCGACGGCATAGAGACGATCAAACTGGTCCAGTTCAGCTAACTTCGAAGCCGATCTTCGATATTCGATGTTGGATGCAAGGATTTGCAGGGAAGGGATTTCCCTTCCGCCGCCACAGCCGGATGGATTCCGAACAAGACTTTGGGCGTTGGGGAATTTGCAGGACTTTTCGGATGCCCTCACCCCAACCCTCTCCTGCCACGGAGCAGGAGAGGGGGCTTGTCTTGGCCAATCAGGGTTGATCACGGAGCGTATCTTTACCGTTGACACGAGTGCCGATCGATTTGCCTCAAACCAAGCAGACTCCGCCCGAGGTTGATGCCCATGATCACCGATCCTTCCACCCGAGCGTCTTGCCTCCATATCGAATATCCAATATCCAATAGCGAATGTCGTGTACCAATAGATCGACGACCCTTTCCGAAGGTAACCTAAATGTATTTAGAGAAACTCGTGCCTGAGCATGTAAGAGAAGCATATCGGAAAGACGCATGGTCCGCCCTACTTGGCGGCCTGTATTCCGGGGCCATTTTCCCGTTCATCGGATTCATCGCCCGCGACCGCCTGCATTCCAGTGTCGCAATGATCGGCATCATATCAGCCTCTCCCTATGCCGGGTGCCTGCTCGCCATCTTCTACACCCAACTCATGGACGGCCGCAAGAAGATGCCGTACCTCATGGCCGCCTGGGTAATCGGGCGTGCGGCGTTCATTCTCATGCTTTTTCGAGTCACGCCTCTGATCTTCGCTTGTATAGTCTCTTTCTGCCAGATCGGCGGCTCCATATCCGGTCCCGGCTACGCCGCGATCATACAGGAAATCTATCCCAATGATCAGCGGGCAACGATTATGGCCTATATTCGGGTTGGCATGGCTTTCACCACGCTGGTCGCAACTCTCTTCGTAGGCTGGCTGCTCAAGGCAACTGATTTCCGCTACACTTTCGCGGTTGCCGGATTCGTCGGGATAGTCTGCGCGCTCGCCTTTGGATCGATCAAGACGTCAGACCCCGATGTTTCCATCGAAAAACAGCCGCCACATGAGTTTTTCCTCAGCACCCTGAGATCGATGCATGAGAATTCGGCTTTCCGCAAATTCATGATCTCAGTCTTTGTCTTCGGATTCGCCAACATAATGAATGTGACACTGATCCCGATCTACCAGGTCGATGTTCTCAGAATCACTCCTTTTCAGGTGGCCGTGCTCGCCAATGTTTCGACGGTTGCCTGGATGCTCTCCTATCCGTATTGGGGGAAGCGCGTGGACACCGCAAGTCCCATGCACGCTATGATCATGTGCATAATCCTATCCGCAACGCTTCCCATCAACTACTTCCTGGTAAGAAACGCATGGTGGCTGTTACCGAGCGCTGTTCTGAACGGGCTCGCGCTTTCAGGAATAGAGTTGGCGTATTTCAACGGGGTGATGTTCTGCGCACCGGAGGGGTTGGAAACTCAGTACCAGTCGTTTCATTCCCTGTCAATGGGAGTTCGCGGTGTACTGGCGCCATTCGCAGCAACAGCCATGATCGCTCTTTTCGCTCACCGACATCTCGATTTACGATATGCCTTCATGATCATTACGCTATGCATGCTGGCTGGAGCCGTGGTTCAATTAGCGCCGCCGCATCGGCAAGGCGCATGCGGAGGGTAGCAAGAGCAGGGGCAAGAGGAGTAAGGGGAGTGTGAGGAGTATCAGGAGTAACAGGAGTGCGTGCAATAAGGGGAAGCGGAATTTCGGATACTCTTGCTTCTGCTGCTCCTCATACACCCCAAAATTCCCGATACTCCTCCGACTCCTCTTACTCCCCCTGCTTCTTCTCTGCAAGGTGCGAGGCTGGGACCAAATTCGGTTCCCGTGACTTGCAAGCCTACCCGCTCAACACTGCTATCGTCGATCGTGCCTGCAATCAACTTGCCCCAACCTCGCACTAGGATGAACCTATCAGCCTATCAGCCTGTCCGCACAACCGCTCGTCGGGCGGAATCCGGCAGATCAGCCCTCTTCCATCTCTTTCAATTCGGATTCCAGCTCTTTTCGTCGCTCCTTAGCTGCCTTTCTTCCGGCCTTCACCGCCTCAGCAACTTTGGAACGAGTGGCATCCAACACGCTGCCGCCCTTTCTGGCGGCCTCTTTAACTTGATTCTCGGCCTTGCATTTGAGATCAGCGGCCTTGCACTTTGCCGTGCCGAAAGCCGAACCGGCCTTCCTCCCGACGTCGCGCGCCTGATCCCCAATCTGCTGCCTCATCTCTTGCCCGGACTTGGGAGTGGCAAACATCGCGGCTGCTGCTCCGACAACCGCGCCAAGAGCCATACCCAGCCAGAATTTCTCCTTCGCCATAACCTTCCTCCTTAATATGTGGCTAAGCGGCCGATGCCTTCTTCCAAGTCTCCCAGGCTTTGCTCACACCCGCCGCAATGCTCGATACCGTGATCACCGGTTTCACAACATTCTGCTCTACCAGATCGGAGGTCGCCACCACCTTCAGCGACACCTTGCGGATCGTGTCCTCGCCGACATCCATAAGGGTATCGGCACGCGACTCTATCCTCTGCAGAGTCTTGTTCAAGTCCTTCATGGTGGTCTGGAACTCTTTGACAACTGGTATCACCGATGTATTTACCGCTCGCGCCAGGACAATCGCGAGAATCGATATCGAAACCAGAACCAGAAGATTGCACAGGGCGATAATCCCGACGAATACAGTCAGGAGTGTCATCCGAGAGCCCTCCTTTCGGATCGACTGGTGTGATTCCTCTACCCAGAGCACGCCTGAACCAAAACTTGCAACGCATGGCTGGAACAAGTGGTTTGATGGTTGAATGGGTGGTAGTGCCAGGTAGCGGAGAGGGAGGTAGAAGAACACTTTCGATGCTTGTATGATGAGGTGATTTTCATGCGATCTATGTCAATCCAGGTTATCCCCAGGCTGTCAAGGAAGTCATTCTGAACGAAGTGAAGAATCCGCTCCCATGTTAGATGGGCGTCACTACGTAGGCTCCGTAGCATCAGCCGTTACCGGATCCTTTGCGGAGCCTCTCCTGAGCACCGTCGAAGGGGTCTGAATGATAGCTACGGAAGTCCGGTATTACTCGAACCACCCCGGCAGTCAGGAAGCCGGCTTCTTCGGGTCAAAAACAGCGCCCATGAACAGGATCAGCCCCGTCTTGTCGTCACGGATTATGAAGAGAAACGGGCGATCCATACGAATGTCTGGAAAAGCAGCGGACACCCAAGACTGCCTCTCCGCTGAAATTACGATTGTCCCAGCTTCGTTAACCCGAAGGCCGCAGTCTTGGTCGATGCACCCAATCCATGCCTTGTCAGATAAATATTGAGCGGTACGGGCAAAATCCGCATGCGTTGGGTCAAAGATCGACCCCAGTCCCATGGTCTGCAATACATCCTTTCCATGGGTTGTACAGTTCAAATCGAATCTGGGCATGGTGATTTCCACTTCGTCGTAAGACGAACCGTGTGCAAGGAATCCTATCTTCTCCAAGTCGATTCCTGATAGGGCGGGCGGTGAAGCACCAGGCTTGGACGGGAAGAAATCATCAATTCTGTCCTTAGCAATAGGGACGATCACATACATGCTTACCCGGCCTGTGCCATAAGGCATTCTCATTACATGCACAGGCCATCCATTCACCATCTCAGTCGAGTACCGGAATTTCTTATTCTCCAGAAACATCATCGGCAGCGTTTCCTGAGAACCATCCTGTTTCGTAAACTTGCCGTCGTGCGTATCTTCCTTCCTGAAGACCGTTGTCCATCCTCCCTCGAAACGGACGACACTCAGAAGGTCCATCAACGCGTCAGGGTCAATCTCTTTAACCAGGTCTCGAATCTCGCCGTTTGTCTGGCTGCTCACCCATGAGTTCATCTTGGAGGCGGCGTCCGGAGACCGATAATTCAGAGACATTACGTCGGCTCGATACTTCTGCCTGACGACTCTCTCAAACTCGGGAAAGAGCTTGATTCCATCCTGAACCGTCACGAGACTGCTGGTAGAAAGCCGAACCCTTCGGTCACACCTGTTCAGCGACCTCAGTATATCCGAGTTGGCGGCGTTCAACTGCTCGTCGCTCATCCCAGGAACGCCGATCAACTTCATCAGCGTCTCGTGTGTCTCACCCCTCGCCCCGTTAAGCGCAACCGCGAGGCCCATCGATATATTCACCGGACAGACCAGCAGATTCTGGCCCTTGTTCTCCTTTAGCATGGTCTTAAACAGCCGATATGCGAACTTGTTATGAGCCTGAACAACCGCCGGATTGACCTTCACGTTATTGGCCGGATACCAGTTGTCGTTGAACAAGACAATCGCCGCCACAACACACCCGGCTCCGAATACAATTTGGAAAACTCTATTTCTTATAATCCTGATGAGCATCTCGATCCTCCTGACCACATAACAAGGAGATAAAGAAAAGTACCGACCTGTCAGTTGTTGTGACTATAACACAGGTTGTGGTGTTCCACCGGGCGTCCATAAGGTTGACCGGGATTCGCCGGATAATGTAGAATTATCCAGTCAACACAAGGAGGAAAACCCAGTCATGCCTGATTCTAACACAAATCCGACCGCCGAGTACATCTGCAACTACACCCCCACCCCGATCACCATCGATGGTAGTCTCACGGACCCGGCGTGGGCCGGGGGGAACTTCATCCCCTTCCATCTCCCGTGCAGCGACGAGGAGCCTCTCAGTAAGACCGAGGCTCGGATGCTTTGGGATGACAACTACCTGTACGTCGGATTCAAGGCATATGACCAGGATATCTGGGGCTATCTGACCGAGAGAAACGACACTACGTGTTCCGAGGATGTCCTGGAAATCTTCTTCAAGACCCATCCTGACAAGGACCCCTACTTCAACTTCGAGATCAACGCCCTGGGCACGATCTACGATGCCTACAACCTAAAACGGCATGCGGGCGGTGAGGACCATCATCGCTGGAAACGCTGGGACATCGAAGGGATCAAGACAGGGATATTCATCAAGGGCGAACTCAACAACCCGGATGTGATCGACGAATACTGGCAGTTGGAGGTCGCGATTCCATTCGCCGGTCTCCCGACGATGGCCGGCAAAGCCCCGAATCCCGGCGACACCTGGCTGTTTCATCTGGCGCGCTACGATTATTCCATCCATCTGCCGAATGGCGTGGAGACGAGCTCGACGGCTATCCTGTCCAAACTCGACTTTCACCATTGCCAGGATTGGCAGCCCCTGGTGTTCCGAAAGTAGCCGTGCCGGAAAACGGAGTAGTGGAGTGTTGGAGTACCGCAGAATGATGCCGATACTCTATCACTTTTCCACTCTACCGCTCCCGTTGCCAATGCCGAGTGTGCGCTGCTTCGGTAGTAGGGCATTAGTAATTTCCTATAGCTGAAGTCTTCTCATGCCCTACTGCCGGAGCACAAACCGTGGTCTCGGCTTCGGCAGTAGAGCGAGTACGGAACAACTATAAGTCAGACCTACCTGGCTCTACTACCGAAGCAGCCAAAAGTCCGTCGAACGAAGTGAGGACGGACGGCGCTGCCGAAGCCCACTGCGTTGATCGGAATAAACCGATTATTCGCTTCGGCTGCGCCGCGGAGTTTATCCTGAGCCTGTCGAAGGGCTTTGCGACCGAAGCATCCATGCGTCACGTCTGACACCGTTTCAATAAAACCGACTGCCCTGAGTAGCCCGGATGAATGGCCGGGCGTATCGAAGGGTCATCGTTCATCATTTCTGCCTCCCACCGCTTGACTTCTCGTCCAGTTTGTGATAATAATTATCATGTTAGTTTGTTCCAAGACCGGGAAAGAAGCGTCAGGTTTGAGAATTTACGGATTTGGTGATAAGTAATATCATGAATGTTGAGTTCGCCGGTGACATCGTGGATACCGACACCCTCTTCCTGGAGCATGGCATAAAGCCGACCGCCCAGCGAAAGAGTATCTGGGCATCTTTCGCCGATAGTTCACAAGGATACACTGTTCTTGAAGCCGTAACTCGACTGAAATTGACCGGGATCGGTCAGGCGACGGTCTATCGCACGGTTTCATTGCTCGCAGAGGCGGGCTTGCTTGCCCGAGTCCAGGACGATTCAGAGCGGGCGTCAAGGTACATCGCTAAATCACGTGAGCACTCGCACCCACTGCTTTGCAAGTCGTGCAGAGCCGTCGTGGAGTTCGCGGACTGCGATCTGTCCGTGTTAGAGAAGCTTCTCCATGCGCAAACCGGCTACCTGATTCAGGGCCACCACGTCGAGATTTACGGACTTTGCCCCGACTGCCAACTTGGGAAGACGGGATGAGGGGAAGACTTGGAGACTCAGCTACTTAGAGATTGAGAGACAAGACGACGTGACGATAAGCATAGAAGAGTGAATGTGTTCCGATGGCTAATCGCTATCGGCTAACAGCTAACTGCTGCCTCCGGAGGAGGCAAAGATATGTCACATATACATATTCCTGACGGCGTGCTTCCCACATGGCTGTGGGTGTCCGGCTACGCCATAACCGCGTTGCTGATCGCGATCTTCTGGCGCAGAGGAAAGGCGACTTCCGACCCGCGCAGGTTCGCCCTGCTCGGGGTCTTTTCGGCGATTATGATTCTCGCCATGTCGATTGAGATTCCACCCTTCGGAGCGCATATCAATCTTTCCGTGGCAACCGGCATCGTCCTGGGACCTGAACTCTCCATTCTTGCGGCATTGGTGGTCAACGTCATCCTGTCGCTAGTAGGACACGGCGGCGTAACGGTCGCCGGGCTGAATACGCTCGTAATATCGACCGAGATGATCGTCGGCTACTATGCTTTCCATGCGCTTATGAGGCTGAAAGTCGCCGTAGGCAAGTCCGGTTTCGTGGCGACGGTCATCGGACTGGCATGCGGAACGACACTCTCGTTCCTGATCATATTGATCGCGCATAACTGGATCGTTCCCGCCCAAATGGCCGGAAAGATTCCGAGCGACGATCTACTGGGCATGAAACTGAGCCTCGGTCGGCTTGCGGCAATTATGTTCGGCCTCGGAGCGATTGGATGGATCGTGGAGGGACTGCTCACATCGGGAATTGTCACTTCACTGGTCAGGCTCTACCCGGGCCTGATCGCAAAGGATGAGGACGATGGCCCGGATGCCGGATACTAGATGCCTGGCCCTTCGATACGGCGCCAGCGCGCCTACTCAGGGTTAACGGTCACTTGCCTTGATGCTATTACTAGTTACGGCACAATCATGGGACAATTCCCATTCTAACTTCTAGATTCTGTATTCTGACTTCTTTATTCTGTATTCTATCTGGGAAAACCATGGACCTTTACTTCATCGACTACATATCGGTTTGCGGAGAGAGTTGGCTGCATCGAATTCCGGCCGCAGCGAAGATGATCGCTGCCGCCATCGGCTTGATTCTCCTGCTTTCGTGCAAGTCACCCTTGATCACCACGGCTGCGGTGATGGCAATGATCGGACTCGCCCTGAGCGCGCGCCTGCCGATGAAGGTCTTCCTCTCGCTGATGTGCTACCCGCTGATATTCCTGGCCATCATCGCGATCAGCGTTCACGGGCTGAGCCTGCACGCCGCGATCCTGCTAATCACCCGAGTTCTTGCAATCACCGGCATGATCGTCCTGCTCCTGCTCACCACCAGCTTTCCTGCGATCTTCGCCACGCTTGGCCGAATACTCCCAGGTTTTCTGGTCGCCGCGCTATTCTTCACGTACCGCTCGCTCTTTGTCATCTACGACAGCCTGGCAAACACGAGGGCGGCAATGCACTTACGAGGTGGCTTTGATAGCAAGAAACCTGTCGAGAGCATAAAGAATTTCGGCGCCGCGCTCGGCCACTTCCTAGTCGATTCCATAGAATCGAGCCAGCGGATGGCCGAATCCTTGCAGCTTCGAGGTTTCGCAAACAAGATATATTACACGGAGGTGCGTCGTGGACGAGATAATTGTTGATGTACGGTGCATCCGACATACGTATCCCGGCCACGTCCGCGTCGATATCTGCGGGCTGGAATTCAAGGTCAAACGGGGCGAGCGTGTTGCCATCCTCGGCGCGAATGGCAGCGGAAAGAGCACACTTCTGAAGCATGTGCTTGGGCTGTTGGAGCCGACGAGCGGCAGCGTGAGCGTCTTCGGCAAGAATCCCGCAAAGGAGTATAAAGAGATTCGCTCGAAGATCGGCGCGGTGATGCAGAATGCGGACGAGCAGTTGATCGGGCCGACCGTCTTCGATGACGTAGCCTTCGCACCACTTAATTTCGGTTTTTCGAGAGAGGAAACGAATGAGCGGGTGGAATCCATCCTCAATTCGATGGGCATTCAACACCTGCGCGACCGTCTTCCCCACTATCTTTCGGGCGGCGAGCGGAAGAAACTGGCGATCGCCGGCGCTCTGGTGTATGGGCCGGAACTGCTCGTCCTGGACGAGCCATTCGAGGGGATAGATTACAAGAGCAGAGTGGAGATCAGCGAGTTTCTGAAGAAACTGCACCAGGAAACCAACATGACGATGATCAGCACGGTTCACGACATGAACCTGGTCCAGGATTTGGCGGATAGCGGCTACTTGATGAAGTATGGCGGCGAACTTGAGGTCTATAGCTCAATATCAGAGCTGTTCTTCGATCATGACCTCACTGAATATAATCTGGCGCCACCCACGGTGGCACGGATAATCAAATCACTTAACGAGCAGGGAATACAGGTGAACAAAACCCTCGATCCTACGGAGTTCTGCCGGGATATCTCAAACAGACTTGGAGGAAAAAAGGAGTAGCAGGAGTTTGAGGAGCGGCAGGAGTACCCGACCTCCGGATTCCCATTACTCACTACTACAATACTTCGCTGCCCTACTCCATTTGATCCACATCAATGCCCTCCAAGCTGCTCTTGTGATACCGCACGACCTTCGCTTGCTTCTTCACCTGGCTCAACACTTGATCCATCTTCCGGTCAAGGAAATCGGTCTTTCGGACCTCAAGGACGTCGTCATCGGTGATCGGCTGCCATTTCAAGATGTGAAAGCCCCATGGCGTCTGCACAGGAGCCCCGACCTCGCCGCTCTTTAGCCGCTTGATCCCTTTATCGAATTCCTCGCCGTACATGGAGGGAAAAGCGATGAAACCGAGGTAACCGCCCGAGTCCCGAGACATCATATCTTCCGACGACGATCTGGCGACGGCTTCGAAGGACTTGCCTCGCTTCAGTTGGTTCCAGGCGTCGTTGGCTTTC
>Ga0326727_10009082_pt1 | contig 24763 bp, 19 predicted proteins | sample MB2enrmetagenome_FD_207643 | JGI IMG/M metagenome (GOLD analysis project Ga0326727, IMG submission 207643) | Lab enriched peat soil microbial communities from McLean, Ithaca, NY, United States - MB29MY | ecosystem: Environmental > Terrestrial > Soil > Wetlands > Peat | place: USA: New York... | reverse complement strand
TGCTTCGCCTGCGGCTCGCAATGACAGCTACATCGCGGCCGACCCGTCGCTTCACCCGATTGCCCTGCATCGTGACAAGCTATTTCTCATTTTGGCAGAGGCGTGCTTACCTCTCCATGTCATGGCCGGCCCTGAACCGGCCATCTTCTTCGTGCCGAGGCCACGAGGCGTGCCATGGCAAGCGGATCGCCGGTTCAAGCCCGGCCATGACGTTCCGACAACGAGTCAGGCCATAATGAGAACAGCTGCATCGTGACAATCGGGGGTGGATAGCGGCTCGCGCCTCGCGACGCCGGTCTGCTGACCGGCTGCCGAATTGGCCGGCTTGTGGAACCAACCGGCGCAAGCTGTAATCGGGCGCATGGCTCTTCTGGTCACCGGCGCCGCCGGCTTCGTCGCGCTCAACGTCGTGGAGCACCTGCTGGCGGAAGGCCGCGACGTGGTCGGCCTGGACCGCATCCCGCTGCCGCGCCGGGCGGAACGCGACTTCGCGCGGCTGCCCGGCCACCTGACGTTGATCGGTGGATCGATCCTGTCGGATGCGGACCTGTCGCGCGCGCTGACGATGCAGCGGATCGAGGCGGTGATCCATTGCGCTGTCATCACCGCCGGCGCGGCGCGGGAAACCGCCGACCCGGCCGCCATCGTCGAGGTCAACATCCAGGGTGCCGTCGCCACCCTGCTCGCCGCCGCGCGCCGCGGTGTGACGCGCTTCGTCTATCCGAGCTCGGGCGCGGTCTACGGCGCATCGGCAGCGACGGTCGAGGTGATGGATGAGGATGCGCTGCGGCCGGCACCGGTCGCGCTCTATGGCCTGACCAAACATGCCGCCGAAACGATCCTGCCGCGCATTGCGCAGACCCAGGGCGTCGGCTTCACGGCCGCGCGGCTCGGCGTGGTCTATGGACCGTGGGAATACGCGACCGGCGTTCGCGACACGCTGTCGCCGATGCTGCAGACGCTGGATCTTGCGGCGGCGGGGACCGAGGCCGTGCTTGGCGCGCCGTGGCGCGGCGATTACACGCTGTCGCGCGACATCGCCGCCGGGCTGGTCGCGATCGCGTCGGCGCCGTCGCTGCCTCGCACCGTCTATAACCTCGCAACCGGCCAGGCGACGACCGCCGAGGATTGGTGTCGCGTCCTGGCAGCGCGCCTGCCCGGGTTCCGCTGGCGCCGGGCGGCGGCGGGCGAGGCCTGCAACGTGGAGAGCCACACCGGTTTCGACCGCGGCGCGATGGCGATCGACCGGATCACCACCGACACGACGTATCGGCCGCGGTTCGATCTGGCGCGTGCCGCGGATCATCTGCTTGCCTGGCGGCAAGCCGGCTGATGGGTGCTCGATCATGGCTGGCGTCGCTGTTTGCGCCCCTTTGGATTCCCCTTTGGACCCCCCTCTGGCGGACCAAGCCATTTCGGCTGTCGACCCTGGTTTGCCTGGCAACACTGAGCTACCTGGCCACATTGGGCGGCCAGTGCACGGCGCTGGCCGACATCGTGCCAACGACCAACCCCTCGCTCGCCGCCGCGACGCGCATTCTCGACCGCGCCAAGGCGGCCGCAGCCACCGACTGCGCAAAGCCGGCCGACGTGCTGGTGCGCGTGCTCTGCGCGGGACGGCTTCGCGTCGGGTTGCGCAGTTACTACCCGGGCTTCTCAGTACGTGACGATACCGGTACGTTCGTCGGGTTCGAGCCGGATATCGCCCGCCGGATCGCCGCATTCCTCGGCGTCCCGCTGGTCGCCGTCACCGTCGACACGACCAGTCGCATTCCCATGGTTGCGAATGGACAGGTCGACCTGGTCCTCGCCACCATGGGCCACACGCTGCAGCGCGGCGCCGAGGTCAGGTTCATCCGGCCGCATTATTACGCCTCGCAGACCGCGATCGTCGGGGCCCGCGACAGTCCCGTGCACGACTGGGCGGATCTCGCCGGGCTGACGGTGTGTCTGCCGATCGGGGCCAACTCGAACCTCGATTTCATTCGCCATCACGTGCGTATCCTGACGTTCGACCACCCGGAGCACCTGCTCGACGCGCTGCGGTTCGGCGAGTGCGCGTTCATCGTGCAGGACGACACGTTCTTCGCCGCCTCGCTTGCCGATCCTGCCTGGGCGGCCAGCTATGGCATCAAATTCCGCTTCGCACCGCTGCCGTGGGGCATGGCGGTGGCGTCGGCCAACACGGTGCAGTTCGCGGCTTTGCTGGATGATCTCAGCATCGCCTTCCTTGCCGACAATGTCTTTCTGGACCTTGCCAGGGCGAACAAGATCGATACGTCATTCCTCGAAAGCCAGCGGCAGAAATGGACCGGCGCTGCGTGCGTCTCCGCCGAGGGCGGCCCACTGACCAGCTGTCTCACGCCACCGGTCGACAACGCCAACCTGACCGATATCTCCGCTGCCGCACCGTATGCGACATGGCTTGAGCAGCGGATGGCGAGGGTGTTCGGCGTGCGGATCGATCTCACTCTGTTCACTCACCAGAGCACCTTCGACCTGCTGGCGGAAGGCATCGCCTTCACCCTGGCCCTGATCGTCGGCACGCAGGTCAGCACGCTGATATTTGCCCTCGGGTTGGGCCGGCTGATGACCACCGGTCCGCTGGCGGTCCGACGCGGGGTGGCGGCGCTGACCGCGGCGGGGCACGTCACGCCGCTGCCGCTGCTGATCTTCTTCGCCTACGTCATCAGCGGCGGCATCGTGCGTTACTCCGCCGCCGTCGGGCTGGTCGCCGCGGTCGTGGCGATCGGGTTCTACAACGGCAGCAACGCCGCGCGTGCCATCGATGAAGCAAACCGCACGCTGCTGCGCCGTGATGCAGCGACCCCCGCGCGGGCGACGGACGACCGAGGGTCGGGCTTTTTCCGCGCGATCGCGCTGGCCAGCGTTCAGCTCGTTGCGTTCCTGATCAATGCCGCGAAGGGCAGTCCGGCCGCCGGCATGATCGGTGTGCCGGATTTCCTCAATGTCGTCACCGACCTGACTGCAAGCTCACCGGAGCGGTTCTCGATGTATGTCATTCTGCTGGTGTTCTACGTCGGCCTGGTCTCGTTGGTGATCCTGCTGCTGTCGCTGTTGCGGGCCGCGCTGGTGCCCCGCGCGGCCGGCTCGACCTGATCCGGGCAGAACCGATGCTCCAGGTCATCCAGCACTTCATTCCGGCCCTGTTGGCGGGCTTCGTCGTCAACCTGGAGATCGCTGTTGCCGCCGTGCTGGTCGCGCTCGCCGTTGGCGTGCCGCTGTCGCTGCTGCGCCGCCGCCTGGCTGTCGTTGGCGGATTGATCCGGACCTGCATCGCCCTCATGCAGGCGCTGCCGACCTATGTGACGATGTTCTTCATGCTGATGCTGCTGTCCAAGGCGATGTCGGACGCCCGCGAGGGGAGCGCCGCGATCGTCGCTGTCGTGCTGGCCCAATCGATCTACCTGACCGCCTACGTCGCCGAGGAGGCGTATGAGGCAATGGGCCATCTGTCCCGCAACGACCGCGAGCGGGCCTTGCTGTTCCTGCCCAACCTGATGCGCGGCTTCATCGTCGTTGTGATGTCGTCCGGTTTCGGCGCCGCGGTGGGGGTGTCGGAGGCGGTCAGCGTGACGATGCGGCAGGCGGAACGGCTGCCGGCGCCGGGCGACCGCATTCTGCTGTTCGTCGTCGCCATCGCCTTTTTTGCGACTGTGGTGGCCTCGCTGAACGTTGCGGTGGGCCGCCTTATTCGGGTTTTCTCCCCGGCCCGCCGGGTTACGGTTTGACTTTACCTTTCTCTTTGGGAGAGAGCCTGCCCGCGTCGTTGTTTCGGGGGTCGCTGCGGCGCGGCGGGTGGGGGTTGTTCGGCAGGTGCGAGCGACTGGATTCGCGGCTAGGCCCTCACCCGAGAGCGCTGCGCGCTCCGACCTCTCCCAGGGGGAGAGGTGTACGTTGGTCACAGTCAGTTGCGTATCGATAGGCCGGTCGCTAGCGTCCCGCCAGTGCTTGGAGTCGCCCAATGATCAGCGCGCTGTTTGAGCTGCTTTACTACATCATCAATCTGTTCAAATGGGCGGTCATCCTGGCTGCCGTGTTCAGCATGCTGGCGGCGTTCGGCGTGCTCGACACGCGCAATCGCATGGTCTGGACGATTGGCGACTTCCTGTATCGGGTCACCGAGCCGGTGCTGCGCCCGGTGCGCAACGTGCTGCCGAACTTTGGCGGGATCGACCTGAGCCCGTGGGTGGTGGTCATCCTGATCCAGATCGTCATCCTGCCGATGCTGGGCAAGCTTTACACCGCGATCACCTACGGCGTCTGGACGCCGCTGGTGTTCTAGGGAGAGGCTGGCGTGTTCTGGCGGGTGGTGGGCGACGCCGTGGCGGTTGCGGTCAAGGTGCAGCCGCGTGCCCGGCGCCCGGGCCTGCATGGCATCGTGCCGGACGCCGAGGGCGAACGGCTGGCCATCGCGGTGCGCGAGCCGGCGGAGGACGGCCGGGCCAATCGGGCTGCCTGCGCCGCGCTGGCCGCCTCGGTCGGGGTGCCGAAATCGCAGGTCGATGTCACCGCCGGCGCTGCCTCGCGGCGCAAGACGCTGCGGGTCAGCGGCGACACGGCGATGATTGCCGCCCGGCTGGCTGCGCTGTGATGGGGGGTGGATCATGGATGGCCGGGCTGATCTCCATCGGCAGCAGGCAAAGGCGGCGGCGGGATGAAGGGTGCTCCTCCCCTTGTGGGAGGGGGTTAGAAGGTCCGTGCGCTTCGACCCCTCCCCCCAACCCCCTCCCGCAAGGGGAGGGGGAGAATCTTTCCCGGCGGCGGCTTTGAGCGCGCGGCTGATCGACGGGCGGGCGATCGCCAACACCATGCGCCAGGCGCTGGCGGCACGGGTCGCCGCGCTGCCGTTCCGACCCGGCCTCGCCGTCGTGCTGGTCGGCGACGATCCGGCCAGCGCGGTCTACGTGCGCAGCAAGGATCGCGCGGCCGAGATGGCCGGAATCGCCGTGACCACGCTGCGCCTGCCAGGCACCACGACCGAGGCGGCCCTGCTCGCCGAGGTGGCACGGCTGAATGAAGACCCCGGGATCGATGGCATCCTGGTGCAGTTGCCATTGCCACGGGGCATCCGCCAGGAGGCTGTGATCGACCTGATCGACCCGGCCAAGGATGTGGACGGGTTCCATCCGCTGAATGCCGGCCTGCTCGCGGCCGGGCGTCCGTCGCTGATCCCGTGCACCCCGCTTGGCGTGATGAAGCTGCTGGAGGCGGCGGAGGTCGCGCTGTCGGGCCGGCGCGCGCTGGTGCTCGGGCGTTCGCATATCGTCGGACGGCCGCTGGTGGCGCTGCTGCTGGCGGCCCACGCCACGGTCACTGTGGCGCATTCGCGCACGCGCGACCTTGCGGCGGAATGCCGGCGCGCGGAGGTCCTCGTGGCGGCGACAGGGCGGGCCGAGATGGTGCGCGCCGACTGGCTTGCACCGGGTGCGACGGTGATCGACGTGGGGATCAACCGGCTGGCGGACGGCCGGCTGGTCGGCGATGTCGCGTTCGCGGAGTGCGCCGCAGTGGCCGGGGCGATCACGCCGGTGCCTGGCGGCGTCGGGCCGATGACGATCGCCTGCCTGTTGGAGAACACGGTCACGGCGGCGATGCGGCGGCGTGGGGGTTGAGGGCGTTGGAGCCGCGGGGTCGCGCCGGCCGTCGGCTTAAAAGTCCAGGGGCGAGGTTTTTCCGGCCAGCCGGATCAGAAGTCGGTGCAGCGACCGTTGTATTGCCAGTCACCGTAGCGCGTGGGCTCGGGACCCGGGGGACCGCCGATCTCCTTTGGGAGCTTGGGCGGCGCGGCGGGCGGGGTGGGCGCCGTCGCTTTCGGGGGCACGTTGGCTTCTGGCGGGGGTCCAGGGTTGCTCATGGGCGTGGAGATAGGCGCGGCATCCGACAAGGCCAAGGGGTGATGCCAATCCCCATCGAGGCGCGTGCTCGGCCGGTGCCCAACTGGACGGAGATTGCTTCGCAGGCGGCTCGCAATGACAGGTGGATCGACCTATCGCCCGGGTCAGCGCCGGCCGCCGGCGGTGCTGGGGCGATACAGGAACGTCAGCGGCACCGCGACGAAGGCGACCACGGCGCACACCTCGAACACGTCGATGTAGGATAGCACCGCGGCCTGCTTGTTCAGCACCGTGTTGATCATCCCCATCGCGGAATGGTTGGCCTCGGCGGCGGTCTGGCCGAGCCCCATCATCGCCTGCGTGGTGTGGCTGAGCATGGCGCGATAGGGCTGGTCGAACGGCGTCAGGTGCTCGACCAGTTTTGCCCGATGCACCTGCAATCGCTGGTTGGCCATGGCCGTTGTCAGCGCGATGCCGATCGAGGCCGCAATGTTGCGGAACATCGCGTACAGCGCGGTGGCGTCGGTGTTCATCGTGCGCGGCAGGGTTGAATACGAGATCGTATTGTTAGGCACGAACAGGAAAGCCAGCCCGATCATCTGGATCGCGCGGAACAGCGCGAGCGTGGTGAAATCGATGTCCGGCGTCAAGTCGTGCGCGTACCACGACGCGGCGCCCAGCATGATGAAGCCGAACGCGATCAGCCGGCGCGTCTGGAAATTCGGCAGCACGAAGCGGCCGACCACCGGCAGGAGCACGCCCATCAGGATCGCGCCCGGCGACAGCAGCAGGCCGGCGAGCAGCGCGGTGTAGCCCAGCCATTGTTGCGCCAGCGAAGGGATCAGCAGGTTGGAGGAATACAGCAATGCGCTGAGCAGCCCGATCATGGTGACGCCGACGGCGAAGTTGCGATCCTTCAGCACGCGCAGGTTGACGATCGGTTTGTCGGTCAGCAGCAGCCAGGCGACCGCACCGACCAGGCCCATCGCGGCAACCAGCGCGATGATGCGGATGAACGACGAATCGAACCAGCCGGCGTCCTCGCCGCGGTCGAGCATGATCTGCAGCGCGCCGAGGCCGAGCGCGATCAGTCCGAGGCCGACACCATCGACCTCGGAGAAGCGGGCGCGGTCGCGGCCCACCCAGGGCGGATCCTCCACCAATTCGGCGACCGCGAGCAGGGAGAACAGGCCGATCGGGATGTTGATCAGGAACACCCAGCGCCAGGAATAGGAATCGGTGATCCAGCCGCCCAGCGCCGGTCCCAGGATCGGCGCGAAGATCACCGCGAAGGCGACCACGGCGAATCCGCGGCTGCGCTGGGCCGGTTCCCAGGCGTCGAGCACGATCGCCTGCTGGCAGGGCTGCAGGCCGCCGCCGAACAGGCCTTGCAGCAGCCGAAAGCCCACAAGCTGCGGCAGCGTGGTCGCCATGCCGCAGAGCAACGAGCACACCGTGAACATGGCGATCGCGATCATGAAGTAGCGCTTGCGCCCGAGCAGGCGGCTCATCCAGCCGGACAGCGGCATCATTATTCCGTTGGCGACCAGATATGAGGTCAGCGTCCAGGTCGCGTCGTCATAGCTGGCCGACAGACTGCCGGCGATGTGCGGCACGCTGACGTTGATGATGGTGCTGTCGAGGATCTCCATGAACGGCGCCAGGCTGGCGACCATCGAGATCAGCATCGGGCTGGAGCGCGGCCGCCACGCCGCGTCCATGCTGACATAGGCGCTCATTTCGGTCCCGCCACGCGGGCGGGCCGCCAGGCAACGAGAGCGCGCGACGCCGTCACTTCAGTCTGACGATCGGTCAATCTGACGACCGGTCAATCTGACGACCGGTCAATCTAACGACCGGTCAATCTGACGACCGGATCGACCGACAGGCCAAGCGGCAGCGGCAGGCTGGGGTCCAGCCCGCTGTCGATGATGATCTTGACCGGCACGCGCTGCACCACCTTGACGAAGTTGCCGGTCGCGTTCTCCGCCGGGAAGGCGGTGAACCGCGCGCCGGAGCCGCGCTGGATGCTGTCGACGTGGCCCGTGAGCTTCCGGTCCGGATAGGCATCGATCGTGATATCCACCCGTTGCCCGGGGCGCATCCGATCGAGCTGCGATTCCTTGAAGTTCGCGGTGACCCAGACCTCGGGCGTGACCAGCGCCAGGATGGCCTGGCCCGCCTGCACGTAGTTGCCGTATTCGACATTGCGCCGGGTGATCCAGCCATCCTGCGGCGCGGTCACCTTGGTCCAGGACAGATTGAGCGCGGCCTCGTCGAGCCGGGCGCGGGCCAGCGCGACCTGCGCCTGGAGCTGGGTGGCCTGAGCCTCCGATTCGGCAACGAACTGATGCACCATGTCGGCCTGCTGCAACGCCGCCTGGGCCTCGGCAACCTGTGCCGCCGCATTGCGCCGGGTCGCGGTGGCGGCGTCGATGTCCTGCTGCGTGGTTGCCTGGCGCGGCAGGGCGAGCTGCCGGCGGGCATCGGCGTCGGCCTTGAACTGGGCCGCCTGCGCCTGCTCGAGCTGCGCCTGGGCGCTGGCAAGACGGGCGGGAAATTCGATGCGCGCGGTTTCCAGTCGCAACCGTGCGTTGTTGAGCTGCGCCTCGGCGACCCCGAGGTTGGCGGCCGCCTCGTCGCGGGCGGCGGCGTAGGCACGCGGGTCGATCTCGATCAGGGTGTCGCCCGCCTTGACAAGCTGATTGTCGGTCACATCGAGTGCGACGACGGTGCCGGCGACCTGCGGGGCGACCGTGATCGACTTGCCGTCGGTGTAGGCGTCATCGGTGCTTTCCTGGTCCTTGGTCATGTACCAATAACCGACGCTGACCAATGCGCCCGCCAGCAGAACGAGCACCAGCGACAGCCGAGCCCATACGGTTCGACTGCGTCGCTGACGATACCGAGCCTCGATCGTCAATGTCGGCTCGGCGGTTCTCGGCAGATCGTCCATCCAAGGCGCCCCCGGGAATGCACGCTAGGGTCGTGCTCATTACAGCTATGCGCTCGCTATGCCTATCCCGGTTAGGCTGCGAGTCGCTAATCGTTATGCCAGAACCAGTCGCTTGTTATTGCGCGAGGGCCTGACTTCTTACCAGTCTCGCATACAGTCCGGTTCCCTGCGTCAATGTGGCGTGAGTACCGCGTTCGATCGCACGGCCTGCCTGCATGGCGATCACCTGATCGGCGTCGCGCACGGTGGAAAGCCGATGCGCAATCACAATGGTGGTGCGACCGCGCCGCAGGTGGGCCAGCGCGGTCTGCACCGCCGCCTCATTCTCGGTGTCAAGCGCACTGGTTGCCTCATCCAGCAGGAGAATGCGCGGATCGCGCAGCAGGGCGCGCGCGAGGGTCACGCGCTGGCGCTGACCGCCGGACAGACGTTGCCCACCCGGGCCGACCCTGGTGGCATATCCTTGTGGCAGAGCGGCAATGAAGTCTGCCGCCGCCGCGGCCGCCGCGGCCGCCTCGACCTGGGCGTCGCTCGCGCCGGGCCGGCCCATCCGGATGTTGGCGCCGATGGTGTCGTCGAACAGCAGCGCCTCCTGGCTGACATAGGCGATGGCTTCGCGCAGGCTTGCCAGGCTGACATCGCGCACATCGGCGCCATCGATGCGCACCGCCCCGGCTGAGGCGTCCTGCAGGCGCGGAATAAGTGCGAGCGCGGTGGATTTGCCTGCCCCCGACGGACCAACCAGGGCAACCGTGGTGCCGGGCTCGGCCTCGAAACTCAGGCCGGCCAGGCCGACACGGCCGTCTGGATAGACGAAATGCACATCCTCGAACACCACCCGGCCATGTCCGGGCGGCAGCGCGATCGCGGTCGCCGATTCGACCACGCGCGGCGCCTCATCGATCACACCGAACACCCGGACCAGCCCGGCAAGACCCTCCTGCACCGCGGCATTCAACGACCCCAGCGCGCGCAGCGGCCGCGAGGCGATCAGCAGGGCGGCGACGAAGCCGGTGAAGTTGCCGATGGTGTTGGAGCCGACCGCGGCGCGCCACCCGGCGAAGCCGATCACCGCGGCCACGGCGAAGCCGCCGAGCACTTCCAGTACCGGATCGATCCGGGCGCGGCTCTTGGTGATGCGCACCAGCGCACGATACAGCGCTTCGAACGCGTTGCCGGCGCGGTCGCTTTCGAACGCCTCCAACTGGTAGGCGCGCACCGTGCGGGCCTGGGCGAAACTTTCGTTCAGCAGCGCGGCGGTTTCGCCCATGCGCTCCTGCATGCCACCGGACGCGCGGCGCACGCGTCGCCCGATGCGCTGGATCGGCACCGCGGCCAGCGGATACAGCGCGGCGGCGATCAGGCTGAGCAGCCAGTCAAGATACAGCATCGAGGCGACCAGGCCGATCACCGTGACCAGGTCGGCGATGCCGTTGACCGCGCGGGTCAGCGCCTCGCGGATCACCGTCGCATCGGTGGTGAAGCGGGCGGCAAGCTGGGCCGGCGCCTCGCGCTCGACCCGCGCCAGGTCGGCGCGCGTCAGGTGGGCGAACATGCGGCCCTGGAGCTCGCGGATCACCAGGAGGACCACCTGCTGCACCTGGACGTTCTGGAAATACTGCGCCAGCGCCTTCACGGTGGTGACGACGATGACCAGGGCGGGAAGCTGATAGAGGATCCGCTTGTCGCGGTCGGTGAACATTTCGAAGGCGTGGTCGATCACCACGGGGTAGAGCGCGGTGGTGCCCGCCATCAGCAGGGTCAGCAGCAGTACCGTCAGCAGCCGCGTCTTGTGGTGGCGTATGTGCTCGCGCCAGAGCCGGCGAAGCAAGGCCTGGGTCGAGTCATGTCCGCGCGGCGGTGGGTTGGGGGGGGCAACGCCGGTCGGGGTGGCATCCATGCGGGCGATGTATCAGCCAGTCCCCAATTCCGCCAGCGCGGGGGCGGGAGGGCGACGTGGCGATGGCGGCGACATGGCCGTGCCCCGGAGTGCGGTCGGGGCGCTCTGGTGGCGAGCGACCTGGGACCTGGGGTCGATCGTTCCGCAACCGGCAATTCCGCGCTTGGGCCACCCTATAGGCCCTCTGGATTGGCATTGCGAATTGCGATTCGCTGCGGCGTTGGCTCGGGGCCGGTTTCCTGCGCTGGAGTGATGCTCCTATCGCATCTTCGGCGTCACGCGGGCCGTCTCCCGAGTGTTCGGTCTGATGCGACCGTCAACCGGCATCTGCGCGCACCCTGGCGAACCAGGCGGTCGGCGTCCCACGACCTCGAGGGACAACCTGTCATGTCGCAGAGGCTCACCATGCCATCTTCCAATACAGCTCCCCGGCCGCGGCGCCATCGTGATTTGCGATTTTTCCGAAGGCTTCCGGCCGCCGGAGATGGTCAAGATCCGGCCCGTCGTGATTATCTCACCGCGGCGCCGCACAACGCAGCTTGTAACCGGGGCGCCGCTGTCCAGCGTGGTACCCGTGCCCGTGCAACCGTGGCACTACCAGTTGCCGCCTGGCGCTTATCCGCCCGCCCGCAGCGCATCTGGGCAAAGTGTGACGTGGTGGCAACGGTCGGGCTGTCGCGCCTTGATCGCGTGAAAACGAAGATCGAGGGGCGCCGTGTGTACCAGGCTTTCCAGCTCGGGGATGTCGAACTGGCCGCGGTCTTGGCGGGCGTCAGGGTCGCGCTGGGTCTGACTTGAACCGCCGCGATTGAGGGCATTCATTGCCTTGGTCCCCGCAACGCCGCTTTCGGGCGGTGCCGGGCTTGGAAGACCCGCCTCAGGGCGGGCCGGTCCCGGAGCCACGCGATGGCAAGCCTTCCGGGATCGTTGATCAGGCCCCGCCAGAATTGGCGGGGCCTCGCCTTGTATCGGGTACCGCACTACGCCGGCAGCGCCGGCCGACCTGATCCTCAACAATCTGGGGAATGCCGTTCGAGTCACTTTGCAAAAGCTGAGTGACGAATTCCGAGCAAGGGCGGGCGGACAACCCCGCGGACTTCTGGACGAGGACCGCGGCTCGCCAGCTTCATGACTTTGGTTTGGAACGGCCTCCCTCAACAAGAGCTGGGCAACCAATGCTTCCGTTTGGCGCTCCGCATCGGATCACGACGGACCTCTTTCGCATAACCCGAGGCGGCTTGGGTGGCGGTCAATCGAATATTCATTGCGAAATGCCACCAATAAAAACGCGTGTCGAAGCGCAACACGCGAGCCGACCTGGCGCGTTTCGTCTGATACCCGAACGGAGACTGGCGCGACGCAGACGACCCACGGTTTCCCCGCCTCGTCGTGGCGGAATACCTATTCTCGCGGTCGCGAATGACGCAGGCCCGCCGCAGGTCGAACGAGCGTATCGCCGATGGAACGAAGAGATCGGTGGACCGCGTAACGTTACCCGGCGGCGACCAGGTGCGCGGTGCCGGCGAAGTAGGCGTCCACGGCGCGTTTCATGGCGCGGGCCACCAGGATGCGATGGTCGGCCTGGCGCAGCAGGGTTTCGTCGCCCGGGTTGGACATGAAGCCCATTTCGACCAGCACGCTTGGAATGTCGGCGGCTTTCAGCACGACGAAGCCGGCGTGCCGGTCCGGGTTCGGCAGCATGGGCAGGTCCCGGTCGAGGCTGCCGATCAGGTCGCGGGCCAACTGGCTGGAGCCGCGTCGGGTTTCCTGCCGGACCAGGCTGGCCAGGATGCGTGCCACTTCCGGCGAGACGCCGTGCCAGGACGGGCCGGCGAAGCGGTCGGCGCTGTTTTCGCGTTGCGCCAGCGCCGCGGTTTGTGCGTCGGAGGCGGTGTTGGCCAGGGTATAGACGCTGGCGCCGCGCACCGCGTGGTCGTTCAGCGCGTCGGCGTGCATCGAGACGAACAGCGCGGCGCCGTGGGCTTGTGCGCGGGCCACGCGGTCGTCCAGCGGCACGAAGACGTCACGCGCGCGGGTGAGCTCGACACGGTAGCGGCCGCCGGCGCTGAGCTGCCGTTTCAATTCCATCGCGGTGGCCAGGGAGACGTGTTTCTCATACGTGCCGGAGACGCCGATGGCGCCGGGGTCCTTGCCGCCATGTCCCGGATCCAACATCACGAGCGGCGCCTGGCGGGATGCGCCGTGGGCCGGCTGGCCTGTGGCGGCCGTGCGCGTTGCGGTTTCGGCCATCGCCTGGTGCAGTGCGGGGGGCAGCAGGAACGTGCCGAACACGCCGGAGCCAAGTTTGCCCAGCAAAAGGCGGCGCGACACGGGTGACCAAGGGATCATGGAGCGTTCTTAAACCATTCTGTCGGAGAATGCACGTTACTTGTTGAACACGCGGGGTTTATGGTCCAGGCTACATCGAGCCTTGCGATTGGGGGCGGTTTGCTTCATGGTCCGGCCGCTCCGATGACGGGTTCGGAGGCGGGCGGGTCTTCCGTCGCCTTCGAGTCGCATTGCCTTCGGGCCGGATCGGGTGGGTTGCAAGGGGCGCGCGCTGCGAACGGACCCAGAAGTCCGGCGGCGCAAGGCCTGAGGGCGACCCGCGCCGGCCAGGGGCTGTCATCGTCCGCGCCGCGCCCCCCTGCGGTTCTTCGTGGGCGCGCCGGGGCCGCCTCATTCGGGGAGGTCGGCAGCTTTGTTTGACTTCGCCGCGACTCCACGTGGAAGGCGCGGCTGGCACGCCAGGGATCGATGATCGCACACGCACACGCACAGACGAAGGCTCTTGCCCGCATTGGGGCAGCTTCGACCGATTTCTCGGTTGGAGTCGCTTCGGCCGATTCTTCGGCGGGTCGCGCGTGCGGAATCGCCGGTTTCACCATCTCATTCGCCCGCCCGCCCGCGCGCGCCCCCTTCGGGCCGGCGCCGCGCGCCGCGTTGGCGTATCGGAGTTTACGTGTAGATGACCAAGCGCATGTTGATCGACGCCACTCACGCGGAAGAGACCCGCGTGGTGGTGCTGGACGGTAGCCGCCTCGAGGATTTCGACGTCGAGACCTCGACGAAGAAGCAGCTCAAGGGAAATATCTATCTCGCCAAGGTCGTTCGCGTGGAGCCGTCGCTCCAGGCGGCGTTTGTCGAGTATGGCGGCAATCGCCACGGCTTCCTCGCGTTCGGCGAGATCCATCCCGACTATTATCAGATCCCGGTTGCCGACCGGCAGCGCCTGCTGGCGATGGAGGCGGAGGACGCGCGCCGGGAGGAGGAGGAAGAGGATCGCGAGGCACTGGCGGCGGGACGCGAGGAGAATGGATCGCGTGACGCCGAATCTGGGGCGGATGAGCACGAGGCGCGCGGCTACGATGAGGCCGGGTACGATGGGCCCAGGCAGGAGCCGAACGGGTCCGACGGGACCGAGCCAAGCGATGTCGAGCCCGGCGAAATCGGCGACGACGCGCCTGATGGACCGGCCGCGTACCGGCAATCGGATGCCAGCCAATCGGCCGGAGCCCAGGCGCCGGGCGATGACGTTGCGCCGGGCGATGACGTTGCGCCGGGCGATGACGTTGCGCCGGGCGATGACGTTGCGCCGGGTCATGACGTTGCTGAAGACTCGGCGACGGAGACCGCTTTTTCGATCGAATCTGCGGCTGGCGGATCTGCGGACGATGCATCGCAGACTGACCAATCCGGGCCGCACCACGCCGAGCCGGACCAATCCACACCAGGCCGCGCCCAGGCGGCCCTTATCGCGTCCGAGTCGGTCAGCGGTGCAGTGGATGAACTGAGCCATCCTGAAGACGGCGAGGCATTCCGTGTGTCGGCGGCGTCAGCCGGCGCGGAGCCCACCGAGGGCGCCGGGGCACCGCGGCTGGTGGCCACCTTCACCGCGCCCGCCGCCGAGACGCTGCCCGACAGCGCAGACGGTTTGCAGATCAATGCCGGTCAGGTCGAAGCCGGCCAGGCCATGACGCTGGAAATCGACGTCTCCTCGGCCGAGCTCGACAGTGCGGATGGCGACAGCGAGCTGAACGTCGTCGGGATGACAGGTCCCGAGGCTGCCGGTTCCGAGGCCCCGACAGCAAAGTCCGTCAACGCCGAAACACCCCACTCCGAATCGGGCGATCCCGAATCGGGCGATCCCGAATCGGGCGATCCCGAATCGGGCGAGCCGGAAGCAGTCGATGACGAGACCGACAGCGAGGTGCTGCCTGACGCCCCGCCGCCGGAGACGGTCGGCGGCGACACCGAGAATGGCGAGGACGCGCGCGAGCGCCGCATCCCGCCGCGCTTCCTGCGCAACTACAAGATCCAGGAGGTCATTCGCCGCCGGCAGATCCTGCTGGTCCAGGTGGTCAAGGAGGAACGCGGCACCAAGGGCGCGGCCCTGACGACCTACATCTCGCTCGCTGGCCGCTACTGCGTGCTGATGCCGAACTCGCCGCGCGGCGGTGGCATCTCGCGCAAGATCACCTCGGCAACCGACCGGCGCCGGCTGAAGGAGGTGACCGCGGAGCTGCAGATCCCGAACGGCATGGGCCTGATTGTCCGCACGGCGGGCGCGAACCGGCCGAAGCCGGAGATCAAGCGCGACTGCGAATACCTGATGCGGCTGTGGGACGACATCCGCGAGCACACGATGAAGTCGGTGGCCCCGGCGCTGATCTACGAGGAAGCCAGCCTGATCAAGCGGGCGATCCGCGACGTCTATTCGCGCGACATCGACGAGATCCTGGTCGACGGCGAGGACGGCTGGAAAGCGGCGCGCGACTTCATGCGCATGCTGATGCCGAGCCACGTCAAGAAGGTGCAGCTCTGGCGCGACACCCAGCCGCTGTTCGCGCGCCAGCAGGTCGAGGACCAGCTCGACGCCATGCTGTCGCCGACGGTGCAATTGCGCTCGGGCGGCTACCTGGTGATCAACCAGACCGAGGCGCTGGTGGCGATCGACGTCAACTCGGGCCGCTCGACCCGCGAGCGCGGCATCGAGGAGACCGCGGTCCGCACCAACCTGGAGGCGGTGGACGAGGTGGCGCGGCAGCTTCGGCTGCGTGACCTTGCCGGGCTGATCGTGATCGACCTGATCGACATGGAGAGCCGCAAGAACAACGCCTCGGTCGAGCGGCGCCTGAAGGAGGCGCTGAAGAACGACCGGGCGCGCATCCAGGTCGGCCATATCAGCCATTTCGGCCTGATGGAGATGAGCCGGCAGCGGCTGCGCCCGTCGCTGGCGGAGACCAGCTTCGTGACCTGTCCGCATTGCGGCGGCACCGGGCACGTGCGCGGCACGGAAAGTGCGGCGATCCATGTGCTGCGTGACATCGAGGAGGAGGGCGCCAAGCGGCGGGCGGCCGAGATCCTGGTGCGGGTGGCCTCGCCGATTGCGATGTACATCCTGAACCACAAGCGGGCGCGGCTTGGCGAGATCGAGGCGCGCTATGCGATGCATGTGACGTTCGCCGGCGATGACACGTTGATCCCGCCGCAGGTGCGGATCGACCGGGTCCGCCCGCAGGTGATCAGCGACCTACCGCCGGCGATCACGCCGGATGCCCGCGCCGAGCTGGCGTTGCCGGTTGGCAGCAGCGCGGCGATGGACGACGAGGACCTGCCGGACGTGGATGACGACGTGGATGTCGAGGCTGCTGCCGAGGCGGACACGACGGAGACGGATGCGCCTCGGCCGGGTCGGCCGGAGCCGCGCCGGTCGGAGATGCGGCGGTCGGAGGCGCGGCGATCGGACTCGGGTCGGTCCGATACGCGCCGTTTGGAGGAGGGCCAATCGGAGGCGCGCCGTTCAGATGGCCGTCCAGACGTGGCCCGGCCAGAGGTGGTGGGTCGCTCAGACACAGGCCAGCCCGATGCAGGAGGCCCGCCGGGTGAGACCGCCGAAGAGGGCGAGCGCCGCCGCCGCCGCCGCCGCCGCCGCCGCGGCGGCCGACGGGAGGAACCGGCACAGGGCGCTGCCTCGCCCGCCGTCATGGCGGATGATCAAGCGGCAAGACCGCAGGACGTCGGCGGGCCTGACAGCGCCGCGAGCGATGCAGCGGACATGGATGAACATATCGAGGGCGTCCCGGAATACGCGGAACTTGCCAGCGGGGGCGATGTGCCCGACCCGGCCGGTCCCGATGCCGGACCTGATGCCGCCGCCAGTGACGACGCGGCGCGTGGTCGTCGACGGGGTCGGCGGGGCGGCCGACGCCGGCGGCGCGACGGCTCCGAGGGCGGTGTCGATGCAGTGGCCGAGCCGGGTGCCGAGCAACCGGATCTGCCGCCGCTCTACACCGGTCCGACGCCGGCCAATCCATTCGGCGGACAGGTGTTCGATATCTTCGACGCGATCGAGCAGGCGGAGCAAATGCCGGGTCGGCCAAGCGATCGGCAAAGCCCGGCACCACAGCCGGAGGCAGCACCCGATCCGGCGCCCAATCCAGCACAAGAAACCGGGCTGCCAGCCGAGGACGCGCTCGGGACGCTGGAGCATCCCGCCGGGCGCGTCATGGAACCGGCTGAGCCGGGGGCGGAGCCGAATGATCCTGCCCCCATCTCGCCCGTGACCGAGGCGCCCCTCCCAGTCCCAGCGCCAGTCCCGGCAAACGACGCCGCGCCCGAACCGCTGGTCAGGCCGATCGTCATCGGCGCCGAGGACGAAGCGCCGGTGGTCGAGAAGAAGCGCGGCTGGTGGCGGCGTTAAGTCCGACCGCGGATTTCGCTCGCCAACGCCATTGAGCTGACGGTGAAACGGATGCCTGAACGGCGTCTGCGCGTCATACTGCTGCAACCGCAGCCGGCCGCGGGTTATGCCACCGCCTTCAAGGCGGGCTCCGGCCCGGACCCGCTCGACCTTGACCGTCGCCTTGCGGCCCAGGGCATCGACCTGGTTCGCATCGATCCGGCCGGCTGGCCACTCAACCCGCTGGCCGGTCAGCATTCCATGCTGGAAGGCATGGACCCGTGGCGCGCCCTTCGCGTGCTGCTGTTCGAACGTCGCGCCGACCTGGTGGTTTCGGTCATGGACGGGCCGGCAGTCCCTCTGCTTTTGCTGCGCCGCTTATTCGGCTTCACCACGCCGATTGTCCTGCACGACCTGGCGCCAGCGGAGAAATGGCGCCTGCGCAGGCGCGTGCAGAATTTCGTCGTGCCGCGGGTGGCGGGGATTATGATTCTGCCATCGTCACAGACCGCATATATCGCCCGACGCTGGTCGCCCACGCTGCCGCTGGATCTGATCGGTTCCCTGATCGACACGTAATTCTTCCAACCGACCGGCGCGCCAGCGGGCGACTACCTGTTTTCGATCGGCCAGGACTCCGGGCGCGACTACCAGACGATGCTCACCGCCATCGCGGACCTGCCGATAAACCTGCGCATCAGAACGTCACGGCAGTTGCCGCCGGCGGCCGCCACCATGCCGAACGTCACCGTGCTGCGCGAACGGGTGAACGAGCTGCAACTGCGCGACCTCTACGCCGAATGTCGTTTCGTTGTCGCTCCACTGACCCCGACCAACAACGCCAACGGGTCAGCACGATCCAGGAGACCGGCGCGATGGGCAAGGCGCTGGTGGTATCGGACAACCCGGCGATCCGCGACTTCATCGTGCCCAATGAGACCTGCCTGCTGGTGCCATGCGGCGATGCGGCGGCGATGCGCGCCGCGATCGTGCGGCTGTGGAATGATCCGGCCATGTGCGAGCGGCTTGGCCGCAACGCGCGCCGGTTTGCCGAGGAGACCGGCTCGCCCGCGGTCTATGCGGCAAAATTCGGCGCCGCGCTGCGTCGCTTCGCGCGACGTCGATGAAAGCAGGGGGTCGGTTGAGACCCGTTGTGGAATAATCGGCCCGACTCGTGGTGTCCGCTCTCGGCGCGTGAGCATCGCGAGGTGCAACCTTGTGATGCGCCCCGGGGGATATATCCCAGCACAGGGTCGTTTCGTGTCGAAATTTTCAGTTGGGAGAGATTTGGCGCAGTGTTATAGTCGTGTCGACGGTGCAGTCTGGGAAGGCAATGGACGTCAAGGCAATGGGGCTGCCGTGGCAACCTGGGAGGCCTTCGGCTTGAGTAGCTAGCGGGCAATGACCATCAGCAAGATCAAGCTCTCGAAATTTCAAGCCTGGGTACCGGCGTCGGTATGAGGGGCCGTCTCCTAATACCGACCCGAACGTAAACGAGTGGGCTTTGCGCAGTTCCTGAGACTGGCAAACCAGGCCGCCCGAGCGGCGGAACGCGCACGAAAGGAGTCGGAACGTGTGAAGAAAGCCGCGGAACGCGAGTTGCGCTCCGACCCTCGACTTACCAATCCATCATCGGTGCCTACGCCGCCGGCCCCTTACGGCGACCATTTTACACATGCCCCGATTTCCGGTATCGAATTCGAACGTATGTGTGCGAATCTGCTTCAGCGCGCAGGTTGGACCGCTGCCATGACCCGAGGCTCCGGCGACCAAGGCGCCGACCTGATTGCAGAAAAACTCGGCGTGCGGCTAGTTCTTCAATGCAAATACTATAATCGGCCCGTGGGCAATAAAGTGGTCCAGGAAGCGATTGCTGCACGCGTCTACTCAGATGCTCAGCACGCTGCGGTAACATCGAACAACGTCTATACCCCGAGCGCGAAGCAGCTCGCTGCTAAAGCTGGTGTTCACTTGCTTGTGGTGGGGGACCTACATCGGATCGACGTGCTCTTAGGCCTGAAGCAGCCCGAACGGGTAGGAGGGGCACCTGACGCGTCGGGCAAGGTCATCCAACCATGCCCTTCCTGTCGCGGCCTGCTGCGCCTTCAAGGGTGGCGCACCGCTAAGGCCCGGTGTCCTTTATGTGGGGTAAGTTCTTGGTTCTCGACTTGACGTGCGTGGGGTGCGCGCCAAGAGGGACAAAATTTAGTCGCTCGGTTCTTGCCAGCCCACCTCCACCTTCTGCGCGTCACAGGTCACGACATTGTAGAAGTGGTTCGGCTTATTACCATCCGGTACCGGTGGAGTGAATTTGACGCATACCGTACCTTCGCTTTTGGGATGATCCGCCGGAGGCTCAATGATGATCCCTTTTTGTCTAGTGCTTCCAGCAAACGCCATTACACGGGTGTCGATTGGTAAGTCTTTTATTTTTGCCAATGTATTCAACTCCTTGAGGTTCTACCCTTTACACCTTGATCCTCTCCACCTCATCGAGGCTGAGATCCTCGCGCCGGCGATCGTAGAGCTGCGTCGTGCGCATGCTGGCATGGTTGGCCATCTGCGCCGCCTTCTCAAGCGTGCCCTCGTTTCTAAGATGCGCCGTGATACCCGTCGCCTGGAAGTCGTGATTGCCAAGCTTGGTCGCGATGCCGACAGCGGCAGCCCGCGAGCCGGTCATCGCATGAGCGTTCGCCTGGAGGAGGGGCCTGCGCGTCATCTGTCCGGTGCCGGGGCCGACCGTCCGAAACAGCGGCCCCCTAGGCCGAGCTTCCTACTATGCCATTACTTTAAGTGCCTGATATACAAGGAGAATTCGTGATGGTTCGCTCGAAAATGTAGCCATTACTGGCTACAACCCAGCAAAGAAGTGGTCCCTGTCATCGGCAATTGACGGTGGAATCGAAGCTGGTACTATCACTCGTAGCTGAATATCTGGGGCTGTCTGGGTGTACCCAGTAGCTGGGCCGCCGCTTTTTAAGAAAGCGAGTCGGATCAGAGAGTTGCATCATCTGACGACAGGAAGCTCGGCCTAGGATCGCCGACGAGGCCCGCACCCCCGATTGGGTCACCGCACGACCTGTCCAAATCGCCCGATAAGCCGAAAAGCGAACAAAATCAGCGAGCTCCCGAGCCGGTCGTTTGCGCATCGCCGCTCCTGGCGGCAACCTGCCCCAATCTCCTTTCGAAGACTGCTCGTTAGTGGCGTGTCCAAGGGCCGCGTGGGCGAGCAAACCTCGTTCGCGTGCGGTTTCGAACAAATCGTGTGGTGCCCCCCATTCTATGCCCTTCCTCCACATGTCCACGTTTCCTTATCGCAGCACCTCCACATGCGACATGTGGGCATCGAGGCACCTAGCCGTGGAGGTTTGTCCTCAGACGTGCGGTGCTTCGGCGGGCTGGCGGGCAGGAGCCTTGGTTCGGCGTGCCCTGAGCACGTCAAGCGCCTTCGGATCGTGGTCGAGAAGGGCCAGGGCGCTGCTGACGGCGCGGCTGGGCACCAGGTCGCCGGTTTCGTATTTCTGAAAGGCCCGCGGGCCGCCACCGACGAGCTCACCGGCAGCTTCCTGCGTCAGGCCCAGCTTTTTGCGGATGCGCTTGATCTCCGCCGGTTCAAGCAATCCCTCCGCGCGGGCCTTGAGCCGGTTCAACGCGCGGTCGGAAACCTTCAAGTCGTCGCCCGTGTGCACGCCTTCGTCCGACCCCTCGCCATACCAGCCGGGCATATCCACGGTGATGCTCTCGCCCTTGTAGGTGAGGGTGAGGGGACGCACCGCGCGATGCATTGGTGCTCCCGTTTCTGGATGGATTGGATCAGTCATCGTTTCTCTCCTTGAACGACAGCAGCAAAAACGCGCTCACGGTGTCCGTCGTGAACTTGACGTAGAGCGTCCCGACCGGTGACGGGACGTGATACACGTCCTGCCAAATCCGATGATCGCGGTGGGACGTCATGGATTTGTCGAACTGCGACCGCCGCATGGTCTGAATGGTCGCCACGATGCCGGCGCGATCAAATCCCAACGCAGCGGCAGTCCGCACCGCGCTCGTTGTCACCCGGAGCGCTTCAACGGTGCTGAACGCCGCCATGATGGCTTCAAGGTCGTAAGTTGGCTTCCGCTTTTCCGTCATGCCACAAAATACACCATTATGGTGCATCTTCAAGCGCGCTGAATCAAAATTCACCCTTCCGCGCCATCATGTCGGGTTGTCGCTATGCCCACATGCCCAAAATCCGGCGGCGTTTGTCAGGCGGATCAAAACCCGCCGTGCGAGCGCAACGCTTCAACGGATCAGCTCGACACGCGGCGCCTGACTGGCGAGCTTCGCCCAGGCGCGGTCCGCCGTCACCGCGACGGCCCCAAGCTGCATCGCCAGCGCGAGGCAGGCGCGATCGCCGAACGACAAGCCGTCCTTCCGGGTGGCGCGTCGAAGCTCGCCGGCGGCATATGCGGCCTCGGCGTTGAAGTCCCGCACCTCAAGGTCCAGTCCATCGAGCGCGGCGCGCAGATCGCCTTCGGGAACCCCATGGTCCGCCAGCTTCGCCACCACCTCGGACAGATTGACCGCGCTCATGACGCAGTGGGACAGCCGGCGTGCCGCGACCTCGGCACCTGGCTCGTTCTGCAGCAGAGCCAGCAAGGCCGAGGCGTCCAGCACCGCCGGCGGATCATTCAACCCGCGCCGCCTCTTGCCGGTCCCGGATCAGTTCGTCGGCGAGGCTGGCGTCCGCCGGGACGTGTCGGCGCACCAGGGCCTGGGCGCGCTCGATCGCGCGGCGCACCGAGCGGATGCGCAGCTCGCCGTCGGCGACCTCCAGGATCACCTCGGCGCCGGGTTGCAGATCGAGTTGGCGACGGAAGTCGGCGGGTATGACCACCCGGCCACCCTCGGCTACCCTCGCTCGCTGCGCGATCATGAAACCTCTCCTTTGGCAGAGGATGTGTTCATGCCAGAAATGGAGGCGCGTGGCAAGAAATTATTCCCTGACACGGGCAGGCCAGCCCACCTGTTGTGCGGTTATACACTCGGTAAATCGGCCCGCGCGCGCCCTATCGCCACCCCGCCAGCCGCTCGGTCGCCGCGCGGATATCCGCCTCCGGCCCGCAATAGCTGAACCGCACGAATCGCCCGCCGCGCGCGCGGTCGAAGTCCACCCCTGGCGTGGCGGCGATCCCGACCTCGGCCAGCATCCGGGCGCAGAACGCGACGCTGTCATTCGACCGCTCGGCGATGTCGGCGAACAGATAGAACGCCCCCTCGGCCGGGCTCAGCCGATCGAACCCGACGCGCGGAAGCGCCTCCAACAGATGCGCGCGCGAGCGGCGATACCGCGCGACATTGTCCCGCAGCTCCGCATGGCAGTCGAACGCAGCCTGGGCGGCGACCTGGGAGATATGCGGCGCGCTGATGAACAGGTTCTGCGCCAGGCACTCGACCGGGCGCAGCAGATCCTCGGGCAACAGCAGCCAGCCGATCCGCCAGCCGGTCATGGAGAAATACTTCGAGAAGCTGTTCACCACCACCGCGTGCGGGCTGAACGACGCCGCGCTGGCGATCGGGCTCTCGTAGTGCAGCCCATGATAGATCTCGTCGCTGATCAGCCGCACGCCCGTCCGGTCGCACCACGCGGCGATGGCGGCCAGCTCCTCGGGATGCAGCATGGTGCCGGCGGGGTTGCAGGGGCTCGCAACGATCAGCCCGTCCGGCGGCGGATCGAGCCGCTCCAGCATCGCAACGCTCGGCTGGAACCGCGTCGCCGCCCCGGCCTCCAGGATCACCGGGGTCATGCCGAGCGCCGTCAGGATATTCACGTAAGGCGGGTAGAACGGCGCCGCCAGCGCCACGCGGTCCCCTGGATCGAACGCGGCGAGGAACGCCAGCGGGAACCCGCCCGACGCGCCGACGGTCACCGCCACGCGCTCGACGGGGACCTCTAGCCCGTACCAGTCCTGGTAATGCGCCGCGATCCGCGCGCGCAGCGACGGCCGGCCGAACGCCTCGGTGTAGCCGAGCGGCGCGCCCGAACGCAGCGCCGCGTCGGCCGAGGCAACCGCGCCGGCCGGCGCCCCCGTGCCGGGTTGGCCCACCTCCATCCGGATGACATGCGGCGCCCCCGTCGGCAGCGCGGCCTGGCGGGCGTTGGCGGCGGCGATGACGTCCATCACCAGGAACGGCGGCGCGGCGGCGCCCTTGCCGGTCTTCAACGCCATCAGTTGTTGCTGCCGATCGCCAGCCCGGCGCCCCGCGGATCGGTGGCCCAGCGGCAACTCGCGTCGCCATCGGGCAGATACTGGTTGCAACCGCCAACATTGACCCGCCCCGGGTCCGGCACCACGGCCGGCATCGCCTGGCCGGTGCGCAGCGTGTTGTACAGCGCCATCGCCACGCCGACGCCCGCCGCCGCCTGGCCGGAGCCGCCAACCGCGGCGCGGAACGCGTGCGTCGGCTCATTCCAGGCGATCGCGGCGGCCAGCAGCGGCGGCGGCACGGCGTTGGGCGAGGCGGCCAGCAGAATCCCGAGCGTCGGCAGCACGCGCCCGGTTCCGAACAGGTTGTCCATGGTCAGCGCACACGCAACCGCGTTGCCGTCGTGGTCGACGGTGATGAACGAGGTCGAGGCCGGCAGCGGCGGCAGCTCGGCGCCCGGCAGGTCGGCGGTCGCCAAAACCGCGTTCGCGTCCGCCCCCCCGGCCCGCCACCGCGCGACCGCGGCGATCGAGCGCGCCTGCGCGGCGGCCACCGCATTGGGATCGCGCTGCAGCACCTGGAACGCCGCGGCGGCGGCCAGGCCGCCATCGGCCGGTGGCGGCAGGAACGCCAGCTTGTCGTTGCCAAACGACAGCGCGAGTGGCGGCGCGAGCTTCGGCAGCGCATCGCGCAGATCCGTCAGGCTGATCGCGCCGCCGATGCCGGCACTGGCATCGGCGATACGGCGCGCCAGGGCGCCCTGATAGAAATCGCCAACGCCCACGGTGCGGAGCTGCGCCAAGGTCGTGGCCAGCGCCGGCTGGACCAGTTGCTGGCCTTCGGTCAACGGCGCGCCGCCACGGCCGAAAATGCCGGCGGCGGTGGGATCGGCGAGCAACGGCCGCCCGACCACCGCAAGGTCCTGCGCCAGCGCGCGCGAGGTCGGTGTGCCAAAGCGGGCCAACTGCTCGGCCGGCACGATCAGCGACTCGAACGGCAGATGCCCGTAGCGCGCGTGCAGCAGGTAAAGCCCGCGCGCCAGCATCGGCACCGCGGCGGGACGTTCGGCGCTGGCACCCGCGCCGGCGGCGACCGGGGTGAACATCACCGCCTCGGGCACCCCGGCATTCACCGATTTGGTGCCGGCGGCGAAGCTGACGCAGCCGCCACCGCCGCCG
>Ga0326727_10009080_pt1 | contig 24768 bp, 22 predicted proteins | sample MB2enrmetagenome_FD_207643 | JGI IMG/M metagenome (GOLD analysis project Ga0326727, IMG submission 207643) | Lab enriched peat soil microbial communities from McLean, Ithaca, NY, United States - MB29MY | ecosystem: Environmental > Terrestrial > Soil > Wetlands > Peat | place: USA: New York... | reverse complement strand
CCCCAGGCGCGGCTCATGTAGTCGGTGAGTGTCATGCTGATCAGCACCAGGAACATGAAAATGCCTGCGCTCACAGTGAGCTTGGTGAGCTTGGGGCTGTACTTGACGTGCATGAAGAACAGCACCACGAGCATCATTTTGGTGGTGGCGATGGCCAGGGCGACCACCGGATTCCAGAAGAGCGTGAAGCCGGCGGCGATGTGCCATTCGCCGAGGTCGACGAAAGAAGCAGCCACCGTGGCCGCCGTGCCCACCAGCAAGGCGAGGAGGATGATCAAGTAGGTCGTCGGGCTTACGATGTGGTGTTCCTGCTCGTGTTGTTGATTCTGTTCGCTCATGCGCTGCAACCTTCTAGTGCCTGCTGATCAGATACAGCAGGGCAAAGAGATAGATCCAGATGATGTCGACAAAGTGCCAGTAGAGGCCGAAATTCTCAACAAACGTGACGTGCCCCGAGGTGTAGGCCCCGGCCTTGGCTCGAAAGATCATGAAAATCAGGATGCCCACGCCAACCACCATATGCAGCGCGTGCATGCCGGTCATGGCGAAGTAAAGGAAGAAGTACTCTTGCGTTTTCTGTGCCATGTCGGCCTGGAGCGGGTTGTCGTGATACTCCTTGTAGACTTCGGGGTCCGACGCGGGATCGACGAACGACTGCACGCTGAAACTGGGACCCGGAATATGGTGCTTCTCCCATTTCTCGTGCCACTCGATTGCCTTGATGCCAAGGAAGGTGAATCCAAAGACCAGCGTGAGGCACAGATAAAGCAGCAGCAAACCCTTGCGCCGCGTCTCTGCCGACCACACACTCATGGCCATGGTGAAGCTGGAGGCGATAAGGACCGCGGTATTGGCGGTGCCCCAGAAGATGCTCAACTGGTGCGAGCCGACGACAAAGGCCGGGTAGTACCAGTTGCGCATGATCAGATAGGCAGTGAAGAGCCCGCCGAAGAACATGACTTCAGTGAGCAGGAAGAGCCACATGGCGAAGTTGGTGGCGTCGAACTGCTGGTCGACGGTCTCAAAGTGATGGCGCTGATAGGGCGGATGTTCGTGCTGCGCTTCCGCCAGTGCGCCGCCGGCAATTGTGGAGCTATCCGACACTCGCCACCTCTTTCTGTTGCTGGTGCTCGAGCCACTCGTAGTCGTAGGCTTCGTGGTCCACGATGGGGATCACTGGGAAGTTCTCGGTCAACGGCGGCGACTGGGTCTGCCACTCGAGTCCCGTGGCCTGCCAGGGGTTGTCGCCGGCGATGGCGCCATACTTTAGCGACCATGTCAGGTAAAGAATCGGCAGCAGGTAGCCGACGCCGAGGATGGTGGCGCCGGCGGTTGAAAAAACGTTCAGCGCCTGGAACTCCGGCGGGTAGGCGGCATAGCGCCTCGGCATGCCCAGAGTGCCCAGGATGAACTGCGGGAAGAAGGTGAAGTTGAAACCGATAAAGGTGACGATGGCAGCCAACTGCGAAATCTTTTCCGGATACATGCGCCCGGTCCACTTGGGCCACCAGAAGTGAATGCCGGAAAGGAAGGCCATCAACATGCCGCCTACCATGACGAAGTGGAAGTGGGCCACGATGAAGTAGGTCTCCGTCAGGTGAATGTCGGTGCCGGTCGAGCCTAGGAAAACCCCCGTCATGCCGCCGATGGTGAACAGGCCCATGAAGCCGAAGGCGTAGAGCATGGGCGTTTCGAAGGTGATGGATCCCTTGTAGAGCGTGAACGCCCAGTTGAAGATCTTGATAGCCGAGGGCACCGCGACGAGCATCGTCAGAAGCGAGAACACCAGAGCCGCATAATTCGAGATGCCCATGATGAACATGTGGTGCGCCCAGACGAAGAATCCGAAGACGGCGATGGCGACCGAGGAAAATGCGACCGCCGTGTAGCCGAAAACGCGCTTGCGGCTGAAGGTGGAGACGACCTCGGAAATGACTCCCATGCCGGGCAGAATCATGATGTAGACGGCGGGGTGGGAGTAAAACCAGAACAAATGCTGGAAGAGGATCGGGTCGCCGCCGTAGGCGGGATCAAAGACGCCGATGTGGAAGAGGCGCTCGAGGACGACCAGGACCAGCGTGATGGCCAGCACCGGCGTGCCCAGCACCATGAGGATGCTGGCCGCATAGTTCGACCAAACGAACAGCGGCAGCCGAAACCAGGTCATGCCCGGCGCGCGCATCTTGTGGATGGTGACGATAAAGTTGAGGCCGGTAAAGATGGAGCTGAAGCCGGCTACAAAGATGGCCAGGCCGGTGGAGATGACGTGGGTATTCAGATAGTGAGTGGAGAGCGGAGTGGTGAAGGTCCAGCCTGTGTCTACGCCTCCCGCGGCCATGGAGTAGATCACCATGATGCCGGCCACCACGTAGAGATACCAACTAAGCAAGTTGATCTTGGGTAGCGCCAGGTCCCTGGCGCCGACCATCATGGGGATGACGAAATTGCCGATGGTTGCCGGCACCGACGGCACCAGGAAGAGGAAGACCATGATGACGCCATGCATGGTGAACACCTTGTTGTAGGTGTCAGCGGCCATCAGGGAAGTCTGCGGCGTGAGCAGCTCCAGGCGGATGAGTCCGGCCAGGGCTCCTCCGATAAAGAAGAAGAAGGTAATCGAGATCAGGTACAGGGTGGCGATCCGCTTGTGGTCGCCGGTAAGCAGCCAGCTCAGCAGACCGTTCTCCTTGGTCAGGAAGTTCATTTTGGGGATCCTGGCCGTGGACTGATCGGGAAGACTGACGATGGTGGTGGCGCTCATGGCTTGACCTCCTTCTGCGCGGCGGGCACGGTGGCCGCCGGCGCTGCTTTCTCCTCGACGTTGGGAGCGAGTTCGGTGGTGTTCAGGGTTTGCTGGACGCGGTAGTCAGAATCGAGATTCTTGATGTATTCCACCAGGGCGATCACGCCTTCTTCGCTGATCTGGCCCTGATAGGTGGGCATGATGGGCGCATAGCCCTGCGTGATGTGTTGCGACGGGTTCAGGATCGCATCGCGCAGGTAGGCGTCGTCGGCGGTGACCGTCTGGCCGGTGGAGAGCGTGAGACGGGCGTCGTAGACGTTGGCTAGGCTGGGTCCGCGGGCGTCGGGCCGCGTGTTGTGGCAGGCGTTGCAGCTCAGGCTGGAGAAGAGCCGCTCGCCGTCCTGCGCCAGCGAGTTGCCGCTCGTCGAGCCTTGCAGCCACTTTTTGAAGTCGTCCGGCGTCATCACCACCACGTCGCCGATCATCTGCGAGTGGTTGGTGCCGCAGTACTGGGTGCAGAAGAGGTGATAGGTGCCGGGCGTAGTGGCCTCGAACCAGACCGTGGTGTAGCGGCCCGGAATCGCCTCGCGCTTGACGCGAAATGCGGGGATGGAGAAGCTGTGAAACACGTCCTGCGAGATGAGGGTCAACTGGACGGGCTGGCCCACAGGCACGTGCAGCGCATTGATCTCATGCTGCCCGCCGGGATGCTCCGCCTTCCACATCCACTGCTTGCCCACCACGTAGATGTTCATGGCGTTGGCCGGCGGCGTGTAGATGCGGAAGTAAAGCAGCGCGCCCCACACGAACATGACCAGGAAGAGGCCCAGCGGAATGATGGTCCAGGTGGCTTCGAGTATTGTTGAGCCTTCGATCTGCACCGCCTGAGGATGACGCGCCTTGCGGTAAAGAATGGAGAAGCCCAGGATCAGCAGAACAACGAGCGTGAGCCCGACAAGGCTCACCAGGACCATAAAGAAATAGAGCGCATCCATTTGGGGCGCAATCTTCGACGCCTCGGGCGGAAAGAGGGCGAAGTGCGTCAACCACTTGACGAGAAACTGCCAGAGTACCGGGCTAATGTGGTCCATTCCGTTATCCGTTCGCTTTCCTTACTGTCCCGTGAGCCGCTGGGCCGATCTCGTGATCGCGCCTGTAGTCGCGGCGAAACATCACCAGCATGAATCCGCCCAAAAACACCAGCGTGAAGAACCCTCCCAACTGGATCACCCGCGCAATGATCAGATCGTGCGTGTTGGTGGCGGGATTGTAGTGGTAGCAGTAGGTGAGGATGTTGTCCACCGGCGATCCGATGCGGTTCGACGAGGCTTCATCCAGGCCCAACAGAAGGTCCTTGGGCGAGTACTCGACTCCCATGTAGTACTGCGCCAGCTTTCCCTCAGGGGTCACGATCTGGATGGAGCTGGCGTGCGCATATTGCACCAGGTTGCTGCCGGGCACTATGAGCTTGACGTAGCGGAAGCCGACCGCCTGGGTCAGTGCGTCGATGTTCGGCTGCGTGCCGGTAAGGAAGTGCCAGCCGTTGGCCGTCTCGGGGCGCCCGTATCGCTTCACGTACTCGCGCTTTTTGGCCGCCGCCAGGTCCGTGCCTTCCGTGGGGTCGATGCTGACCACGACGATGTTGAAGTCCCTGCCGGGAATGAACCGGACCATCTCCAACGCGCTGGTCAGGCCGTCGAGTTCCTCGGAGCAGAGCATGGGGCAGCGGTAGTAAACCAGCGCCAGAATCGCGGGACGCCTGCCCGCCACGGCGGACGGGCCGAAGTAGCTGCTCAGCGCCACCTGCTTGCCGGCGTCGTCAGTGAACGTCAGGTTGAGCGGCAACTGAGTATTGAGACGCTGATCGATGCCGACGCCATTGAGAATCGATGGCGGCCTGTCGGTGACCGGGCCGGCCTCCTTGTCGCTATAGCTGGAAACCTGCGCAAACACCGGAGCCGAAATCGACAGCACAATCGCGCCCGCGGCAGCCACCGCCGCCTTGCGCCAGCTTCTCCGGATTGTGCCTTTCCATTCCACGTTGCGAACTCCCTCCGATGCTCTCGCTAGTCCCTAGTCCCCGCCTTTGCTCACTTGCTGACGCTCTCCTGCCGCGCCCTCACGGCCTCCTGCTGCGCCTCTTCCTGCTCGAAGCTGGTGCGCGCAAACCCGTTGGTCAACGGCAAGGTGATCGCCGGCCGGTTGTCGCCGGTCATGGGCGGCTGCACCTCGACCGGCGGCGCCACCGGCAATCCCCGCTGCGCAATCAGCTCCATGGCGCGCTCGACGGGAATCCTGACCGTGCCCTTTGACTGATCGATCCAACTGTAGTTCGAGAGCAGCAGATCCTCGCGCGCGTGCAGATCGGCCACATCCTGGTTGCCGTCGTCGGTTTGCAGCCGCGGCGTGGGAAAGGTCTGCGTCAACTCCGCGACCTTGTTCTGGAGTTCAGGGCTCGACGGCATGTTGCCGAGCTGGCGCACGTCTACGGTCTTGGTCCACTTGCTGTTGGGGCCGTCTTCCTTGTTCATGTGCGCGTTGATCACCTTACCGATGCCGTAGCAGAGCAAACCCGTGACTGCGGCAAAGATAGCCAGCGCGGTAAGAAACACGACGATGCCCACGACGTTCGCATCGGTGCGCTCGTAGCCGAGCGATGCGTCGATTTCGTGCTTTTCCGGCTCTTGACCGGGATCGGGATGGTTATGCGTGGGCATGTTCAGGCTCCAGAATCTCCTTGAGATGCGGGTCGTTGACCTGCACCACCGGCCGCGTTTTCAGGCGGGTGCAGAAATAGGCCACCCAGAAGGCGAACATGGCTACAGGCACCGCGATGTACTCCAGGATTCCCCAACTGAAGTGAAGGTTGCGCGCGGCGTCTTTGAAATTGGGTTCGATGAGCCAGAACATGTCGAACGCTCTGGCGAAGATCATCCACTGGCACACCCGCACCAGGCGCTTCTTGTTGCGCTTGAGGTCGCGCGAGAGAAGCATGGTGAACGGGATCAGCCAGTGGAAGATGAAATCGAGCGTAATGATGACACCCCAGCCGCCGCGGATACGGTCCAGGTACCAATTGATCTCGTCAGGAAGGTTGCCGGACCAGATAATGAGGAACTGTCCGAACGCCAAATAGATATTCAGCATGACGAAGGCAAACGTGAGCTTGCCCAGGTCGTGCTGTTCTGTCTGGCGCAGGATGGTCTTGAACGGCTCGGCTTTGGAGAGCGATACGGCGACGATGATTCCGAACGCCAGCACCGCGTAGCCTTGTCCCACAAGGAACAGCAGGCCGTAGACCGTCGAGAACCACGTGGGATCCATCGACATGACCCAGTAAATGGCGCAAGCCGTCATGGTGACGGCGTAGACCACGATGCCCGGGCCGCTGATGTTCTCAAGCTTCTTGATCCAGTACGGCGTGGTCTCCGGGCCCTGCGCATCGCGCAACGCACCGAGGCTGTTGAGGCGCCACGCATAGTAAGCCCAGATGGCGAAGCAGAGCAGGCTCACCCAGACGAAGGATACGGGGTTGAGCATGGGGCGCTTGAAATCCATGCAGTGGGCCTGAAATTCCGTAATCAAGCCGGCCTTCACCCCCGCTGCCGTGTCGCTCACGCTGGTGTAATTCGCCCACAGGTAGAGCTTCTTCATGAAGATCGCGACGACCACCCAGTAGACGAGAATCAGCGGCAGGGTGCGGCTCATGGCTTCGAACGGCCGCCGTAACAGAAGGCCCCACTTGCCTCCTGAGCAGTACTGCACCATGAGCATGGCCAGGCCGCCCACGCACAGTCCCCACGTCACCATCGTGCCCAGCGCCCAGGCGCGCAACAGGTGATCCCAGCCCAACCCGTCCTGTGCCTGTTCGAGCAGCGCCAGAATCACCGCGACGGCCATCGAGATCACTCCCACGGTCAGCGCGCGCCTCTTCCAGCCGTCCACAAATGCGGGTGCGGCGAGATCGGCGGGGAGCGCCTTGGCGTGCGATACGGCTTGCGGTTCGTGATCCATTCCTTCTCGTCCTTACTTCTGGGCCGCGGGGGCCGGTTTGCTTATGGGAATCTTGATCGCTGGCGGCGCTGGATAAGCCGGAGCCATCCCCGGCGTTCCCTCGCTGGTGATGGGCTTGTTCGCCTCCACCGCCGTTGACGGCCTCGGCCACGGCTGCGCGTACTCCGGGTGACCTTCTGCCGCGGCCAGGTCCTTGAGGTTGCTGATCTGGACGCCAGCCGGCACATCCTTAACCGTTGCTGCCTGGCTGAGCTGCAGGGCGCGGATGTAAGCCGCCACAGCCCAGCGGTCCTCTGGAGGCAGTTGCGATGAGTAGTCCGGCATGGCGCCGTAACCGTGCGTCATCACGTAAAAGTAGTGCGAGAGAGGCTGCGACAGGCGTACCTGATCGTGCAGGTTCCCGGCCGGCTTGAAGCCGCGCTGCACAATCTCGCCCAGGCCGTTGCCCACCCGCGAATGGCAGGGCGTGCAGTAGATGTTGAACCGCTCCTGCCCGCGCTTGAGCACTTCCATCGTGACCGGGAAGGGCATCTCATCCAGTTCCTGCTTGTAGCCGTTTGGCCCCTGCACCACTCCGGTATAGAAGTAGCTGTCCTCGTGCAACTGGCCGCGGGCCACCGTGTCGAGCACCTGCGGACGCGCGCCCCGATGATCGGCAAAGAAGTCTGAGCCGCGCTGTGGATCCATCTTGGGCTGGTCCTGCATATCCTGGCGACAGCCGGCGGCGAATAGCGCCGCCGCGAGGCCGAGGAAGGCAAGAGCGCAATTCATCCGGCTTCTTGCTCTCCCCTCCTTGCGACAGAAAAAAGTCGCAAGGGCGGAGCACAAACTGCCTTGCTCCCTTGCTCCCTTGTTCCCTTGTTCCCTGTCGACCATCAGTACTCCACCTCCACCACTGAATTCGGCTTGAACTGCTGCAGGTAGGCCTTGGTTTCCGCCAAATCGAACTTGGGATCAAGCGCCTCAAGGCAGAGGAAGAATTTGTCAGTTGTTGCGCCGTCGCGGAAGTTAGGCGCGTTGAACAGCGGATGGTAGAGCGCCGGCAGTCCGTTGAGCGCCAACATGCCGAAACCCGCGGAGAGTCCGGCCCAGAGAATGGTCCACTCGTAGGCGGGAACGATAAAGGCCGGCCAGGAATAGGTGGGCCGCCCTCCAACGTTGATCGGATACGCCAGCACTGAGATCCAGGCTTCCAGCGCGAACATGGCTGCTCCGCCCATCAGGCCGCCGATCAACGTGATGAGCGGCACCTTGTTGCGATGGAAGCCAATGGCTTCGGCCGCCTCTTCCACCGGATAGGGCGTATAGCAGTCCATACGCCGCCAGCCGTCCTGGCGCGCCTGCCGCGCGGCCCGCACCAGATCGCCCGGCGTATCGAATTCGGCCAGCAGGCCGTAGGTTCCTTCGCGTGCAGGCATATTAGTCAGCAGCCTCCGCCACCTTGGGCTTGATCTTGGCCGCCGGCAGCAACATGCGAATTTCGTTCATAGGCATCATGGGCAGGAATCGCACAAACAGCAGGAACAGGAAGGTGAAGAATGCCAGGGTGCCCACAAAGGTCATGTAGTCCCATTTCGTGGCGCGATAGGTCCCCCACGCCGAAGGCAAAAAGTCACGCGTAAGGCTGGTGACTACAATCACGAAGCGCTCAAACCACATGCCGGTGTTGACCACGATCGAAATGAAGAACATGAACGCAATGTTGGTGCGCAGCTTGCGCGACCACAACGTGGTGAGCGGAATGACCAGGTTGCATGTGATCAGCACCCAGTAGGACCAGCCCATGGGCCCGAAGGCGCGATTCCAGAAGGTGAAGGCTTCCCAGTGGTTGGCCGAATACCAGGCCATGAAGGCTTCCATGCCGTAGCCGTAGGCCACAATGAATCCCGTGACCAACATGACCTTGCCCATGTTGTCGATGTGACGTTCTGTGACCAGCGACTCCAGGTGATAGAACTTGCGCAACGGAATGGCCAGCGTGAGCACCATGGCAAAACCGGAGTAAATGGCGCCGGCCACAAAGTAGGGCGGAAAGATGGTGGTGTGCCAGCCGGGCAGAACGGCCACGGCAAAATCGAAGCTGATAACGGTGTGCACCGAGAGCACCAGCGGCGTGGCCAGGCCGGCCAGCAGCAGAGAGGAGGTTTCGTAGCGCATCCAGTGGCGCGCCGAACCGCGCCAGCCCACGCTTAACAGGCCGTAAAAATACTGCGCGATCTTTGACTGCGCGCGGTCGCGCATAGTGCCGAAGTCTGGCACCATGCCGATGTACCAGAACACGACCGAGATGGTGGCGTAGGTTGAGACCGCGAAGACGTCCCACACGAGGGGCGAGCGGAACTGCGGCCACACAGTCATCGTGACAGGCAGCGGGAAGAGCCAGTAACCCAGCCAGGGACGGCCCATGTGAATGAGCGGGAACGTCGCCGCGCAGGCCACGGCAAAAATCGTCATGGCCTCGGCAAAGCGGCTGATGGAGTTGCGCCAGCCCTGCTTGAACAAGAGCAGAATGGCCGAGATCAGCGTGCCGGCGTGACCGATACCGATCCACCAGACGAAGTTGATGATGGCGAATCCCCAGGCCACCGGCTGCGTGATGGCCCAGATACCAACACCTTTGAGGAAGAGCCAGGTCACGGCCACCAGGAGGACAGTGGCGCCGCCGCCGGCCACGGTGAAGAGGCCAAACCAGCCCATCGGCGTGTGCGGCGTGAGCACAATGCGCGCGATCTTCTCGGTGATCGACCGGAAGGTCTGGCCCGGCGCAATGACCCGGAATTCTCCGGTTGCGGGGTCGATCGCGGGATCGTTGGGTTTTACTTCCCTGGTTGCCATCGTGAGCTCAACCCTTTGCCGGCGCGTGCTCCACCGGCGTCTCTTCGAGTTCCTGATTCACATTCAGCACTTCGGCCAGATACTGCGTCCGTGGACGGGCATTTTGGTCGGCAATCACCTGATAGCTGCGCTGCTGGGCCCTCAGTTTCGATACGCGGCTGTTCGGATCGTTGATGTTGCCGAAGACGATCGCGTCGGCCGGGCAGGCCTGCTGGCACGCGGTCACGATTTCGCCGTCGCGGATATTGCGATTCTCCTTGTCGGCCTCGATCTTGGCCGCCGAGATGCGCTGCACACAGTAGCTGCACTTCTCCATCACGCCGCGCGAGCGCACGCTGACGTCGGGATTGCGCATCAGCTTCAGGCTCTCGGTCTCGTAGTCGGAGTAGAGCAGGAAATTGAACCGCCGCACCTTGTAGGGGCAGTTGTTGGAGCAGTAGCGCGTGCCCACGCAGCGGTTGTAGACCATGGTGTTCAGGCCCTCCGGCGTGTGCACCGTGGCGCCCACTGGGCAAACCTGTTCGCACGGCGCGTTCTCGCAGTGCTGGCAGGCCATGGGCTGGAAGTGCGCGCGGGGCGCGGCCAGATCGCCCTCGAAATAGGTGTCTATGCGCAGCCACTGCATGTTGCGGCCGATGCGCACCTGCTGCTTGCCCACCACGGCGATGTTGTTCTCGGCGTAGCAGCTCACGATGCAGGCATTGCAGCCCGTGCAACTGTTCATGTCGATCGACATGGCCCAGGCGTTGGCCTCGTTGTACGCCCAGTTGGGGAAGAGCGAGGTGTCGCGACTGGGCGTGTCGTAGCGCTCGCCCTCGTGGGCAAAATTCGGATTGGCCTTGAAGTCGTCGAGCGTGGCGTAGCGGATGATGCCGCGCGGACCCAGCGCCTCGTCAGCCTCGAGAGAGTTGTTGCCATTGCCTTGTTGGCCGAAGGCTGTGCCGCGATGATCCTGGTAGTGGCTCTTGGTAATGGCAATGCCCCACTTGCCATCCAGCTTGCGGATGGAGCCGGTGGCGTAGAACGGCGCCCAGGTGTTACGGATCAAATAGGCATTGAAGCCCTGGCCCGATCCCACGCGGCCAGCGAATTCACGGCCGTAGCCCAAATAAACAGTTACGGAGTTGTCGGGATGGCCGGGAGCGACGATCACGGGCGCCTTGACGCGGCCGTTGCCTACGCTGATTTCGACGATGTCGTCTTCTTCGAGTCCGAGCCTGGTGAGCGTCGCGCCGGAAACGATCGCGGCGTTGTCCCAGCTCAGGCTGGTGACCGGCTTGGGCAGTTCCTGCAGCCAGCCCACGTTGTTCCAGCGCCCGTCGTAGATATTCGGGTCGGGGCGGAAGATGATCTCGATAGAATCCTTGGGCGTGGGCGCGGGGACTGCGCCGTGGATAGCGGCGCCGGCGTTGGCTGCCGCGCCGTTCGGAACCGTGTCTGCAATCCACCCGTCGTGCAGCGCCTTGCGCCAGCCTGTTTCAAAGTCGCCCTTAATGACCGGCTTCCACGTCTCGCGCACCGCATCGTATGGGCTCACCATCGGCTCATTGAGCAGCGCCTGGAGCACGTGGTGAGCCGTGTGCCCGCCGTACAGCGGATCGATCATCGGTTGCACGATCGAAACCGTGCCGTTATAGGCGCGCGCGTCGGACCAGGATTCCAGATAGTGCGCGGCGGGGATGTGCCAGTGCGACTGCTGGCCGGTTTCGTCGTAGTGCGAGCCGAGGTGCGCCACGATGTTGGCCTTGTTGAAGGCGTCGGCAAAGTTCAGATCGGTGGGCGCATCGTAAATCGGATTGGCATTGAGAATGACGAGCCAATCGACCTTGCCCGCATTCAGGTCGGCCACCAACGCCTTGAAGTCGCCAAGCTGATCACTGGGAATGGGAATCGCCGGCTCGGACGCGACGGAAACCGTTTTGCCTACGTTGCCGAGCGCGGTGTTGATGGCCAGCGCCAACGCCGCCACCGACGGATCCTGATACAGCCCCGGTAGCACCGCGCTCTTGCCTGCGTTGGCTTTCAGGTCTTTCGCGATCGATGCGAGAAACTTCTGCTGCTCGTCGGTCCAGGCGTAGCTGGGAGCGCTGACGCCGGCGACACCCACTGCTTGCGCTAATGCCGCTGTGAACGCCGGAACCTCGCTGGCGCGGAGCCCGAGTCGATGTTCGGCCTTCATGCCGGTCGTCGTCGGAGTGCTCTCCACCGCGTAAAGCCGGTTCATTCCGTTTTCCGGCTGCTTGCGCCGCGCGGCGTAGTCGCGCACCAGCTTATGGAAGCCCGGATAGTCCGCGCCCGACAGAAAGTTCGCATCGAGCGAAACGATCACATCGGCCCCGCTCAGGTCGTACTGAACGTTCAACCCGCTGTCGAGAAACGTTCCGGCCAGCGCCGGATCGTACTGCGCCAACTTGGCATTGGGCCACGCCGTCTGCACTTCCTTCCACTGCCGCGCCAGCGTGGGCGAAAGAATCGTCGCGCTCAGGAAGTAGATGCCGGTTCCATCCTTGGTCGAAGTGACTTTTTCGCGCAGCGCCTCGGCAAATTCTTCCCACTCGCGGCTCTCGCCGCGATAGGTAACGTGCTGCGAGCGGTCGGGATCGTAGAGATCGAGCAGACTGCCCTGCGAATAAGGATCGGAGCCGCCGTGGTTGTACGCGTGCTCGGGGTTGCCATCAATCTTGATGGGGCGGAACTCGTCGCTCTTCACCAGCAGTGGCACCGCTCCGGTAGTGAACGGATGCGCCGTGGCAAAGTACATCGGCTTGCCCAGAATCAGGTCTTCAGGCGCTTTGATGTAGGGATAGATCGGCTCATCGGGCTGCTTGGTACATCCGGCGAGCCCCGCCAGCGCCATCGACGCGCCCATTAATTTGAGGAAGCCGCGCCTTGAAACCGGATCGACCCACTCTTGAGCCGCCGAGGGAAACTCCCGCTCCACAGCGGCCTGAAACTCAGGCGTGTTGGACAGCTCATCGAGCGAGCGCCAAAACTTCTTGCCCTTCGAACCCTTCAGCTCCGCGCGCACCTGCTCGAGCGTCATTTTTTCTTTCATCTCGCTGCTCATCGGTGGCACACCTCGCAACTGGTCAGGTCCTTCGGCGTGCGAATCTTGTAGTGATCGACCAGGAAGAGCCCCAACGCATCCTGGCTGGTGAACTTCTGATATTGCGGCGGGCTTACGACATCGTTCCCGATGTAAGGCGCGACACCGTGAGCGCCAACAGAAGGCGCTTGCAAGGCCGCAAGCTCCGGTCCCGCTCCGCTGGGATCCTTCCTCGTGCAGCTCACGCTCTGCGCCGTAGGCACGCCGGTCTGATTGCCGGCAGCCGTGCACCACACGGGATGGTCCTCGGCCGGCGACTCCCATGCCATGTTGTAGATCTCGCTTGCCGGACGCAGGTTTTTCGCCGGATTGCGATGGCAGTTGAGGCACCACTCCATCTGCAGCGTGTTCTGCTCATACATCAGCGGCATCTCGTCCACGCGTCCGTGGCAGCTTTCGCAGCCGATGCCCTTGTTTACATGAATCTCGTGGCTGAAGTAGACGAAGTCAGGCAGGTCATGCACTTTGATCCAGGGGATCGATTGTCCGGTGTACCAGCTCTGGCGCACCGGCTCAAGCAGTTGCGCGTTGGTCCAGATCTGCGCATGGCAGTTCATGCAAGTGCGCGTGGGTGGAATTCCGGCGTAGCTCGATTTCTCGACCGTGGTATGGCAGTACTGGCATTGCAGGCCCAGCCCTTGCACATGATGCTTGTGGCTGAAGGGTACCGGCTGATCGGCGCGCTGGCCCTGCCGCGTGACCCACGGCGAGCGCTGCAGCTCGTCCAGCGTGACACCCAGGGCGATGACGATCAACCCCGTCAGCACCAGGCTCATGCGAGCCAGTGCATTGGAGCTGCGCTCGAAGATTTGTGCCATGAACGAATCCCGGTTTGACTTTTGTTTTGCATGCGCCGCGTGTGCTGGCGGTCACATAGGTCATGTACAAGAAACGCTCTTCGATAGAACTCTCACGCGGGGGCGGGGAAGCCCGAAATTTCAATATAGCAGCCGGAGGCCCTTCGGCATCAAGCGCGGCGTGCCACATCGCGAGAAATTTTTTGTGGGAATCCGGTTTGCAATCGCTTGAAAAGAAAATCGGTTGTGACAAGGACGATTTCGGGGTAGCCACCATCTTCGCCGCTGGTTTTTGCGCCAGAGGTTGGACGGTTTAACGACAAAATATCATGCCGGATGCCGGCCGCGCCACAATGCAATGAACTGTGGCCGAATTCAGACATCTCCGACACGAAAAATCCCTCTGGCTGAGGCGCCGTTTACCCTCCCCAGAACGCCACCAACAGCCCACCGGCTACAATCAGCCCGTCGCCAGCGCAAATGGGCGTGGTGGGCGCGTGGCCGAAGCGGATTCTGTTCAATACTTGCGCCATGACGAAGAACAATGTCCCATAGACACCGATCAGCGGTTCGAAATCCGGCCCGTTAAAGACCGCTCTTCCCGGCACGGCCCCGCGCAGCATTCGCCACATGACGCCGAGCAGGTTTCAGCAAAGGAGCTGTCAGGCGACGTGAGAGGCCAGCCGAGAATCACCAGAAATATGTCGAGGACAAACAGCGCGATCGCAATGTCGTTGAAGAGTGTCGCCTGCGGCAGGTCCGGCCAGAACTGGTTGGCCGCCCAGAAAAGAAAGGCAACGGCCAGCAGGATCGCCTTCAAAAACTCCATGGCAGCAGGCCGATGCGCAATTTGGTAGATGAGGTATGCAATAGCGATCATGGCCAGGGAAAAAGCGGCGAGAAAATCATGACTTCCTGCAGGGAACCACCTGGGAAAGGCGTCCCGGACCAACAGCACCACAACGGCCGCAAGTGTGACGACACCGAGGATGAAAGGAAGGTACCTTTGGGATCGGCCAAGACGCGAGTACATAGGCCATTATTGCCCGCTTGCCGAAAAGAAATCGTAAGGACCTGCCACGGCATCCCACGAAACCGATTGAGCCGATTGGATCAATCGGATCATTTAGAATTCATAAGGACGTAACGACCGCTCTCAACAACATCTCAGTACGCGGGACCCATCAGCTCGGCTCGGTGGGAACGGTTCCCTCTCCATTGCTGCCGGATGAATGCCCGCGCAGTGCTTGTCAACGATAAAGGAACAAAGGATGAAGTACGCGGGATTGCTGGTGATGCCTGCAGGATTCTTTCTCACCCTTGCCGCGCTGGCGCTGTTTGCTGACCCGCCGCGGCGGGCGGCGTTTGTACTTTGCGGTCTGGCGGTCGAGGCCATGGGCCTGGTCGTGGCGGTGCGCGGCCACATGCTGCCGCGTGGGGAAAACCGTTCATGAACCCGATCCCTTCCATAACGCCGGCAGCCGTTCCTGCAATGAGCGACGCTGCGTTTGCGCTCACGCTTGGGCTGCTGCTGCTTGCGCCCCTGGCGATTGCCGGCGTGGCGCTCATCAATACCGGCCTGGGGCGCTCGCGCTCGGCGGCGCAGGCGATGCTGGGGAATCTGGCTCTGGTGGCCGTTGCCGCCATTGTCTTCGCCCTGGTGGGCGCAACGCTGACCGGCACTATTCCTGACGTCCCGGCCAAGGCGGGATTCACTTTCTATGCGGCAGGCAAGGCTTGGAACTGGCTTGGCGCCGGCTCGTTTCTGCTTCACGGCCTTGGGTCCGCCGCGCCCCAAGCTCAGCTTGCGCTGCTGTTTGAATTCCTTGCCGTCGCCATGGCTGTTCTGTTGCCGTGGGGCTCGGGCGCGGATCGCTGGAGGCTTGCGGCGGGCTGCGCGTCGGCGGCGGTTCTGGCCGGCATTGTCTTCCCTCTCACCGCGCACTGGATCTGGGCCGGCGGCTGGCTGGCGCAATTGGGCGCAAACTTCTCGCTGGGCGCGGGATTTCTTGACGGTGGCGGAGCGGCGACGGTGCACACGCTCGGCGGATTGAGCGCGCTGGCCTTGGTCTGGATCGCGGGGCCGCGCCGCGGCAAGTTCCCCAAGGAAGGCCTCTCCACCGCGATGCCGGGTCACAATGCCATTTATGTGCTCTTCGGCTGTCTGCTGGCGCTGGTGGGCTGGCTGGCCTGGAACGCCGCCGGCGCAATCCTCTGGCTGCAGGCGCCCCTCGCCGCGCTGCCCGCCACGGCAATCAACACGCTGCTTTCAGCGTCAGGCGCGCTCGCTGCCACGTATTCGGTCACGCGCTTTCGCTTCGGCAAGCCCGATGCCAGCCTGTGCGCCAACGGCTGGCTGGCCGGCCTTGTCGCCTCGAGCGCTTGCGCGGCGCTGGTCACGCCCGTCGAGTCGCTTTTCACCGGCGCCGTCGCTGGCGTCTTCACGCCGCTGCTGGTCGAGGTGCTCGAGCTCGCACTCTCCATCGACGATCCCTCCGGCGCCATCACCGTTCACGGCGCTGCGGGACTGTGGGGACTGTTCGCCGCGGGCCTCTTTGCGCCGCAGACGGGACAGCTTCTTGCCCAACTTGTGGGCATCGCCGCGCTGCTGGGCGTGATTCTGCCGCTTGTTTACCTGCTCTTCGCGCTGCTCAACCGAGTGGTTCCCTTCCGCGTGGATCCCGACGGCGAACGCATCGGCATGGATTTGCACGAGCTCGGCGGCGGCGCCTATCCCGAATTTGTCATCCACCGCGACGAGTCGTACCGCTGAGCGAGAATACTCTCCAGGCTCCAGGAAACCGCATTAGGATGGAATGCGCATGGGAATCCTTGGTTCGCTGATCTACCCGTGGGGTCTGTTGCTCCAGATCGCCGCGATCATCCACTTCATTCGCCGCCGGCCCGACACCTATTGGATCTTCATCATCATTTTTCTCGGCCCGCTCGGCGCGCTGATCTATCTTTGTGTCGAGGCCCTGCCCGATCTCGGCCTGTTGCGGCAATCGTTCAAGACCTTTCCACGGCGCAAGCGCATCTCCCAACTGCTGATTGAAATTCACGACAATCCATCCGCAGGGAACTGGGAAGAGCTCGGCGATCTCTATATGGACGAGGGCAAGCTTGTTCTGGCCCGCGACGCATTCAACAAAGCGATCGCCGCCCGCCCGCCCGTCCGCTCTGACACTCCCGACTCGTTCTACCACCGCGGCGTGTGCTCCATCCTGCTGGGCGACGCGGCAACCGCTCTTCCTGACCTTGAAATGGCGGTGCGGCGCGATCCCAGCCACGACTTTCATCGCGCCATAGGACTGCTGGCGCATGCCTATGCGCAAACCGGACAAAAGGACAAAGCCGAGGAGTACTTTCGGCAGGCGGTGGAGCGGTCGACGCTGTCGGAGACCTATCTGAACTTCGCCGATTTTCTGGCGTCGCAAGGCCGCAACGCCGAGGCCCGCGAGTGGGCGCAGAAGGTACTGGATAAGCGGCCGACGATGCCCGGCTATCTGCGCCGCCGCGAGCGGCCTTGGTTTCGCCGCGCCAGCGCGCTGCTAAGGCAACTGCCGGCGTAAGTCGCGAATTCGAAATTAACGCCGCGCCAGGAGCAGCATGACCAGGAAGAGCATCACCGGCACCAGCGCCAAGGCCGCATAGACCAGCGCTTTGCGGCGATTGAACGCAAATCGTCCATGCAGCGCCGGCCGATGATGGCCGCCATCGACACCCACCAGTTCCTGGTGCTCCAGCTCCCAGGCCAGGTCCGCGACCGTCGAGTAGCGGTTGCGCGGATCTCGCTCCAGCGCGCGGAAGAGAATCTCCTCGAGCTCGGGTGAGATTTCCGGATTCAGCTCGCGCGCCGGAGCGGGATCGTTCAATAAGCGCTCATTCATTACCGCCAGCGGATTCGATCCGGTGAACGGCGGCTGGCCGGTGAGCATTTCATAGAGCATCGCGCCCAGCGCATAGATGTCGCTGCGCTGGTCGCCGCGCTGGCCGCTCACCTGCTCGGGAGAGATGTAGTCGGGCGTGCCCAGCGCCGGGGTAAGCCCCACATGCGTGATGCGCCGCGCATCTTCCTTCATAGCGATGCCGAAGTCGATGATCTTGATGCGGTCGCCTTCGCACACCATGATGTTCTCCGGCTTCAGATCACGGTGCACGACGCCGTGCTTGTGCAGGTTGTCGAGGGCGTCGCAAATGGCCCGCGTAAGCGCGACCGCCCGCTCGACGGGCAGCTTGCGCTCCTCGTTGAGAAGGGCGCGGAGCAGTCGACCCTCTACCCACTCGATGACCATGTAGCGGCGGCTGCGCTCCTCGCCGTCGTAGGTTTTCACCACGCCGGGGTGGTCGATCTCCTGGCCGATCTCCTCTTCGCGGCGGAAGCGCTCCAGCAGAACTGGGTCGGCCTCCATCTCCGGGTGCGGGACTTTGACGGCGACCTGGCGGCCGTTGCGCAGGTCGGTGGCGCGGAAGAGCGTGGACATGCCGCTACGCGCAACCTCCGCGTCCAGACGGTAATGGTCCAGAGTGTCTCCGGTTTCCAGCGTGGTCATGACTGCAGTCAGCATCGCAGTTTCGATTCTTGCATGCAATTTGTAAGAAAATCGCAAGGAACCGTGGCTAAGGTAACGGATTCGAATGCGGGCGCATTTTGGGTCTTGTCCGCCACTGAGATGGGCACGGCGGCTGGGGGTCCGCTTCTTCCCGGCCGCGCGAAAAAGAGCCGGATAGACTGCCGGGAATCATTATGATGGAGGACGATATGCCCCGGTTGTTTCGCATCTTCGCGGCCTGCCTGGCGCTGGCCTGCGCAGCATGGCTCTGTGTCGCGCGTGCATCCGCGGTCCCCAAGCAGCCATTTTCGTTGCTTGGGGTGGGTGCATCCGCGGCCAAGGCTCATCCGCCCAAACCGGAACCGCCGCAGGATACGGGCTTCCTTAACCGCCGCATCGACCTGCATGGGATCGCCTACCGCTTCCAGGTCTACCTTCCGGAGGATTGGCGGCGCGACGACGGCAAGCAATGGCCCATCATTCTGTTTTTGCACGGGCGGGGCGAGCGCGGCTCCGAGGGCATGTGGCAGACGCAGATCGGGATTGCCGAAGCGGTGCGCAACCACCCCGACCGATGGCCCTTTGTCGTTGTGATGCCGCAGTGCCCGCAAAGCGCGCACTGGACCGATCCCGCCATGCTCGAGCTGGCGATGGCCGCGCTTGACCAGGAATCGGCTGAATTCCGCGGCGACCCGGCGCGCACTTATCTTACGGGCCTTTCCATGGGCGGCTACGGCGCCTGGGAGCTGGCGCGCCTGCATCCGCATCGTTGGGCCGCCATCGCCATTGCCGCGAGCGGAGTCTTTTGGAGCTATGAGCCGGAACGCTGGCAGGAGGCGTCAGTGCTGCCCGCGGAGTATGCCCGAGCCGTGGGCCGCACGCCGGTCTGGCTCTTCCACGGCAGCCTCGACCCCGTTGTCGCGCCGCGGCAAAGCGAATTGATGTACGACGCGTTTAAGGCCGCGGGCGGCAACATTCGCCTATGGATCTACCAGGGACTCAAGCACGATTGCTGGACCCGCGCTTATGACGAGCCGGAGCTGCCCCGCTGGTTGCTGGCGCAGCGCAGCCCCGCAGCGCCTGAGGCTTTGGCGGAGCGCATCGTGGTGCCGCTGCGCCCGCCAACGATCAAACTGTCTGCGGCGCAGCTCGACAGCGTGGCAGGCGAGTACCGCGAACCGGACGGCCGGGCCATCGAGACCATCTTCCGCCAAGGCGACCAACTCTTTGAAAAGCGTCCTGGCGGCGAAATCACCGGGCTGGAGGCGGAGACAGCCGACACGTTCTTCCGTCCGAGCGATGCGACCGGCGCGCACAATGTCCACCTGACCTTCGAGCGCGATGCGGAGGGGCGCGTGACGGGCTATCTGCTGCGCGACAACCGTCACGAGGAACGCTGGGTAAAGGTGGCGGCTGGCAGCAAGTAAGGCAGGATTCCCGTCGCTGCCCGGAGTCTCGCCGGGTTGGGCGAAGAATCTGATCTGCGCATCAGCTTTCGGAACCATTCGCCCGGCGTTTACGTATCCTGATCTCAGTGCGAAGGAGGCAACATGTTTTGCAGTGGATGTGGCCATGCGTTAGAACCGGGGCAGCAGGTCTGCCCTCAGTGCAACCGTCCAGTGGCGCCCGCTGCTCCTGTTCCACCTCCGGTGCCCGGCTTCGAGTTTGTTTTGGCAGGCTACGCCAGCAAAATCAGGGTGCTCGGCGTCCTGTGGTTGATCTACGCCGGGTTATCTCTGCTCTTCGGCTTTGCCGGGCTGGCTTTCGTGCGTGCGTTCTTCTCGGGAGGCTTCGGCCCCTGGATGCACGGCACTACGCCGCCGATGTGGTTCTTCCCGGCGCTTCTGCGTTTTGCCTGGGTGTTCATGGTGGGCCGGGCGATTCTGGCAGCCGTGGCCGGTTGGGGGTTATTGGAACGCACGCAGTGGGGACGGATCGTCGCCATTGTTGCGGCCATTCTGAACTTGCTCCATTTCTTCCCCTTCGGGTTGGCGATGGGCATCGCCACGCTGATCATCCTGATCGGGGCACGGAATTGGACCCTGTACGAACAGCTGTGAAAGACAGCTTTCAGCTACCAAATAGCAGCTCTCAGCTATCAGCTTCCAGCTCCTGGCCAATTTTCGGTCAGCCAAGGAAATGGCTGAAGCCCGGGCGCGCCAGCACGCGCGGATTCAGTTGTTTCTTCCAAAAGCCGCTCCCAGAGAGCCCGTGCATTCTCGGATTCTGAACGCTGGAGCAGAATAGGCTGAAGGCTGAAAGCTGACGGCTGAAGGCTGTCTTACAATCGAAGCATGACCTTCCCTGCCAACCGGATGCGGCGAATGCGGCGCAGCGAACCGTTGCGCGCGCTGGTTCGCGAGACCGCGCTCGAGCCCGGAGACCTGATCTATCCCCTGTTCATCTGTCCCGGCAAGGGCGTGCGTAACCCGGTTAGTTCCATGCCCGGCGTCTTTAATCTTTCGGTGGACGAAGCGGTGCGCGAAGCCGAGGAGGCGGCGAAACTGGGCCTGGGCGGGTTGCTGCTCTTTGGTCTGCCCGAATTCAAGGACGAACAAGGCAGCGGCGCCTGGGAAGAATACGGCATCGTGCAGCAGGGGCTGCGCGCGCTGAAGCAATCCGAGGCCGCCAGGAAACTGGTTCTGATCGCCGACGTCTGCCTGTGCGAATACACCAGCCACGGCCACTGCGGCATTGTCGTCAAATCCGGCGACGGATTCGACGTGGACAACGATCCCACGCTCGAGCTGCTGGCGCGCACCGCCGTGAGCCAGGCCAAAGCAGGCGCCGACGTCGTCGCTCCCAGCGACATGATGGACGGCCGCGTGGCCGCCATCCGCCGCGCTCTCGACGGCGAAGGCTATGCGCAGACGCCGATCCTCAGCTACGCTTCGAAGTTCGCCTCTGCGTTTTACGGGCCCTTCCGCGAGGCGGCCGATTCCGCTCCGCAGTTCGGCGACCGCAAGACCTATCAGATGGACGGCGCCAACCTGCGCGAGGCGCTGCGCGAGATCGATCTCGACATCGAGGAGGGCGCGGACATGATCCTGATGAAGCCCGCGATGCCTTATCTCGACGTGGTGCGGGCGGCGCGCGAGCGCGTGGGCGTGCCCATCGGCGCTTATCAGGTCTCCGGCGAGTACTCGATGCTCCAGGCGGCGTTCCAAAAGGGCTGGCTCGATCCTGCGCGCGCCACGCTCGAGTCGCTGGTCAGCATCCGCCGCGCCGGGGCGGATTTCATCGTCACTTATTTCGCCAAGGAAGCCGCAAAGCTGCTCGCATAGAATCCGGCTGCGGCCCCCAACCGGCAGGAAAGGATTGTCACCGCCATGAAAATCCAGTTCGCAGCCTTCGGAATTGCCGTGCTGTGCGCAACGGCGAGCGCCCAGCCGGCTCCGCAGGTGATTCATCTCTGGGAGAACGGCGCGCCGGGGTTCGAGAATCGCAAGGACATTCCCGAGCAGGCTCAGGATTACTGGGTGCGGAACGTGAACGATCCTTCGATTACCGTCTTTCTGCCGCCCAAAGACAAGGCCAACGGCACCGCGGTAGTGATCGCGCCCGGCGGTGGCTTTCGCGAGCTGGTCTTCAACGCCGAGGGCGTGCAGGCAGCAGAATTCCTGAACAGCATCGGCGTGACCGCGTTTGCGCTGAAATATCGCTTGCCCGGTGAGCCGAATTCACCCTACACCATGGAGAACGTGCGGCAGGATGCGTATCGCGCCATGCGGCTGGTGCGCAGCCGCGCCAAAGAATGGAATATCGACCCGCACCGCGTGGGTGTGCTTGGCTTTTCCGCCGGTGGCGAACTGGTCTCCATGATCGCCTATGCGCCCGGTGACGGAGATCCCTCCGCGCCGGACCCCATCGACCGGCTGAACGGCAGGCCGGACTTTCAGATGCTGGTCTATCCCGGCGGTGGCGTGCCCGACACGATTCCGCCGGATGCGCCGCCGGCCTTCCTGCTTGTGGCCAATGACGACCAGTACGGCTGCGACAAAGTGACGCTCGCGCTGTACGAGAAGCTGCATGCCGCCGGGGTTCGCGTGGAGGCGATCTTTCTGGCGCAGGGAAATCATGCGTTCAATATGGGCGACCGCTCCAAGCTGGTGACCGTCAACACCTGGCCGCAACGGATGGCGGACTGGATGAAGGACAGCGGCTATCTGACGCCGGCCGGAACATCACCAGCTTCGCCGCAACCGTAGAGCGCGTCGCAGGATCTTCCCATAAGCGCCGCGCCGGAGCGGAATTCATCGTCACCTGTTTCGCAAAGGAAGCCGTTAAGCTCTTCTCATGACGCTTACAATCCTCACTCCGGGCTCGCGGCCGGCCCGCCTCGCTTTCCTCCGCTCCTCGATGGATGGGCGGCTTTCGCCCTGAACAGTCGCCACACGATAGCGGTTTCCGGAATATCGTATCCGCATTCAGGTCAGCCAAGTCGTCGCGACCCCAATGAGCGACGACCCTAAATTCCGCTTTGACCGGACACAGTATTTCCGAATCCGCCGTAAGATGCCAATATGCCGCTAAGACTCAGGAAACTGAACCTACCCCGCGCAGTGTACTGGTTCGCAGCTCTGGCATTTGTCCTGCGCATCGCCGCGCGGCTTCTTTACACCGGTATCGCCGGCTTCTGGATTTACGGCTACGGTTTCTTCTTCGAGTTGGCGCAGAGCATCGCTCAGGGAAAGGGGTTCGCTGTGGGAGGTCCCCCTACAGCATTCCGTGTTCCTCTGTATCCCATCCTGCTCGCTGGACTGACGCTGGGCCATCAGGCTTTCTGGCCCATCGCGATCGCCCAATCCCTCATGGGCGCCGCAATCGCGATCTGCGCCGCTCTGCTGGCATGCCGGATGTTTCACGGGCCGGCCGCCGGCAAAGCTGCAACCCTGGCTGCCGCGATCACTGCCGTGTACCCGTACTACGTTATCCACGACACGGCGCTCCAGGAATCCTGCCTCTTTGCGCTGATCACCATTGTGGCCGTGCTTGTTCTCGAGCAGTCAGCGGGCGTGGGCAAACCAACCACCGGCGTCTTGGCAGGGCTGGTGCTTGGGCTCGACGTGTTGACGCGTCCCACCATTGCACCCTTTGCGGCGCTTGCGCCGTTATGGCTCATCTGGCGCCGACGGACCCGGGCCGGCGTAGCCTGCGCGCTGCTTCTGATCGCGACCGTGCTCCCCTGGATTTGGCGCAACGCCGTCGTGATGGGCGAGCCCACGCTGAGCACGGAGACTGGAATCGAGTTTTGGGCCGGGAATTGCGGTTTTCTCTTCACTCATTTTCCGCGGGAAAGCAGCGATGTAAGCAAGACTGAGGCTACCGATTCCCTTACGGCTCAGGATCATCAGGAACTGGATCGCCTGGCAGGCAACGAGGTGTTGACAAGCCGATGGTATTTTCACAAGGGCCTCCAATACATCCGGTCGCATCCGTGGCAAACCATGATCGATGGATTGCGCAAGATTGCAGCGGGTTTTGGCTGGTTGCCCGCCCCACGCCGAGGCCTGGCGCTCGATCTTGCGCATCTGGTCTCGTACGGACCCGTGATGCTGCTCGGGATCTGGGGAATGTGGCGGCGCCGCGCCTGCTGGCGCGAAGATTCCGTCATTTATCTTCTCTTCGCGGCATTTATGCTGGTCACCGCAATCTTCTGGGCCCAGACCAGTCATCGCGCCTATCTCGACGTCTATTGGATCGTCTTCGGCGCCGGAACATTGGCCGAGACGGTGTTCGGTTCGCGCAAACGGCGCTCCGCGGCGGCGCAGGACTGACCGGCTCTGCAGGCACACACAACCAAGGTCCGCTCAGGATACCAGCGTTAGCGCTCGTCAACGGTGCGGCAGCACAAGCGTGACCTCCCGCCCTTCCACTCTTGCAACGCGAATCACGGCCCTTCTTTTGCACAATTCGCTTTGTATCTGCGCCGTGTTGTGTTTTTCTAGCTAGAACCCACTTATGCGCAAGCGCTTGGAAGCGTACTTTGAATTTGCCCGTCTGGAGACGAACTGGCGCACGGAGATTCTGGCCGGCGTCACCACATTCCTGACCATGGCCTACATCGTGCTGGTGAATCCGGCCATGCTGGCCGACGCCGGGATGCCGCTGCCCGCGGTGACTGCGGCTACATGCCTGTCGGCGGCCTTCGGTTCCATTCTGATGGGCGTCATCGCGCGTTATCCTCTTGCGCTGGCGCCGGGCATGGGCTTGAACGCCTACTTCACCTACACCGTGTGCCTGAAGATGCATGTGCCGTGGCAGATGGCGCTGGGCGCGGTGTTCCTCTCGGGCTGCATTTTTCTGGCCATCACGCTGGCCGGCATCCAGCGCGTGATCATGCGCGCGATTCCTCACCAGCTTTACGCGGCGGTGGCCGGCGGCATCGGCCTGTTCATCGCGTTCATCGGCTTGCAGCACGCGGGCCTCGTGGTGCGCGATGCGAACACGCTGGTCAGCATGGGCAGCATCCGCAACCCGACGACCTTCCTGGCCCTCGGAGGCCTCATCCTCATGGCCGTCATGGAAGTCAGGAGGATCCGGGGCTCCATTCTGGTCGGGGTTCTCCTGACTACGGCGCTTGCGTGGCTATTGGCCCTGGGGACCATACACGCACAACGTCTGTTTGGCTATCTACCCCCTTCCGCCACGCTCGACTGGGCGCGGGGCCTCATAAGCTGGAAGCCTGCCACGGGCGGCTTCGGCTCGCTGACCCAGACC
>Ga0326727_10009079_pt1 | contig 24769 bp, 29 predicted proteins | sample MB2enrmetagenome_FD_207643 | JGI IMG/M metagenome (GOLD analysis project Ga0326727, IMG submission 207643) | Lab enriched peat soil microbial communities from McLean, Ithaca, NY, United States - MB29MY | ecosystem: Environmental > Terrestrial > Soil > Wetlands > Peat | place: USA: New York... | reverse complement strand
CCGTTGATTTAACGGGCTTTAGCGTTCAATATTTGGTAGCGCTACCGGGAATTGAACCCGGGTTTTAAGATTGAGAATCTCACGTCCTAACCCCTAGACGATAGCGCCACACAGTTGCGGGGGACGGCCGTCACCGGCCACATCCCTACTTTAACAAAAATACAGCTCGTGGCAAAGGGTACGTTTGGCCTGCCAATGCTCAATCGCTGCATTTGGTGAGCGGGATAGGCCTTTTCTTCAATCTTGCGAGCGCAAACGGGCACGCACAAAGCCGGCAATCAGACCGAGAACACCGGCTCCGAGTAGAAGTTTGGCTTCGGTCGGATGGCCCTGCATCACCAGGAAGACAAATCCGCCAAGTACCAGGATCAACGCCAATGCCGCTATCCCAAGCGCCATTGCGGCATAGACAAATTCGCGATGCAATTGACGGTCCCGCGCCTGAAACAACAGAGCTGGCAGTGCTGGATTGACTGCCTGGTATCGCTGAAGTTGTTCAGGACTTGGAACGAGAGAAACTTGCTGTTTGGCCATCCGATGCCTTGGCCTCCCTCATTGGTCTTGTCTCCGCACGGGTCGCTGTGTTCAGCAAAAAGTCGTACTCGGGATACGCCTTCTCTGGGGAGCGCTCATCCACGAGCACCGTCGGCGCGCCTGGAATCCGCAGCTTCCCGAAGAGGGCTGCTCCGGTGATTCCATCGAGGAAGGAATCGGTCATGATGTTTTGGATTCTGGATGCAGCCACTGAACCGTCCTCCCTTTCCGTTTGGATGGACCAACAGCTCAGTTTACCACTTTATGAGACAAGCGCGCCGCCCGCTCTCAGATGCCCAGCTTGCGGACCTCGTCGTTGTAGTACTTGCGGTAGAGGATCTCCCACTCCTGGGAGCCTTCGACGATGATCTTGCGCTGCGAGGCGATCTTGGTGCGGGCGGCGGCATCGATTGCAGCCTCCTGGGTGAGCAGGACGGTGAGCGCCTTGCGGGCCTCCTGGCGGATGGTGTTGCGGTCCTCCAGAAAGCCGACCTGGTCGATCTCGGCCAGGGTGTCAGCCACGGTGTGGGCCAGTTTGTTGAGCTTGTCGGGGCTGATCCTCATAGCACCGCCTTGTACTTCTTGGTCAGCTCGGTCTTCACCTTCTTGAACATCTCGGCGTATTGCGCGCCGGTCTTGCGCATCTCCTCGGAGTAGGCGTCGAGAATGACGCGCACCTCCTCGTTGATGCGGTCTTCCAGGGAAAGCTCCTCGACCATGGCCTCGTTGACGCGCGCTTCGACGGCCTTCAAGTCGCTGGCGGCGATCATCTTGGCGTCGATGAGGTGCTTGACGGTCCGGCGGGCGAGATACCCGATATAATCGCGGGAAAAGATCATGGGCTAAGGCTCAGGATAGCGCATTGGGCCGCCTGGTGTACACCGGGGCCTGATGCGCCGCGGATACACCTTCAGAAGGCCAGGTAGAGGCTGAGGCTGGCGCTGCCGCCCGCGGCCGGGAAGGCTGCGTGAATGCTCTGCGGCGCGCTGCTCCTGACCAGCAGCGGCACAGACCCGGAGTTGCTCACCGCGTCGATCTGGTAGCTCAGCACGAACCCGTTTTGCAGTGTGGCCAGCCCGCCCTGCCCGCCGGTCACCGTCCAGGAAAAGGGAATCTCAGCCGCGCAGGTGGCTGTAGAGCCGGTCACCGTGGCCAGCCCTGTCGCTGGAGCCGTGGTTGGCTGCGGATTCCGCAGGTCAAGCCCTCCGGGAGGGGGAGCAATCCGCGCCCGGCAGGTGATGATGGTTCCCGCCGGCAAGGCCGATGCAATGTTCAGATTGAAGGTGACCGAGTAAACACCGCTCACGGTCATCAAGGGAGCGCGCAGTTCCGGAACGCCGGCGGCCAGCGCCGTGCCGGAGGCCAGCAATGCCAGGCAAAGCAGCAACGGAATGCGAAGATGCGCCATGGTGAGCCTCCATGGTGCGCTTATCGGCACGCGGGACGCGGCGATGAGGAAGAACGGGTGACGAAAGTTTGCGGCTTGGCGGGAGAATACGACGCAGATTCGGCTTGAACCCTGGGGAAGATCTGAATCAGTGTCTATCTTGAGTTCACATTCCCTCAGGGGCTATTGACCCCTGCAAAAGAAATGTCCTTGCACCGTCCCTACAGGACTCCGGAATGAATCTGTGGAATTCGCTTTCCCCACGCTAAAGCGCGGGGCTAACTAACTCTGCGCCTCCGGCGCGTTTGTGCGGAGATTACAGATGCGGCCTTCAATATAGCAGTGCCCTTTCAAAACATTGGCTTAACCAGAGGTTCCATAGAAATGTTCGAACCATTGCCAGTCCCTCATCCCTGGTGGGGGCAGCTTTTGGTGTTCAGGCACTCGCCGGCGATGCGCAGCCGCTCGACGGGGCGGCCGGCGACCAGGTGCTCGGCTACAATCTCCGCCGCGTCCCCGGCTTTGACGTTGCCGTACCAGACCGCCTCGGGGTAGACCACCACCGTGGGGCCGTGCTCGCACTGGTCCAGGCAACCGGATTTGTTGATGCGCACGCGGCCGCCCAGCCCGGCCGCCTTGACCCTTTGTTGCAGTTCGGCGTGCAGGCCGCTGGTTCCGTCCTTTGTACAAGAGGGACGCGGCGCGCCCTCGGGGCGGGTATTGCAGCAGACAAAGACGTGACGCTCAAATGCGGACAAACCGGGTTCCTCCTGATAGGGCCTATTCACACGGCTCTGGCAATACGTTCTTCCGCACTGCGGGGCCCGCGGCCGGGGTTCGGCTACTTGTTGTCGTTGCCGGTGAGGCGGAAGGTGATGGTGCCCCAGAAGAGGCGGGCGCGCATCTGGACGGGGAGGTGGCGCTCGTCGTCGGTGTACCAGATCCAGATGTTGCCGCGATTCTTGACCACGCCGGCGTCGGCGGTGGGCTGCACGCGCAGGGTTTTGAAGGTGCCCAGCGGGGTTTTGATCTCCTCGCGGCCTTCGATCTTCATGGTCACGGGCACTACGCGCATGGCGTCGAAGACCGGGATAACGAAGTTGTGACCCAGGACGATGGGCTGCGAGGAGGCGTAGAAGACGCCGGTGAGCAGGTCGGTGAGGCAGGCGGGCGCGGCGGCTTCAACGTGCTTGGTTTGCTTGGCGAGCAGATTTTTCTCGTCGAGGATGGCGCGGTTTTGGGCGTAGTCCAGGTGGAGGGTCGAGTTGACCTGGCGGCGGCCCTCGACGGTCTGCTTGTTGAAGTCGTAGGTGCAGCCCGAGGCGCGGTCAAAGCTGGATTGGAAGCGGTCGCTGACGTGGAAGAGCAGGTTGATGGCGCCGATGGTGTCGGCGCTGGCGGTGAGGTTCTCGCGGTTGCCGGCGGCTTCAAAGCGCAGCACCGCGATTCCGGCGGGAAAAACCCGCCAGTCCACCGAGTAGGTGAGGGTCTGCTTCAGCGGAAAGCTGAAGCCGGGGCGAGGGGGCGAGAGCGAGGGCGCCTGCTGGGCATAAGCCACGGCGGCCAGGGAGAGTGCGCAAAGCAGTACGGCCAAAGTTGTGCGCTTATTCACCGGCGGGGATGGCTCCTTCTTGAATGAAGTGCTAAGTTGTTGAAACCGCTCATCGCGGCAGATTCACAAATGCGGCGAGCAGCGGCCGCAGAAGGAGCAGGCTGAGGTAAAGCAGCAGAACCCCTATGCCTGCATTGTACTCGCGATGCTGGAGATAGAGCGTAAAGGAAAAATGACCTGTTCCGGATTGGCTGCCTGAGGGGCGCGCCGGAGTGAGGCGAGGGATCAGGCGTGGAACCTGCTGGCAATAGTCGTCGAAGGCGGGGAAGTTGGCGCGCAGAAAGCGCTCCTCGGAGGCGATGACCGGTACGTAGATGGCGGCGAAGCCAAGGGCGAGCACCAGCGCCACCGGCCAACTGAGCAGCGTCAGGGCAAAGCCGGCGGCGATCAGCATGGAGCCCAGGTAGAGCGGGTTGCGGGTGTAGGCGTAAGGGCCGGTCACGGTGAGCTCGCTGTTCTTTTTGACGTAGCCGGAGGCGTAGGCGCGCAAGGCAAGGCCGGGCAGCACCAGCGCCAGGCTCCAGGCCACGGCGGTTCGATTGGGCGCGTGGCGAAGAAGCTCGAAGAGATAGAGCGCCGCGGTGAGAAAGCCCAGCGGGACGCGGATGCGGCGGGCAATCTGCTGCCAGCGGGCAATCCAGTCGGATTGAGGTGAAGCTAGTGAGGTCATGAGGCTGATTCAGGATAAAGCAAGGCGTCGGCGGCGCGCAGCACGTCGCCGGGTTGGATGGAGAGGAGGCCTGCCTCGGGAGCTTCGTAGCGGGTGTGGTCGCGGCGGCTTTCCGGGCTGCGCAGGACCTTGAAGCGCGTGCCGAAGGGGCCGTTGCGGCTGGGGTCGGTGGGGCCGTAGATGCCCGCCACCGGACGGCCAAGGGCGCAGGCCAGGTGGAGCGGGCCGGTGTCTCCGGCAATGGCCAGGGCAATGCGGCGGGTAAGGGCGATGAGTTGGGCAAGCGTGCAGGCCAGCGGAGTGGCCGCGCCGGCGGTCTGGCGGCTGATGACCTCCGCCAATGGCTCCTCGCCGGGGCCGATGTTGACCAGGACGCGGCAGCCGCGGGCGATCAGGCTTTGCGCTACGGTGGCATAACGCTCGACAGGCCAGCGCTTGGCGCCCCAGCCGGCGCCGGGATTGATGAGTACGGCGATCTTATTGGTGATGGGCGGCAGGATTTCATCGGCCCAGGCCTCGACGGCGGGGTCAACGGGGAGCCAGGGCGCGACGGGCGCGAGCGCATCGCCGGCGATGGCCGAGACCAGCTCCACGTCCTGCTCGATGACGTGAATGCCTCGCGTGGCGACGTGCTCGGAAAAAAGCCAGCGCGCGGGCAATTCTCGAGGGTTAGCCTCGCCGATCAGACGCGGACAACCGGCGAGGCGCGCCGCCACTGCCGAGCGGATGGAGCCTTGCAGGTCGATTACGGCGTCGTAATCACCGGCCCGGAGCGCTGTGCGCAACGCTTTGAATTCATGGAGGGTTTGGCGGCTGAAGGGGGATTTGCGCCATTGCTTTGTAGCGGCAAAATGCAGGCGGTCGATGAGCGGCTGAGCGGAGTCCTGGGCAGTTTGACGCGCGGTGCTGCCCTCGGCCGCCAGCAGCGCCCGCCAGCGCGGCTCGACGACCCAGTCGATCTGCCAATCGGGATGCACCTGGCGGAGCGCCGTTACTGCCGGCAGGGCGTGCAGGATGTCGCCCATGGCGCCGAGCCGGACCACCAGCAAGCGAAAGTTGGAGCGCGTCTGCAAGCTCTGATTTTCTCATAGGGGCGGGTGGGGCGGCATGGGCGTAAGCCGGTTGATCAGCCAGTCGATGGCGGCGTCCTGATCTTCGATTTTGATGCGCAGGCGGGCGGTGGTCAGCGGCATGGATCTGGGGAAGGTGAGGGCGAGATTGCCCATGCGGACGAGATCCTTTTCGGTGGTGATCACCGCAGTTACGTTCTTGTTGCGGGCCTGGGCGATCAGTTCTTCCAAAATGCCCGCCGTGTAGGTGTAATGGTCGGGGAAGGAGAGCCGGAGAGCGACTTCGAGGCCGGCTTCTTCCAGGCCTTCGAAAAACTGATCGGGGTGGGCGATGCCGCAAAAGGCGGCAACGGGGCCGTTGATGGCGGTGATCTCCAAGGAGCGGACGAGCCGCCAAATCGGCCCTTCCCAGCCCCAAAGGCGCAGCGCAACCTCCAGCTCCGGCTGATTGGCCGGAAGGGCGAGAACGTCGGCGCGGGAGATGGCAGCAACCGGCTCGCGCAGATTGCCCGCCGGCAAGAGCCAGTCCTGCCAGTCCCGCTGGTTCAGCAGCAAAATGTTGACGTCGCGGGCGAGCTGGCGGTGCTGGAAGCCATCGTCGAGCAGATGAACGTGGATGGACGACTTGGCTTCCTCCTGCTCCTCTGCCGGGGATGGCGTCTCGGCGGGAGATTGCTCCGCGGGAGCCGCCTCCGGGGCTAACTCCCCGGCTGACGCTGCCGGTTCATCGCCGGCGTTGAGGCCTGGAAGCTCCGGCTTTATCGAGGCGAGCACTGGCTCCGTCTGGGCTGACGGATCGGTCTGGGCCGGAGTCTCCGTCGGAGCGGGAGGCTTTTCGCCGATCCTGTCCGGTTCCTCCGATTGCGTGGCTGCCGGCTCCGGGGCATCCGGCTCCGGTTGAGAGGCCAACTGCCTGGCTTCCGCCTCGGCCTTCATTTCCGCCTCGGCCGTTGCATTCGCCTCCGCCAACTGCCCAGCGTCGTAGCGCTGCGGGGCTACGTAGACCGGAACACCGGTCACGCATGCAATCAACAGCGGCTCGTCGCCGAAGTCCTCGGCGCTCCCGTTCTCATCAACGCGGCTAACCCATTGGCTTTGGCGGCCGTAGCCCCGGCTGAGCACATCCACGCGCAAGCCGCGCCGCAGCAGCGCCCTGGCCAGGGCGATGGTGAGCGGAGTTTTGCCGGAGCCGCCGGTGGAGAGGTTGCCGATGCTGACCACCGGGAAGCGGAGACGCCGGACCTGCTCCAGCCCGGTGAGGAACCGGAGTTCGCGGAGGGCGAGCGCCAGCCGGTAGAGGGGAATCAGCGGAAAGAGCAGGCGTCGAACGGAAAACGGCTGGCTCATGCGGGCCGCTCCGTTTCTTCCTGTGCCGAAAGCAACTCCTGGAGCGCCGCGACGCAGCGGCCGGTTGCTCCCGCCTGCTGATCGAAGACCTCTTTGGCGCGGTTGCCCATCGACAGGGCCGAGGGCCGGTCCTCAAGTAAATCGATCATGGCTGTGGACATATCCTTGTTATCGGTTGCAATCCGCAGGGCCTGATGAGCTAATAAATCCTCGGTAATGGAGCGGAAGTTGGCAAAGTGCGAGCCCATCACGATGGGAACGCCGAACTGAGCCGGCTCCAGGGGGTTGTGTCCTCCGGCTGGAACCAGGCTGCCGCCGACGAAGGCTACGAGGGCGAGCGAGTAGACAGAGGCCAGCTCGCCGATGGTGTCGAGCAGGACGATCTGGCCTGGATTCAACGGCGGGAGAGAATCTTCGGGGGCGGAGCGCCAGCCGGAGCGCCGTGTCCAGGAGAAGCCGGATTTTTCCAGCAGCGCAGCCACCGCGGCGAATCGCTCCGGATGGCGGGGCGCGAGGACCATCGCCAGTTGCGGATCGGCCTGGAGAAGGCGGGGCCAGGCATCGAGGAGCGCGGCTTCCTCGCCTTCGAGGGTGCTGCCGGCGACGATGAGGCGCAACGGGCCGGCCAACGCCTTTAGCAGGCGGGTGGCGTCGGCCTGCCCGGTGGCACGGACATCGAATTTCAGATTTCCGGCGACCGTGACGCGCTGCGGCTGGCAGCCGATGGTCTTGAGGCGTTCGGCGTCGGTCTGGCTCTGCGCCAGAACCCGGCTGAGACGGCTGAGGAAAGGCCGCCATAGCCAGCGGAGCCGCCGGTAGCGCGGCCAGGAGCGGTCGGAGATGCGGGCATTGACGACGGCCACGGGAATTTTGCGGCGAAAACAGCCGTCGAGCAGATTGGGCCAGAACTCGGTCTCGGCGAGGATGAAGAGGCGTGGCTGGAGGACATTCAGCCAGGCACGCACCGCCCAGGGCAGGTCGAGCGGACAGTAGAAGACTCGCTCCGCCCCGAAGCGCTCGCGGGCCAGCGCCTGGCCGGTGCGGGTGGTGGTGGAGATGGCAATTAAATAATCCGGTAGTGCGGCGTCGAGGGTTTTGACGAGGCGGCTGACGGCCAGCACTTCGCCGACGGAGACGGCGTGGACCCAGAGGACCGGGCGCTCACCACTCAATCCGGCAAGCTGTTTGCGGAGCCAGGTGGGAACGAGTCCCAGGCGTTGCAGCAGCCCTTCGCGGTACTTTTGCGTGGTGGCCATGCGGAAAAGCCACCAGGGCGCGCCCGCGACCAGGACCACGAGCAAGGCCAGATTGTAGAACGGCAGAATCATGCGATCGGGTATAATTCTATTCCCGGTTCAATTGTCACATGATCCAGGCGGGCCTCTAATGATAGAGTCGAGAAAGATGAGGGCTCTGCGGGCAATTCCAATGCTACTGCTTTGGCTGGCGTTGCCGGCCGAGGGGGGCAGCAGCCATTCTCAGCCACCGGTGCAGCCGGCCACGTCGTTTGCGGCGGTCGAAGTGCACGAGGACGAGAAGGTGGCCATTGCCGCCGAACCCTACGATACGCGCGAGAAAGAGGCAATCTTCCGCGTCGATTATCTCCTACACGGCGTGATGCCCATCCGGCTCATCGTCACCAACAACGGCACCCGGCCCATCAGCCTGCGCGAGGCGCGAATAATCTTCATTACCGCGGCCGGCGACAAGATTCAGACCGCCGAGCCGGAGGACGTGGAGCGGCTGATGACGCGCAAAGAGCGCGAAGGCGTCAAGATTCCGCTGCCCGGCCCGCTGCCCAACATCAAGCTCAAGCCCATCGCCAGCAACGCGGAGATCGAGCAGGACTTTGACACCTTTGAGTACAAAGCTCTAACGGTCGAGCCGCACACCACGCGCGCGGGGTTCCTGTTCTACGACGTCTCCGGGCTTGACCATCCGCTGCAAGGCGCCAAGCTGCACCTGCGCAAGCTGCGCGACGCCGACGGCAGCGAGCTATTTTATTTTGAGATACCCTTCGACAAATACCTCAAGTCGAAGTCCAGCCAGATGAACTGATGATATTGCATGTGATATGATCATCTCGTGAGGTTAGTACTCGACACCTCCGTTTTGGTTGCTGCAGTTCGCAGCCCCACAGGTGCGTCGATGGCGCTTCTCAATGCGGTTCTCTGTGGCCGGGTAGAAATCTTGATCTCGACCGCATTGGTGCTTGAGTACGAGGCGGTTCTTACCCGTGCAGAACATTTACGCGCTGCAGAGCTAACGCTTGGGGATGTGGAGAGATTGTTGGATGCGCTCTGTCGACTGGCTACAGAGGCGACCATTCACTGGCAGTGGCGGCCACAGTTGCTCGATCCGGACGATGAAATGGTGTTGGAAACTGCAATTAATGGCTACGCGGACGCCATCGTTACATTCAATCGAGCCGATTTTTTCCACGCGGCGAGACAGTTTGATTTGAAAGTGTTCTCACCACGAGAGGCGCTTGAAAAGGTGAAAATTCCATGAAGCGAAGCAATTTTGCGCTGCGTCTACAGCCGTCCCTGATGGAAGCGTCCCGCAAGCTGGCGGAGTCGGAGGGAGTGGCGCTTAACCAATTGTTCAACGTCGCCGTGGCTCAGATGATCGCATCGCACGGCACAGCCGAGTATATTGCTCAAAGGGCCAAGCGGGCGGATGTGCAAGCTGCGCTTGAAATCCTGAACCGGCCGAGAAAGGGCGAGCCGCCACGCGCAGGTGATGAGTTGCCGGAATCGTGGAAGCACCGCCGCGCCGCCGGCAGGCAGGAGCCGCGAACAAGGGCAGCTACTCGTAGTAAGTAGCCGTGCAGGTGTCTGTCTCCCAGATGGTCACGTGCTTCACGCGCACGCGGCCCTGGGTCAGGGCGGCGAGCTGCTCGCTGGTCTGGCCGTAGAAGTATTTGGCCAGGTTCTCGGCCGAGGGGTTCAGCTCGGTGAAGGGCTCCAGGTCGTTGAGCATCTGGTGGTCGATGCGCTCGACGACCGGGCGCAGCAGATGCTTGAGCAGCTTGAAATCGAGCAGCAGGCCGGCAGAGTCCAGATCCGCACCGATCAGAGCGACCTGGACCTTGTAGTTGTGGCCGTGCGGGTTCTCGCACTTGCCCTTGTAGTTGCGGAGGTAGTGTCCGGAGGAGAAACCGGCCTCCACGGTAACTTCAAACATAGGCGTCTGCTCGATTCTGCGGGGGGAAGCGTTCCAACTTCTATTTTAATGCTTTTTGCCCTGTTGCTTGATTCGAGCCGTCCGCCGTGCCTCTTCGCTGCGGCGGTCCACCTGCTCGAAGAGATGGGTGAGGACGCCGATGAGCGCCGCGGCCAGGCAGGCCAGCAACAGAAAGAGCGACCCCGTGCGCCAGAGCGATGCGTTGGCCGGCAGGCCGGGCTGAAGGCTCGAAGGCATAAACGAGACCGCGCCCAGGAGCAAAGCGAAACAAAGCAGCGTGGCGGCTAGGATGTAGAGGTTGCGGGACATGGGATTTGGATGCGACTAAACCGTTGGGTCTGCTGCGATTTTACGTGGGCGCACTGGCTGCGGCATCTTTCATTCAATATCGGATGCAATAAATTCCCGTCTTGCGCCGTGGCGGACATGGAGAACTTCGACGAGTTTCTGCTTTTCCAGAACGCGGTAGATCACGCGATAGACGTGCGGCTTGTGGCCGTAAAGCAAGTGTCTGAGCTGGGGGTTCTCGCGTGTCGCTGGACAGCGGTTGGGCAGCCTTTCTAGGGTCAATATAGCTTCATAGAGCCCCTTATACCACTTCAGCGCCGCTTCGGAATCATCGGCGTGAATTTCCTCAAACACGCTGTCAAGGTCGCGCGCTGCACGATCTGTGATGTCAATGAGATATGCCATGCTTAGCTTCAAATTCGGCGAAAAACTCCCTGATTGGCCGGACCTTTCCTTTTCTTGCGTCTTCCAGACCCTGACGGATGCCTTCCTCGGCGTTGGCTCGTGCGGCAATATCGAGCAAACGCTGGTAGGCCTCGGCGTCCTGCACAACTGCTGCGGCCTTTCCGTTCACGGTGAGCACCATGGGGCGCTTGCTCTTTCTGAGGTGTTTCATGAAGTCCCCGGAAGAGCGGCGAAAGGTGGTCAAAGACTGAATGTCTGTCGCGATATTTATCAAGTTCGCCTCCGATAGAGCACCTTATTAGGTGCTTTTAGTATACAGCATTATAATTGCTCTTCATATTAAAAAAACTTCTCCACATCCGTAATCGATGCCGTCATGCGATAAGGCGGGAGGCTGGCTAGGAAGGTTTGGCCGTAGCGTTGGCGGGTGACGCGGGGGTCGAGGAGGACTAAGACACCGCGGTCTTCCAGCGAGCGGATGAGGCGGCCGAAGCCCTGCTTGAGGGTGAGAACGGCGGAGGGAACCTGGTAGTCGAAGAAGGGTTTGCCGCCGGCTTCTTCAATTGCTTTCATGCGGGCCTGGATGACCGGGTCGCTGGGGACGGCGAATGGCAGGCGGTCGATGATGACGCAGCTCAAGGCTTCGCCCTGCACGTCCACGCCCTGCCAAAAACTTGAGGTGCCGAAGAGGACGGCGTTGGGCGTCGAGCGGAACTGCTCCAGGAGAGCTTTGCGTGGAGCCGTGCCGTGCAGCAGGATGGGGAAGTCGAGCACCGGCAGGAGGCGCTCGTAGACGACGTGCATCTGGGCGTAACTGGTGAAGAGGCAAAAGGCGCGGCCCTGAGTGATCTCCAGCACGCGCTGGATGCAGCGGGCGGCGGCCTCGGGAAATTCCGGGTCGCGAGGGTCGGGCATCTCCGGCGGGAGATAGAGGAGGGCCTGCTCGCCATAGCGGAAGTGCGAGGGCACGACCAGCTCGCGCGCCCCCTGTCCTGAATCGCCGAGGCCGAGCCGGCGGCGGATGTGCTCGAAGCCGCCCTGCACGGTGAGCGTGGCCGAGGTGAGAATGACGGTGGGAATCTGCTCGAAGACCAACTCGTGAAGAAGCTCGGAGACATCGATGGGCGTGGCCTGCAGATAAGTAGTGCGCGATTGGTGGCGCGAGGAGCTTGCTCTGCCATCGGACGAAGACCTGTCCAAGGCTCCAAAGATTCGCCGCTCCATCCAAAAAACCATGTTGGACTCGTTCGATTCGAGCAGGAATTCAAACTCGGAGCGGAGGCGGGCGACACGCTTGATGAGTCCCGGCGCTTCGTCGATGCCGGTGAGCGCATCCATTTCCACGACCATGTGCTGGAGCGTGGTGCACACAGCCAGGTAAAGGTCGCCGGAGGCTTCCAGGAACTGCTCGCGTTCGGTGAAGGGCTGGCGTCCGTCGCCGGTCATGGGCAGGCCGGCAAAGAACAATCGCGCGCGGTCGCGGAGTTGCTGGGTGAGGGCGGGTAGATTGTGCGCGCCTTCCTTGCCGCGCAGCAGGGCATCGGTGTCGCGGGCCAACTCTTCAAAGCGAATGTTGCTGACTGAGAGGCCGAAGTAATTCGAGGCGACATCCTCCAGCTCATGGGCTTCGTCGAAGATCACAGCCGCGGCCTCGGGGAGGATGCCGGCGTCGGGCGCGTTGGCGGCCTCACGCTTGACGGAGAGGTCGGCGAAGAAGAGGTGGTGGTTGACGATGATGATGTCGGATTCCAGGGCCTTGCGGCGCATCTCGGTGATGAAGCAGCGGCGATAATCCGGACAAGAGGACCCCAGGCAGGCCTCGGTACGCGCGTCGAGCTTTTGCCAGAGGGCGCTGAACTCGGGCATGCCGGAGAGCTCGGCGCGGTCGCCGGTGTGGGTGGTCTGCTCCCACTCGGAGATCTGGCGGTACTGGTCGATCTCCTCCAGGCCGGAAAGAATCGGCTGGTTGCGCAGAGTGACCAGCTTGTGGCGGCAGAGATAGTTGGCGCGGCCCTTCATGTAGCAGACGCGCAGTTCGCCGACCAGGGTTTCGAGGAAGGGAACGTCGCGAAAGTAGAGCTGGTCTTGCAGGGCCTTGGTGCCGGTGGAGACGATGATGCGCTGGCCGGTGCGCAGGGCGGGGAGCAGGTAGGCGAGGGTTTTGCCGGTGCCGGTGCCAGCCTCGACGATCAGGTGGCGGCGCTCCGCGAGAGCCTGTTCGACGGCCTTGGCCATCTGCAGTTGGCCGGTGCGGTACTCATACGGCAGCGAAGAACGCGCCAGAATGCCGCCGGGGGAGAAGAACTCGTGCAGCGAGGGGAGGGCGCGGGTTGGGTTTTCACTGGCGGGCATGGAGAGCAGGCGCTCTTCCCATCATAGTGAGGTGGGGCGGTCCGGCGGCGATCTTATCCAACTCTGCTGTGGGAAGCTGCATCGGCATCGCGCTTCACGAGCAGGATGGTGACATCATCCTCATTGAAATGCGGATCTACCAGCGATTTCAAAAGAAGCATCGTTTTTCCAGAAGTGTCAGCCAGCGCATCGCGCAAACGGTTTTCGGGATTCTCTCCGGAGATCGAATCGGTAAAACCGTCCGTGTAAATCAGTAGGGCGCCACCAGGAGATAGAAGAGCTTGACAAGCATCATATGCCGCTTCGGGAAATAGTCCGAGCGGCATGCCGGTAGCTTCCAGCTCTGTTGCAGATCCGGAACCAAAAACAATAGGGGCGTTGTGACCGGCATTCACGCAGGTCAACTCTCCCGTCTCGCGGCTCAGCAAGATGAACACTGCGGTCGCAAAACGATCGCTGGGGGAATAGCGGCACAGATGCTGGTTAATCTGCCGAGCCATCGCCAGGGGATCCGCTTCAAGATTCGCGATGCTTCTAACCAGGGCTTGTATGTTCGCCGCCAGCAGCGCCGCCGGCATTCCCTTCCCGGAAACATCCGCTATCGCGAAAAGCGTTCGCTTGTTGGCAAGCTCGATAACGTCAAAGTAGTCGCCGCCCACCTCGCGGAAGGGTTTATAGAAGGTCTCCACCTCATAGCCCGGCAACTGGTCCTGTTTTGCCGGTTGAAGGGTCTGCTGGATTTGTCGCGCTGCAATCTGATCGGCTTCCAGTTGGGTTTTGCGGACAAACTCCGAACTCAGCATTGCGTTCATCAGCCACCAGCCGAAGACGTAAAACAGCCACGCAAATACATAGAGAAGAATTCCATGCGGCCATATGAAAGGCCATACCAGAGACCGCGACCATAGGCAATAAATGGCGTATCCCTGAAGCAGAATTCCAACCCATGTGACAATGCGTTTCGATCTGGGCATCTCGCGCAGCCAGCTGTTGACGTTGTACTGGAGCGCGCGACGAAGAGGTCCGGTGAACCTGTCGAGCCTTGTCTTTAGGGCGCGAAGCTGCATTGCAGAAGTTTATCAATACGCAGGGGCGTAGTAAAAAGTCAGGCGGTCCCGCAAACCTCCGCCGCTCAAGCCGGGATGCGAGGCCTCTCTCGGAACCAGTTTCTCTGCAACCACAGGGAGACCTGCACCAACAGAATCAGAGCGGGCACCTCGACCAACGGGCCGATGACCGCGGCAAAGGCCGCGCCGGAGTTGAGGCCGAAGACGGCGACCGCAACCGCGATGGCCAATTCGAAGTTATTGCTGGCCGCGGTGAACGAGAGCGTGGCGGTCTTCGAGTAATCGGCGCCCGCTTTGCGGCCCATCCAGAAGCTGACAAAGAACATGACAACGAAGTAGATCAACAGCGGCACGGCGATGCGCAACACATCGAGCGGAAGCTGGACAATCAAATTTCCTTTCAGGCTGAACATGACCACGATGGTGAAGAGCAGGGCGGTCAACGTCAGCGGGCTGATGGCGGGCACAAAGCGCGTCTGATACCACTCGCGGCCTTTGGCGCGCAGCAGGAAAAAGCGGGTCAAGATTCCGGCCAGGAAGGGAATGCCGAGATAGATGAAGACGCTTTGCGCGATCTGGCTCATGCGAATGTCGACGACCACGCCCCTCAGGCCAACCAGCGGCGGCAGCAAGGCCAGAAAGAACCATGCGTAGACGCTGTAGAAGAGCACCTGGAAGACGCTGTTGAAGGCCACCAGGCCGGCGGCGTAATCGGTGTCTCCCTTGGCCAGTTCATTCCACACAATCACCATGGCGATGCAACGGGCCAGGCCGATCAGGATCAGCCCGGTCCTGTACTCCGGATAGCCGCGCAGAAAGATCACAGCCAGGGCAAACATCAGCACCGGGCCGATCAACCAGTTCTGCACCAGCGAGAGGCCCAGCACCTGACGATTGCGAAAGACCTCGCCCATCCGCTCATACTGCACTTTGGCCAGCGGCGGATACATCATCAGGATCAGGCCCACGGCGATGGGAATGTTGGTGGTGCCCGCCTGATAGCGTTGCAGCAGCGCGGGCACGCCCGGCACAAAGCGCCCCAGCGCTACGCCGGCCGCCATGGCGAGAAAGATCCAGAGCGTCAGAAAGCGGTCGATGAACGATAGCTTTGAAGCGCCGCCCGGCACGGTGCAGCAAAGTTGCGGGTCTGTCTGCATGCAATCTCTCCTCGTACTCGGCATCCGCGCGAGCAGTTACAACGGCTGCTTACCGATGGCGCGCACTTGTTTTTCGATGGCCATGCGGTCCAGTGTATCGAGCGGCAGGCTGAGAAACAGTTGCACGCGCGTGCGAATCTGGCGCAGCGTTTGCGCGAAGGCCGCGCGCTTCTCTTGGTCCGTGCCAACGACCGCTGCCGGATCGGGAAAGCCCCAATGTGCTGTTACCGGCTGGCCGGGCCAAAATGGGCAGACTTCGCCCGCAGCTTTGTCGCAGACAGTAATGACAAAATCCATATGCGGCGCGCCGGGCAACGCGAACTCATCCCAGCTTTTGCTGCGCAGATTCTCCAACGGGTAACCCAGCGCCCGCACCTGTTCGATGGCGAAGGGATTCACCTTGCCGGTGGGATGGCTGCCCGCGCTGTAGGCTTTGAAACGGCCCGCGCCCATGGTGTTGAAGAGCGCTTCGCCCATGATGCTACGCGCCGAGTTGCCGGTGCATAGGACGAGTATGTTGTAAGTCTTTTGCATAAGTGACCTCGGTGATGAATGACTATAGAGTTCGTGGTCTCCCACCCATTCGCATAGAACGCGAATGGATGGGGCACCCAACATGATTGGTAATACAACAGGGTGCTGATTGAGTGTGTGGTTTCCCAGGTCCCAAAATCGGGACCTGGGGCACCCAACTTTTAGCAGCAGAGAAAATGCCTCAGTTGCAGCAGCCGGGTGCGCAGCATTCACCAGCTGGTTTAGTTGACCCTGGTTTTGTGGCGCGAATAAATGCGCTGATAAACTTGCCTTCGATCAGCGGGGCAACGGCGTCCACATCGATTCCCGCCTCCACCAGGAAGCTCCGTGAATCCGCGACCGAGTGCACGCGCGTCGGCTCGACGGAGATGCCGGTGAAGCCCGCGGCGGCCAGCTTGGCTGTGTACTCCTGCTCTTCCAGCGCGCCGGCTACACAGCCCGCCCAGAGCAGCATATTCTTGCGCACCACCTCGGGAACCTCGCCGCGCACCACGATGTCGGAGACGGCGAAGCGCCCGCCGGGCTTGAGCACCCGGAAGGCCTCGCGCAGCACACGGTCCTTGTCGGCGGAGAGATTGATGACGCAGTTGGAGATCACCACGTCCACGGAGTGATCGGGCAATGGAATGTGCTCGATCTCGCCCTGGAGGAACTCGACGTTTTCCACGCCCGCCTGGCGCTGGTTTTCGCGGGCCAGGGCCAGCATGTCGCCGGTCATGTCGAGTCCGTAGGCTTTGCCGGTTGGGCCCACGCGCTTGGCGGAGAGCAGCACGTCGATGCCGCCGCCGGAGCCCAGGTCGAGCACCGTCTCGCCCGGCTGCAACGTAATCAGCGCGGTCGGGTTGCCGCAGCCCAATGAAGCCAGCACGGCTCTGGGCGGCAGCCCGCTCTTCTCGGCCTCGTTGTAGAGATTGGTGGTAATGGGGTCGCAACAGCGCAGCGCCGGGTCTCCGCAAGCCACCGAAGCGCTCTTGCGCACCTGGCGCGCGGCGGCGCCGTATTTCTCCTGAACCAGTGTTTTGGTGTCCATACAGAGCGCCTCACATGCGCTTAAGCAAATATATAATTCTTCCACATATTTGTCAAGACGTATATAATGAAGGCATGAAACGCGGCTTCAAATCCGTCAGTTTGGCAGGCCTTTTTGCGGCTCTGGCCGACACCACCCGGCTGCGCCTGCTGAACCTGATGGCCGGCCGCGAGGTTTGCGTCTGCTATTTTGTCGAGATTCTCGGCCAAAGCCAGCCCAAAATCTCGCGCCACCTGGCCTACCTGCGCAAGGCCGGCATTGTCGCCGCGCGCCGCGAAGGCAAGTGGATGCACTACAGCATCTGCCCGGTCGCCGATGCGACCGCCGCCATCCTCAACGCCGCGCTGGCCGCGCTGGGCAACAACCGGCAGATGCGCGCTGACAGGGCCAAACTTGCTCGCGCCTGCTGCGCGCCGCAATCGCGTCTCGTGCCGGACAGCGCTCCCCGTCCCGCGCCTATCAACCCACGTTCATCGCCCTGATTCCGCTCGGCCAGAGATATATTCGGTTTATGAAGCAACCAAACGTCTTCCGTCGTTACGACGGGGCGTAGAATTTGAGAACTGAGGTTGCAGTTTGCGCCCATAACGGCCGATAAGAGTTCTATGCAGGCTGCTTGGCGCACGGATCGCCGAAGGCGGGAAAGGCTCGCTTATTGAGAGTTGAGGCCTCGTATTTCGTTGCTGGCAGTGGAGAGCGGCGCGGTCGAAAGGCGAGCGCGGCTCGACCCCACGGGAGGATGCCGGCGAAGTTCTGCCTCCGGCCTGTCCATCTTCGACTTATGGAAGCGGTTCTCGTTACGCTGCTGGCGGTCACTTGCGGCTGGTCTGACACGGCAAGCGGGGCATCGGCACGGGAGCCCGCGGACAAGCCTTCCACACTCACGACTGCGCGCGCGGCACACAGCCTAACATCCGAGGAAGCGGCACGCGCCTATCCCGTCCATATCCGGGGGGTTATAACCTATTTCGATCCGGATTACGGAAGCGGAATCGCGGCCACCTTTGTTGACGATGCCAGCGGCGGCATCTATGTCGAGCAGAGTTCCGAGCTGGCGGGGCAGCTTTTCGTCGGTGCACTGGTGGACGTGCGGGGCGTCAGCGCGCCTGGAGGCTTCGGTCCCATCGTGAAGTACCCGCGGATTCGCATCCTCGGCCGCGCTCCTCTGCCCCCGCACCCGCCACGCGTCAGCCTTGCCATTCTCAAAACCGGCGCCTATGACGCCCAGTGGGTGGAGGTCGAAGGCTGCGTCCACCAAATCATCGAATATGCCCACGCCGTGGTGCTGAATTTGGAGATGAAGGATGGACCCATCGGCATCATCCTCATCAAGGGCCCGGGCGCAACGTATTCCAACCTGGCCGGCGCCCAAGTCAGAATTCATGCCAACGCCGCCCCCACGATGAATGCCGACGGCCAGATGATCGGCGTCCACCTGCAAGCGCCGAATCTCTCCGCCGTGCAAGTGATCGAACCCGCTCCCAGCGATCCCTTTGCGGGCCCGTACATTCCGGTGAACCAGTTATTGCAGTGGGAGCATTTCTCCACTCCCATGCATCGCGTCCACCTGCGCGGAGCCGTAACGCTGCAATGGCCCGGTTCCTTGCTCTGTATTCGCGACGCCACGCGCGGCATCTGCGCACAAACAATTCAGACTACCCCCGTTGCCGTGGGCGAACTGGTCGACATGTCCGGATTCGTGGAAACCGACAACAATGCTCCCGTCATCACCGATGCGGTCTTCCGAAGCGCCGGACACAATCAGCCCGTTACACCGAAACCGGCAACCGTCGAGGATATTCTGCACGGCGGATCGGGCTCTGAACTGATCCAGATCGACGGCCTGCTGATTGGCTACGATCTGGCTTCGTCCGAGGTCACGCTTCAGCTATCCTCCGGCGACGCCGTCTTCCCCGCGATTCTGCCCAAGAGCCTCGCGGGGACCGGAGTCAGCGCCTGGAAGATCGGGAGCAGGCTGCGCGTCACCGGCATCTGCTCGGTCCGTATCGTCGATATCCAGAGCAATGTGCGCGCGGGCGTGGCCGTGAACACGTCGTTCCGGGTTCTGATGCGTTCGCCCCAGGATGTGGTTGTCCTTGAACGCCCCTCCTGGTGGACTCCGGGGCATATACTTGTGCTCCTGAGCTTGGCGCTGATCGCCGCGCTCTGCGTGCTTGGCTGGGTGATGGTGCTCAGAAGGCGCGTCGAGGAACAGGCAATTCTGCTGCGCGAAAGTGAAAGCCGATTCCGCCATCTGGCCCTGCACGATGCCTTGACGGGACTGGCAACCCGGCTGCTGTTGCAGGACCGGTTGGATGTAGGCGTGGAAGCCGCCAAACGCCATAAGACAGGCCTGGCCCTGCTCATGGTGGATATCGACAGGTTCAAGCAGACCAACGACACCTATGGACACCAGGCCGGCGACGAAGTCTTGCGCGTGACCGCCCAACGCCTCCTGCAAGCCGTGCGCAAGAGCGATACCGTAGCCCGCATGGGCGGCGACGAGTTTATCGTGCTTCTATCCGACCTGAGCACCCCTCAGATGGCCGAGGAGATTGCCGCCAACATGGTTGCAAATTTGGCCGGAGCGGTTTTATTTGCGGGCGGCGAGGTGCCGGTAACCGCCAGTGTCGGGCTCTGCACCGCATTCGCGGAGGAGCTGGACGCGGATTTCCTGTTGAGGAATGCGGATGCCGCCCTCTACCAGGCCAAGGCGCGTGGCCGGAATTGCTTCCAGGTATTTTCGCCCGAGATGGCTCCCGCGGGGATCTGATAACCGTATTCCTGCAGAATCCGGCTATGTTCGAGGATATGTTTACACTAAAGAGGGATGAATCCGCATGATGCGATGGGTGATGGGTTGGTTGTGGCGGGTACTGGTGGTTCTGGCGGCGGCGTTTGTGGCGATTTACGCGGGCGATTGGGCGCTTTACAAGCTGCGCGGATCGCCCCAATCCAAGGTCACCGTCAACCGCTACGTCGCCATCCCGCTCAAGGGCAACAAGCAGGAGTTCGACTATCTTGGCTCGCTGGACGTTCCCTGCTCGGTCTCCTTGTTTTCACAGGCAGGGCAAGCTCCCTGCTGGCAACTGCGCCGCAACGCCAACCAGGGAATGAAATTGTAATTTTTTAATGCAATCGTGTGCATCGACAAACATGATCCCGTGACAGAGGTCACGTCGGTGAAATCAAAGGGCGACTAACATCGTTGAATCTTTCGGAAACTCCCGAGGAATGATGTACAGCCGCACCCAGAACGAGAACGGGACCTACAACACCCGCTGCCTTTTCTGCTTCATGACCATCGCCTCGTCGGTGGAAACGGAGAAGGAGCTGGCGAGTGTGGAGGCTCGGCACATCTGTCCGGAGCGGGCGCTGGCGGCGTTGCTGGAGCAGGAAAAGGCCATCGAATCCCGGAGCCATTCTTGCTAGAGTGGTGAATCTGAAATTTGTTGAATAACAACCGCAGATCCTTCGACTCACCACCCCCAGGCTGAAGAGTACGCCTGGGGCCCCATTCGCTCAGGATGACATGCATATTGATACTGTGAATTTCTGAGATAGGACCCTAGAAGAAACTCAACAAAAGCCAAGCCAATCAGCTCTACTGCATGCGCGCCTGATCGCGCAGTTGACGGGCGGTGATTTCCAAGAAGGTCTCCACGCTAGCCCCGGCGGGTGGTTCGAGTCCCGATTTGGCCTGAATGGCGGCGGCGATACGCGCGGACAGGGCGTAGCGCGTGGGCAGGCTCATGTCCAGCCGGCGCGCGAAAAATCCTTCCAGAACTTCGAGATCGGCGGGCGAGAGCCGGGCAATGCCGCCGGCCGGCAGAGAGTAGGCGTGGTGCGGCTCCGGAGCCGGGGCGTTGGGGGCATAGATCTGCGCGGTGAAGGTTCGCGCTCCCGAGTCGCCCCAGAGCGGCGCCTCCTGCAGATGATCCCGCACGACTAGAGTGCCGGCTGCCATGTCTCCCAACCGCTGATGCCGGCGGGTGGCAAAGATGGCGATCACTCCCACGGCATAGAGCGGGAATGGCTGCATATCGATATAGCGGACGAGGTTGCGGGCCATGGACTCGAAGAGGCCGATGGCGCGGCCGGAGCGTTGGATGACGCGAATCCGGGCGACGCGCTTGCCCGGAGTGCGGCCGTTCCAGAAGGCCTCGAAGAGCGTGAAATAGCCCCAATTGGCCAGGAAAATGAGGAAAATGAAGAGGGCGACGGCCCATTGCGCTGAAATTTGAGAGAACGCGGCGATGCCCGGCAGGAAGATGGCGAGGAGCACCACAACCACGAGAAAGCCGGCGCACCAGATCAGGGAATCGACCAGCAGAGCGATAAAACGGCTGCCGATGCCGGCCAGGGGCATCTGGATGTCCACCAGTTCGGGCGTGTCGATGTTAAGCTGATCTGAATTCAACTCCATGGCGCAAATCCTCTCCAACCAGTGGATTCTCAAGCGGCGGCCGCACTGGGACCGGCTGGATGCCCTGCTGGCCCAATCGGACGCAAGCGGCCTGGGACAGCTATCGCGCGCGGAGTTGCAGGAGTTGGCCCTGCTCTACCGGCAGGCAGCGGCAGACCTCTCCGTGCTGCGCCAGGACACCACCTCGCGCACTTACGCGCAGCATGTGAATCAATTGCTGGCTCGCGCTCACCATATCATCTATTCGGGCCGCAAGGCCAATCTGCTTACCCTCTTTCGCTTCCTGCGCGACGAGTATCCGGCCGTCTTTCAGCGCCAGATCGGTTATGTAGCAGCGTCGGTGCTGGTCTTTTTGGCTTTTGGCATGGTAGGCGCGGCGCTCACCATGGAGCGGCCGGAGTTCATGCGGCACTTCGTCGGCCCGGAGATGATCGCCACCATGGAGCGCCACACCATGTGGACCGAGTCCGTGGTGAGCGTGGCGCCCATGGCCTCCAGCGCCATCATGACCAACAATCTCTCGGTCAGCTTTGTAACCTTTGCCTCCGGAATCACCTTTGGCCTGGGAACCTTTCTCCTTCTCTTTGAAAACGGCATGATGCTGGGGGTGATTGGCGCGGCCTGCCATCACTACGATATGTCCCTGGCTCTGTGGAGTTTTGTGGCCCCGCACGGGTCGCTGGAGCTGCCCGCGATTCTCATCGCCGGCGGGGCGGGCTTCCGGCTGGGCCACGCCATGCTCTTTCCCGGCGCGCTGCGCTGGCGGGAGTCGGTGGCCCGCGGCGGCATTGAAGCCACCCAGCTGGTCAGCGGCATTATTCCCCTGCTGGTGATCGCCGGCTTGCTGGAAGGCTTCTTTTCTCCGTCGCACGCTCCCGTGTGGCTCAAGTTCACCGTCGGCGGGCTGCTGTTCGCGCTGCTGAATTTGTGGCTTTTCCGGCCGGTCAAGGCACCACAACGATGATCCTGGCATTGTGAACGATGCCGTTGGCCGTGCCGGTGACCACCACGCTGTAAGTTCCGGCAGCCGAACCGTTGGTTGGTGGTGGAGGTGGATTGGTGGTTGAGGAACTACCGCCGCCGCCGCAACTGATTGCCGCCATCGCCGCAAAGAAACATAGGCTGAGCAACAGACTCTGCCGTAGCCCGCGGCCGGCGCGCCCGCCGATGAAAAGGAAGCAGCAGCAGAGCAAGCCCGCTGTTACCGGCCAACGGCCTGGCGTTTGCGGGTCAGGCCGCGCAAGCTGAGCCGTCTGCACCGTTGCATTGATGGTCAGCGTCGCCGTGGTTGTGCCGTCCAGGGTTGGCGCGCTGGGATTCACGCTGCAACTGAATTGGGTCGAGGATGGCGCGCAGTTGAGGGCGACCGCGCCGTTGAAGTTGCTCAACGATTGCAGGTTCAGCAGGACGGTTCCGGAGCTACCGGATTGCACGGTGATCTGCGGGGTTTGCGGAGCGAGCATAAAGTCGCCCACTGTCTGCGTTGACGTAAAGTTCACGGTGTTGCTGACCGACGAGCCGTTGGCGCTGTCGCCATCGTAAACCGCAATAAGTTGATTGGCGCCGCTGTTGAAGAACCATGACGGATTCACTTTAAAGGACACGGTACTCGTTGTGCCTGCTGCTCCTGTTTGCCAGAACGAGGAGGTAACGTAGTTGCCGTCCTGGAAGAAGTCAATCTCTCCCGTCGGGGATGTTCCCGCATTGCCCGATCCGGTAACCGAGGCCGTTACTGTTGCCGTCTGTGTGCCAGAAAAGCTCGTCGGCGTGATGCTCAGGGTTGTTGTGGTGGCTGCCAACGGGGGCATGGTTTGTACGATAATCTGATTCGTCAGCAACAGACCTTCGGGTCCCCAGTTGGAATCTCCGCCGTATTGCAGGGTCAAGTAATAATAACCAGCGGCAAGATTCGGCAACGTAGCCAAACCCCACGACTGCTGGATGTTATTTCCGCTCACAGGGGTGAGAGTCACCGTCTGCGAGTAGTTGGGATTGACACAAACACTGTAAAATAAACTTCCGCTTTGCCCTAGACAAACCTGGACCGTACCGGTCGGGGCCACATAGCCCAGCGGAATTTGGGAAGGGCCGGCGCCAAAAGTATCCCACCCCTGCGCGGTCACACCCACCGTCAGGCTGCTGCCCGTGTTCAGCACCGTGCTCCCTCCGTACGCAAACGACCCGATTTCGTTTTCGTTGAGCATCACCAGTCCCCTGGTCACGCTGAAGGTCACCGGGGTTGATGTGGCGGCGGCGAAGCTCGAGTCGCCGGAGTAGCTGGCGCTGGCCGTGTGCGTTCCAACGGAGAGCGCGGGAGGGTTCCAGTTGGCCACGCCGGAGCTGTTGAGCGCCACGGTTGCGCTGGTTGAATCGACGGTGAATGTGGCCGTGCCGGTGGCGAAGCCGTCGGTCTTCCCGGCGGCGGCGCTGACCCCCGTCGGCTGAATATACAGCGTCAGGGGCGCGTCGTATTGAACGCCCCCTCCACTAAGAATCTGAGTTGTTCCGCTCCCTATCGAAAAGTTGATATTCGATTTTTCCGGCGTCACCGTGAGCATCTCCGGCGAGGATGTGCTGCCGGCGAAGTTTCCGTCGCCGCCGTAGCGCGCGGTCACCTCATACGTCCCGCCAGGCAGATAATTCACGCTGCTCGAGCCCGCGCCATTACTCAAGGTGATGTACGTTTGCGATTGGCTGGCCGGCAGCGTCGAGTTGGTCAGGATGGCCACGTCGCCCGTGGGCGTGCCAACGCCGGAACTGGGAGCCACGGCCGTCGAGATGGTGATGGGCGTGCCATGCACCGCGCTTGTAGTGGACAGGAGCAGCGCGGTCGCCGTGGGCCGGAAGGTGAGCGCATTCCAGTTGTTCACCAGCACGCTCGCATCCACCGATCCCAGGCCGCTGGCTTGATCGTATCCGGGGCCGGCCGGGTACTGCGGGGTGCCTTCAAACCCGTTCCACTCCTGAACGCAGACTTCATTGGAGTAGCCCCATATGCATGGGAAGCTATTGCTGCCTATCGTGATGTCGTGGAAGGCCGCCGGCTTCTGCTGCGCCAACGGGTAGAGCGTGTAGTTGGCCTGGCCCTGCCGCCCATATTTCTGGTTGATCAGCGCCATGATCCCGGCCATCGCCGGAGAGGATGCCGATGTGCCACCCACCAGCAGGATTTCGGCGTTATTGCCCGACCCCGCCGCGCACTCGCCTTCATAGGCGCAGATGGCATAGGCGCTCAGATTAGCGCCATTGGAGGCGAACAGGGAAACATCGGGAATGTCGCGCACGCCGTCCGCGGGCACGCCGGGACCGCTCTGCCAGCTTGGCTTGGCATAACCGCCGGTGCATGCGCCGGTGCTTGCATCTACCGTGCTGCAACTGCTCGCGCCGCCGCCGCCAGCGTAGTACTCGCCCCGCGCGATGCTGTTCGAGATCACATTCAGGCCGAATGGATCATCCCAAGGCTGTTCCGGCAAAGGAGCAATCAACGATCCAAGATTGCCATCGTTGGTTTGATTCCAAAGGCCGGATGCGCTGACGCCGCCGGTGGCGTAGTCGGAGTAGTAAAAGTCCGTGCCGCCCACTGCTACGTTCCATGGGGTCGTTGCCAGGCCGCTCACCGAGACGGAAAACGCGGTTATACTGCATACCGATCCGCTATCTCCCGCAGAGACAAAGACGGTTTGCCCCTGCGCCGCGGCCTGCTC
>Ga0326727_10009078_pt1 | contig 24769 bp, 18 predicted proteins | sample MB2enrmetagenome_FD_207643 | JGI IMG/M metagenome (GOLD analysis project Ga0326727, IMG submission 207643) | Lab enriched peat soil microbial communities from McLean, Ithaca, NY, United States - MB29MY | ecosystem: Environmental > Terrestrial > Soil > Wetlands > Peat | place: USA: New York... | reverse complement strand
GATATCGAGCGCGACTACAAGGAGTTCAACGAAGAGCGGACTGCATTCTACCAGGAGCAGAAGCTCAATCCTCTGCCGGCTTCGACCGGCATACAGGTGATTCTCTGCCGCCCCGACTTACTGGTTGAGATCGAAGCGATTGCCATGTTCCGCCGCGAATCGCCCAAGGAGTAACAATAAGGAGTAGCGCTTATGCGTCGCGTGCTTGTGTGTTTCGTTGCGGCCGCTGCTGTGCTCGTTTCCACGGCGCCGGCCCAGACGTCCTCGCCGTGTTCTTGCGGGAGCAATCCCCCGGGTCGGCCTGCGCCACGTTCGCTGAAGCCTTACACGGGCGCGCCTGATGACTTGCGGCCGTTTTCGAAGTACACCACACCTTACTTCGAGTACTATCAAGATCTCATCGAATACAACGGCGCTGCTCGCGACATCCCGGATCCCAACCCTAAGGACTTGAACGAGATTCGTATTGGATTTCTGGCGCCGCTCTACGACCACCCCGACCAAGTGCTCGGCAATCGCATGCTGAATGGCGCAAGAATGGCAATTGACGAGGCCAATGCCGCCGGAGGTTACTGTGGCAAACCCTTCCGCCTCGTGCTCCACAACGACTATAACAATTGGCAGAACAGCAGCGCCGCCGCTGGCGTTGCAAGAGATTCCGCCATCTGGGGCGCGGCGTCTAACGATGCCGTCAGGATGATCTATGACGACAAAGTTTGGGCAATGTTCGGTTCCCTTAGCGCAGAGTCCACGCACATCGCCCTTCGCCTGACGCTGAAAGCAGAGACTCCGCTAGTGAACAGCGCGTCCACCGATCCCACGATCCCTGAAACCATCATCCCCTGGTACTTCACCGATATTCAAGACGACCGTGAACAGGGATACACGCTGGCGCGTCATATTTACGACGAAATCGGACTGAAGCGTATCGCGATCTTGCGTGTGAACGATCGTTACGGCCGCTTCGGAGTCCTCAAGTTCCGCGACGCGTCGCGCCGTTTGGGCCATCCAGTGGTGATCGAGCAGAAGTTCCGTCCCGGCGATACGGACTTCCGCCACCAACTGCAGGTGATCGAAGATTCCCGCGTTGACGGGATCGTTCTTTGGACTGACGTTGGCTACGCCGCCGCCATCTTGAAGCAGATGCAAGAGCTCGGAATGAAGCAGCGCGTGTTTGGCAGTCATCGCACAATCAGTGGAACTGGCGACGACGATCTCGTGGGGCTGGCCGGTTCTGCTGCCGAAGGCTTCGAGGCTGTTTTTCCGTACGATCCAACCCGCAGCGACCCGCGCTGGCTCGACTTCAACGCCCACTACGAGGCGCGCTTCAACGAGAAGCCCGACCACTTCGCATCTCTGGCTTACGATGCGATGCAGATTCTTCTGAATGCGATCTGCCGCGCTGGCCTCAACCGCGGCCGTATCCGCGACGCGCTCACCGGCATTGAGAACTATAAGGGTGTGACCGGCGACATGGTATTCGACCCTAACTGCAAGAATATCGCTCCGCTATTTCTTGCTCGCGTGCACAATGGAAAAATCGAGTACCGCCGCATCACGATGCAGAAGCCATATGCTCGCGTGGGAGAGAACGGAGTGCAGTATTCAGGTCCGCCGCTCGCCGATGAAGAAACTGACACGCTGCAAATCGGTGTTTTCGGACCGCGCGCCGATGAAATCGTCCACTCCGCTGAGGTGATAGGTTTGCTTCGCGCGATGAACGGGCAAGGCCAACCGATATCTCTGATAGGGATTCCGTCGCAGCTTTCCTGGGGAAAGGCTTCCGACGAACTCGTAAAGGCGGTCTATCAGGATCACGCTCTGGCCTTGATCGCACTCGACCGCGCTTCCAGCCACCTGGCGGAACAAATCGGCGTGAAGGCGTTCATTCCCGTGGTAGCCATCTCTTCCGACCGCACGCTGACCACGACCAACATTCCCTGGATCTTCCGCTTGCCAGAAGGCACGCCGGTCGAGCAAGCGCTGCGCAGCGTGGCGGAGGCTATCAACCGTGCGGGCCCTAACCGCGAAAAGATTCGCAACCTCCTGGCATCGGGTAAGCCTGTGGCAGGAGCGAGTTTTGAATCCACCGGCGAGCCGCGTTAATCGGCTCAATGACCGGGTTGCGCGTTGCATTTGGCCCTTCGACTTGCCAAAGCCCAGCGGTCATCTTTATCATAACGGGCAACTCGAAAGGATCCCTATGAAGGCTTTTTCGGTTGTTTTCCTGACTGTAGTTCTAGCTGCGCTCTTTGCGGCTGCCGCGGATCAACCTCAGCCGCCGACCGCGGGCAATCAAGCTCCCGCTTTCAGCCTGCCCAATCAGGAAGGGGCACAGGTGTCGCTTGATCAGTTCAAAGGTAAGTGGGTTGTGCTGTACTTCTATCCCAAGGACTTCACCTCGGGTTGCACCGTCGAAGCTCACAATTTCCAGCGGGACATCGATAAATACACGCAGAAAAATGCGGTGATCCTGGGCGTCAGCGTGGACAATGTGGATTCTCATAAGAGCTTCTGCACCAAAGAAGGCTTGAACTTCAAGCTGCTCGCCGATTCCAACTACGCGGTCGTGCAAAAGTATGGCTCGGTCATGGAATACAACGGGATGACTTTGGCCGCGCGCAACACCTTCTTGATCGATCCCGCTGGCGTAATCAGAAGGGTGTATCTCAAGGTCAATCCGCAGGGTCACAGCGAGGAAGTACTAGCCGACCTGCAACGGTTGCAGTCCGCGAAGTGAGGGCAGTTTCGGCAGTGCTGGGAGGGATGGACCCTCTCGTTAGTTGTGAACAACTCTTCCCGCCTCCAGCAGTCGTTGGAACCGCGCATCGGAGCGCAGGACCGCAAACTTCGGATCTTCATGTGCGAATACGAACCAACTGCAGTGTTCTGCGTTTGCAGTCTCCAACCACCTCAAGGCTTCTGAAGGCTCATTGAGCGCGGTGTGGATGACGGCAAACCAATATGGGCTGAAGTAATGTTTTCGCCGCAGTAACAGCAACGAATCTAGAATTTCAGCTGCTCCCCCTTGATCGCCTCGGCAGGCCAGACCGTATGCCAGATGTGCCCTCGTCAGGGAACTATGATCCGAATGTTCCACCGCGATGCTGAATTCCGCGATCGCCTCGTCTGTCCTCCCCAATTGCTCCAGAACCATGCCCGTGCCTACGTGGACGATCCACAGCGAGCCGTCCAATTCCAAGGCATGCTTGAGCTGGGAAAGAGCCGCCTCGTTGTCCCCGGCGTAGTACAAGGCCCATCCCAACATGATCGCGATGTAACCGGAAAAGGGGGCCAAATCGCAAGCGCGCCTCATCATGGCGACCGCATCTTCGTGCTTGCCGACGGCAGCCAGAAGTTGAGCATAAGCTCCTAACGCCGGCGCGCATCCCGGATCCATCGCCAACGCGCGCACCAGAGACGTCTCCGCGGTACTCCAATCATGTTCGTAGAGCAGATGGTAGTAGGCGAGCGCAGTTCTTGTCTCCGGCAGATCTTCAGTTTCGGACGCCTTGTCAGCGCAAGACTTGATTTCAGGAAATGCTTTGCGCGACGGAACCATTCCCATTCGCGCCCGCACACAATGGGCATTTGCCAGTCCGGCCCATGCCATCGCAAACTGCGGATATTCGCGGACCGCGTCTTCGAAGAGCGGAATGCTTCTCTCAATCGCCCCCTCAGTGAGTTGCGCGAGAAAATGCGATCCCTGTTGATAGTTCTCATGCGCGTTTGGAAAAATCAGTTGCAACTGCGAAGGGCGCAACGGAAACGGGATTGATCGCACCACGGAGGCGGCGATCTTGCGGCTGGTTTCCTCCTGGCCAGCGAACAGAGCGTCGGCGGGCATGGTATAGCTCTCCGCCCACAAGCAAGTCTGGGTATGGCAGTTCAGGAGTCTTACGGTCACCCGCGCTTGTCCGCCCGCTCCCCAGATTGCCCCCACCAGCACATAATCCGCCGAAACCTTACGGCAAAGAGTCATGGTGCTTTTCCCCTTGGGCGAGCGTTCGGTGGTGAATTCAGGAGTGATGATGACGAAAGGAGGATCGATCCGCCGCAGTTCCGTGATCACCTGCTCGGTCATTGAAGGAGGCAGGGAATCCGCTTGAAGTTCCATCAGGCATTTCAATGGAAACACGGCAAGTCTGGGCCGGCCTCCGCTGGCTGAGGACGGTTCCGATGCAGGCGACCCGTGCACGGTTGCGATGAAGCGGTATCCATGACTCCCTACGGTCTCCACAAAGTGCGGGTGAGCTGTGTCGTCTCGCAAGGCGGAGCGTAACCTGCGAATGGCGACGTTGAGGCACAAGTCTCCCTCTATGAAAAGGCCCGGCCAGACCGTCCGGATGATCTCGCTTCTTGACACCAGTTGTTTCGGCCGCCGAAGCAGAAGCGCGAGTATCTGGAAAGGCTTGTCTTGAAGGGGGATTCTTACGCCATGGCTGAATAGTTCTCCAGTAGCGAGGTCGACTACGAACCCTCCAAACCGAAGACGACTTGAGCTTTCCGGACCGGCCATTGGGTCCTCCCGCCTTAACGGGAACTCTCTGTCTGCAGAAGTTTAACTCCGTTAGGAGGCAACGGCGACTGAAATCCTCGCCAGGTGTTCTGGTTGGCAAAAGCGATTGTTTAGCGTCATATCTGGGTAGTTCAAATGTAAGCGACAGATAACCCTTGGGTTATTGCGACAGGCCGATACTGCAAGCGGCAATATCGCTACTCCGGTTTCAAGGCGGTTCGGGAGCGCGAATCGACCGTCAGGATTGGCTGGAGTTTTCCTGTCACGTCCGACGCGGACGCAGTCAGGAGCTGGCGGAATGCATTTTGCGGTGCTGTCCCATGGCACGGTGAGAGTCTCTCCGTCCGCCGCGATATTGCAATTGGACCGGAACGGTCCTCAATATCGGGAGGTGGCAGATGCTGCGCGAAGCACATGCAATTTGGAAGGACGGACCTTACACGGGTGGAGGCGCGATTTCTACTCCGAGCGGTGTGTTGAACAACTGCAAGTACAATTTCGGGTCGCTCACGGGCCTGACGGCTTGCACTTCACCCGCCGAGATGCTCGCCGCTGCTATCGCCTCCAGCATGTCCAGAATGGTCGCGGTGGAAATGGCCAAGGCGGGAATTAGGCCTCTCCAGGTTGAAACCGACGCCGCTTTGACCGTGGACTTCGTGGGCGAGGTACTGCGAATTGTTGGGGCACAACTGAATATAACCGCGCGAACCGGCGATTCCGAATTCGGCCGGTTCGAAGAGGCTGTGGAATTGGCTCGCCGCGAGTGTCCGGTCTCGGGCATCTTGAACATCGACATGCGATGCGAAGCGAAGTTGGTTTCGGCGGCCGCGCCCGCTTTTGTTTGAGATCCGCGGGAGAACGAGGTTCAGCATGGAACTGAAACGCACTGTCAAGTTCGAAGCGGACCGCGATCCGGAATTTGCGCGCTGGATCAGCCATACCGTTGGCGGCGAGAGAATTCGTCATTGCCTGCAATGCGGATTGTGCAGCGGAAAATGCCCGCTCTCGCTGTACATGGACTACACGCCGCGGCGTCTCATGCACCTTTCGCGGGAGGGCTTCAAGGAGGAGGTGCTGGGAAGCAGCTCCATCTGGCTGTGCACCGCCTGTTACGCCTGCATGGTGAATTGCCCCAAGAGCATCAATGTCACCCACCTGCTCTATGCCTTGAAACAGCGCGCCATCGAAGAAAAACGCTATCCGCGCGGGTTTGCCATTCCTGTGATGGCCAGGCAATTCTCCGACATGGTGCGCGGTTCCGGGCGTATCACCGAAAGCTGGCTCATCTTGAGGGTTTTTCTGCGCACCTCGATTTGGCGTTTATTGGGAATGAGCGGGCTCGGTCTCAAGCTGTTGCGCACCGGCCGCATGCCAATAAAGAGAGAAAGAATTCAGCGCCGAGCGGAGATGGAGAAGCTGTTGGATTCGGTCGCGGCCACGCGCAAGGAGCTGGCGATATGAAGTACGCTTACTATCCCGGCTGCTCGCTGCGCGGAACCGGGCGCGCTTACGAGGAGTCGCTGCTGGCGGTTTTTCGCGCTCTCGGGGTCGAGGTCGAAGAGATCGACGACTGGAACTGCTGCGGAGCAACCACCTACATGTCGGTGGACGAGCTGACTTCCTATGCGCTGGCGAGCAGGAACCTGGCGCTGGCGGAGCGCGACCACAGCGAAATTATCGCCCCGTGCGCCGCCTGTTATCTCGTCCTCAACAAGACCCAGCATTACATCCGCGATTACCCGGACATCAAGCTGGTGGTCACCCGCGCTTTAGATGCGATTGGGCTCAAGTATCACGATAAGGTGCGAGTTCGGCATCCGCTTGATGTTCTGCTCAACGACGTTGGGCCCGAGGCCATCGCCGCCAAAATAAAGGTGCCGCTCAAGGGTCTGAAGATAGCGCCCTACTACGGTTGCCAGATCGTCCGGCCGTACTCCACTTTTGACGATCAAGGCGACCCGACCTCGATGGAGCGGCTTCTGGAGGCGTGCGGGGCAAAGACGGTCCACTACCCACTCAAGACTACTTGTTGTGGCGGCAGCCAAAAAGGAACGCTGCCGGAAGTAGGACTAGACCTTATTCACTACTTACTAAGTGAAGCGCAGAGAAATGGCGCGGAGGTGATTACGACCGTTTGCCCACTCTGCCAGTTCAACCTCGAATCGTTCCAAAAGGAGGCGGGGGACCGCCATCACCCGACCGCGGTTCCGGTGCTGTACTTCAGCCAGTTGCTGGCGTTGGCCTTGGGCGCGCCGGCCGACACCATTGGCCTGCAGCGCGGCTTCGTGCCGATCGGGCCGGTGTTTGCCAATAAGGAGATCGCCTATGCCTGAGACTTCTCTCCTCTCAGGTCCCGAAGCGGTGCGGGTCGGGTTTTATGTCTGCCACTGCGGCACCAACATTGCCGGTACCGTGGATGTGAAGGCCCTTGCCGGCTATGTGGCGAGCTTACCGCGGGTAGCGGTTTCCCGCGATTATAAGTACATGTGCTCGGACCCCGGCCAGGCGTTGATTGAACAAGACATCGCCGACCACAAACTGAATCGCGTGGTCGTGGCCTCTTGTTCGCCGCTGTTACACGAGGCCACTTTCCGCCGTGCTCTTGGGCGCGCCGGCCTGAATCCCTTCTTCTTGCAGATGGTCAACATTCGCGAGCATGTCTCCTGGGTCCACTTAGACAAAAAGGCGGCAACGGAAAAAGCGCAAGACCTGGTGCGCGCCGCGGTGCGGCGTGTTGCCTTGCACAAACCATTGCAAAAAAGACGAGTTGACATCAACCCCAGCGTGTTGGTAGTTGGCGGCGGCATCGCCGGCATTCATGCAGCTCTGACGCTGGCGGATGCCGGCAAGCAAGTGTACCTGGTCGAGCGTGAACCCACGATCGGCGGGCACATGGCGATGTTCGATAAGACATTTCCCACGCTGGACTGTGCCGCTTGCATCCTCACTCCGAAAATGACAGCCGTGGGCTCGCACCCCAATATCAAGCTGTGGACTTACTCCGAGGTAGTTAAGGTTGACGGATACGTCGGTAACTACAAAGTACAGGTCAAACACAAACCGCGGTACGTCATCGACGATCTCTGCATTGGTTGCCAGGAGTGCATTGCCGCGTGTGTGTACAAGGAAGGCAAAACTCCCGACGAGTTCAATCTCGGCTTAAGCAAGAGAAAGCCGGTTTACTTGCCGTTCCCGCAGGCTGTGCCCCAGAAAGTCGTGATCGACCGGGATACCTGCATCGAGTTCAAGTCGGGTAAGTGCAAGAAGACCTGCATTGAAGCTTGTGGAGATCGCCTGGCGATTGACTTCAAGCAGAAAGAGACCTTTGACGAGATAGAAATTGGAGCCATCATTCTGGCTACCGGCTTCAAGACTTTTGCGCCTGAGCGCAATCCATACAGCGGATATGGCCGCTACCCGAATGTCTATACCTCCCTCGAGGTGGAGCGGCTGATCAATGCTTCCGGCCCAACTGGAGGAGAGGTAATTTTGCGCGACGGCAAGAAGCCCGCATCGGTGGGTATTATCCATTGCGTCGGCTCTCGCGATGCCAACACCAACCGCTGGTGCTCCAAGGTTTGCTGCATGTATTCGCTCAAACTCGCCCACCTTATTAAGGAGCACACGGGGGCCGAAGTCTTCAATTTCTATATCGACATGCGAACGCCGGGAAAAGGTTACGAGGAATTCTACGACCGGCTTTTGGATGAAGGAGTGCACTTTGTCCGCGGACGCGTTGCCGAGGTCAGCGACTGGGCTGTCCACCCTTCGGAAGAAGGCAAGCTGGTGATCCGCGCCGAAGACACGCTGGCCGGTTTTGTCCGCCGCATCCCGGTCGACATGGTCGTTCTCTCGGTTGGGCTGGAACCGCAGTCCGATGCGCAGGATGTGCGCCGGCTCTTCAATATCAGTTGCGCCTCCGAGGGCTGGTTCCTGGAGCGTCATCCCAAACTCGCGCCGGTCAGCACATTCACCGAGGGGATCTACATCGCGGGCGCGTGCCAGGGGCCGAAAGATATTCCTGATTCCGTGGCCCAGGCGGGCGCGGCCGCTGCTGAAGCGTTGGCATTGATCGATGCCAAATCGGTTGAGTTAGAGCCTTACACCGCCTCGATCCTGGAGGAAGAGTGCTCCGGTTGCAAGAGCTGCATTTCACTCTGCCCGTATCAAGCCATTGCTTTCGTTGAGGAAAAGAAAAAGGCGTACATCAACGAGGTCCTCTGTAAAGGCTGTGGAACCTGTGTCGCGGGTTGCCCATCGGGTTCGATCAAGCAAAACTTCTTCGAGGATGAAGAGATCTTTGAAGAAATCGAGGGGGTGCTGGCCTATGCTTAGTCGCCGACCCAGCGCACCGGGGACTTCCCAGTCTAAATTTGAGCCCCGGATCGTGGCGTTCTTCTGTAACTGGTGTACCTATCTGGCGGCGGACTTAGCCGGCACCTCGCGCATGAAATACGCGCCCAACGTGCGAGTGGTTCGCCTGATGTGCTCGGGCCGCGTGGATCCGCAGTTCGTTCTGGACGCTTTTGCGCACGGCGCCGACGGCGTCTTTATTGGCGGCTGCCATCCCGGCGACTGCCATTACCAGGAAGGCAATTACAAGACCCTTAAGCGCTACCACCTGTTGAAACGCGTGCTCAAGGAGATGGGGATCGAGGAAGACCGTTTCCGCCTGGAGTGGATTTCGGCGGCAGAGGCGGACAGAGTGCGGGCCGCCATCAATCAAATGGTCGAAAAGGTGCGAGACTTAGGACCGCTCAATCTGGAGTTGAAGGACGTAGAAAAGGCCGACGCCGAGGAGGTGCTGGTCTAATGTCAGACAAATCTTCCGACAGATCTCCCGACAAACCGAAAGTGGCGTTCTATTGGTGCGCTTCCTGTGGTGGCTGTGAAGAAGCAGTCGTCGACTTAGCCGAAACTATCTTAGATGTGGTCGCCAAGGTGGACATTGTCTTTTGGCCGGTGGCGATGGACTTCAAGCGCAAGGATGTTGAGTCCATGGCGGACGGCTCCATCACGGCCACATTCCTGAACGGAGCTATTCGTACTTCCGAGCAGGAGTCCATGGCGCAGTTGTTGCGAAGCAAGTCGCAATTGCTTGTCGCGCTGGGAGCGTGCTCACATCTCGGCGGCATTCCCGGTCTTGCCAATCTGTTCGATCGCGCAAGCCTTATACAGGAAGTCTATGTTCTGCCGCCAAGCACGATCAATGCCGAAAGAACACTCCCGCAAACGCATTATCAGGATAACGGACACAGTGTGGAGCTCCCCGTTTTCCAAGAGACGGTGCGCCCGCTCGATCAGGTGGTGGACGTGGATTACTACATTCCAGGGTGTCCACCCACGCCAAAAACATTTCTCGCCGCAGTGCAAATCCTGCTGGGCAATGAGCTGCCGGTCAAGGGCACAGTGCTGGCCCCGGATTGCGCTCTCTGCGACGAGTGCCCACGCAAGGACACCAAGCCGGAGAAGCCGGTCTTTACCGAGTTCAAGCGTCCGCAGCAGATGCTCGTCGACGAACAGAAATGCCTGTTGGCCCAAGGCCTGCTGTGCATGGGGCCGGGCACTCGCTCGGGCTGCGAGGCGCTCTGCGTCCGGGGAAACATGCCCTGCTCCGGATGCTATGGCCCGACCAGCCGAGTAAGGGATCAGGGCGCAAAGATTCTGTCCTGTTTGGCGTCTTTGGTTGAGAGTAAGGACGAGACGGAGATTGACCGCGTCCTGAGCACGATCCCCGACCCGGTGGGAACTTTCTATCGCTACGGTCTGCCCGGGTCGTTGTTGCGGCGAAAGAGGCCCGATGGCGTCCGGCAAGCTCCATTACCGTCCCGATGAGGTGGCTTATGGCCGACCAGAACCAACCAGCACCACCCAGTACCAGTCAAGAAGGAATTGCGGACACAGGCACGGTCTTCGTGCGCAGCCGAATCACCATTGATCCTATCACTCGCCTCGAAGGGCATGGCAAGATCGATATTTTTCTGGACGACTCGGGAGCGGTCGAGCGAGCCTTCTTCCAAGTGCCCGAGCTGCGCGGGTTCGAAAAGTTCGTGCAAGGGCGTCCGGTCGAAGAGATGCCGCAGATTACTTCACGTATCTGCGGCGTATGCCCCACCGCTCACCATATGGCGGCGACCAAAGCTCTCGACAATGTTTATAAGGTTGAACCGCCGCCCGCGGCCAAGAAGATTCGCGAGCTGATCTACAGCACTTTCATTACTGAGGACCACGCGCTCCATTTCTATTTCCTGGGCGGGCCCGATTTTGTGGTGGGGCCGGACGCCCCTGCTGCGGAGCGGAATGTGCTGGGAGTCATCGCGAAAGTTGGGATTGAGACAGGCAAGAAAGTGATCGCTATGCGGCGGCGCTTGCGCGAGTTGATGGCGCTGGCCGGCGGGAAAGCCGCACATCCCGTATTCGGTTTGCCAGGGGGAGTGGCCAAGCACATAACATTGGAAGCGCAGAAGCAATTTCAGGAAGTCGCGGCTGAGGCCGTCGATTTCGCTCAGTTCACACTTGAGTTATTCGACAACGTTGTGCTCAAGAACACCGGCTATGTCGATCTGATTCTTTCCGACGCCTACACCCATCGCACTTACTACATGGGAATGGTCGACAGTCAAAATCGAGTCAACTTCTATGATGGCCCGCTACGCGTAGTAACTCCTGGAGGCAAAGAGTGGAAGAAGTTCGCTCCCGACAAATATCTGGAAAACATAGCGGAACATGTTGAGCCTTGGAGCTATGTCAAGTTCTGTTACTTGAAGCCGGTGGGTTGGAAGGGTTTCACCGAAGGCGAGGACAGCGGCGTTTACAGCGTAGCTCCCATGGCGCGCCTGAATGTCAGCGACGGCATGGCCACGCCTCTGGCGCAAAAGGCTTATGAGGCTTACGTTTCGACGCTGGGCGGCAAGCCGGTGCACCACACGCTTGCCAACCACTGGGCGCGTCTGGTGGAGTTACTCTACGCTGCCGAACGAATGAAAGAGCTCGCCGCGGATCCCGAACTGACGGACGATAACATTCGCGTCTTGCCCACAGAGACACCAAGAGAGGGCATCGGTATTGTGGAGGCCCCACGAGGGACACTCATCCATCATTACTGGACAGACGGCAATGGTTTGGTCGAGAAAGCGAATCTCATCGTTGCCACGCAGAACAATGCCGCGCGCATCGCGATGAGCGTGGAGAAGGCCGCCAAGAAGCTGATCTCGGGGTCTAACGTTCCCGAAGGCGTCCTCAATCAGATTGAAATGGCGTTCCGGGCTTACGATCCCTGCCACGGATGCGCAACCCATTCGCTGCCGGGGAGCATGCCGCTGCTGGTGCGGGTCCGAAATCGAAGCGGCGCCACTCTGACCACGTTGCGGCGCGACTTCAACGGGAGTGTGCATCGTGAGTAGCGCAACCCGCGATTCGCATTCGTCTTCCGCTGCAGCCGTAACTCCTCTGCGCGTGTTGTGCCTGGGCAACGAACTGCTGGGTGACGATGCGCTGGGCTGCGTGGTCGCGGACCTGCTTCAGCCGTTGGCATCCGAAGACGTGGATATTGTCTGCACGCCGGAAAGTGGATTCCATCTGCTCGATTGCGTGTTGGGTGTGCGCCGCCTCGTTGTGGTTGACACGGTGCAAACGGGTAACGCGGCCCCGGGGACGATCTATCAATTCCGTGATTCCGAGCTTGCGTCGGTTCCTGGAGGATCGCCTCACTACGTGGGATTGTGCGAGGCTCTGGCTCTGGCGAGAGAACTGGGTCTCCGTGCGGCGGAAGAAGTGATCATCCTCGCGGTTGAAGCGGCCGATTGCCTGACCTTGGGCGCGGAGATGTCTCCCCAGGCGCGAACGGCGTTGCCGGTGTTGTTGAGCATGGTTCGGGGCATGATGCCCGCCGCGACGGCATAATCAACCGTCCAGGATGACCGCTTATTCGTCCTCCTGTCCTGATTTGCATCGGCCAAGGCCGCTGTCTAAGAGCTTTCCGACTTCTGAAACTGCCGGGTAACGAATTCCGGAAGCATCTCCTCCAGCTTTTGTGATAGCCAGTCCTGTAGTTCAGATTTTTGGTCCCCCGAAAGGGACACAAAGCGAATACCCAGATGGCCCGTTTTCAACCAGCAGATTGTCGATTCTGCCAAGAATGGCACTCTGTGGTCCGGTAAGGTGAACTGAACCTGTACCTCTTCTCCGGCGTTGAGTGGAACGAACGTACTCACGGCCATTCCCCCTTCGCTGATGTTCAGGGTGTAGCAGCAAACTTCCGGCAGGTTCCGTCTCAGGATTGTGACGGGAATAGCCACGGGATAGCGGAAATAGCGCCGTCGTTCTCTCAGTATCAGTCCATAGGCGGGCTTCAGTGTGCTGCGGATGGACTGCGTGGAAAGAGGCCTCTCGAAGACAAAACAAGACCTCTTGCGGAAGGCTGCTGTAGCCTCGGCATCACTGCCGCTGATGGAAAACGTCACCGCCATCTGGTTTGATGGGGAGTGACGAACTTCGTCCAGAATCACTCCGGATTGCGCCCCGAGCTGGAGATCAATGATAACGGCATCGAATTTTCGGCAGTTCAGCAGGCGAATCGACGCTGGTACCTCCTGACAGACCTCGGGCGAAATAGACAATTCTTCCAGGGCGCAGCTGAGCTGCTGAATGGTAACCGGATCAGGTGAAACCAAAAGTGCAAGTGCGATTGACATAAACACCTCATAATACGAATTCGTTAAGACCGCCAATACGGCAGTCCTTTTACCCGCCTCGGTCACGCCCCCTGGTCTGCAGAGAAGGCTTGCCCCGTGGTGTTTCGCAGCCTATCGGCCACGGCATCGACCGTCAAAGGCTTGCTGAAGTAATAGCCTTGAATCTCGTCGCAATGATGCGTCCGCAGGAATGACATTTGCGCTTCGTTTTCGACGCCCTCGGCGATCACCAGGAGATTCAAGCTTTTTGCCATGCTGATGATGGCGGTTGTGATCGCGGCGTCATCGGGATTCACGGCGACATCCCGAATAAACGAACGGTCGATTTTGAGCTTGCCCACGGGGAAATGTTTCAAGTAGCTGAGGCTGGAATAGCCGGTCCCAAAGTCGTCAATCGCCAGCTTCAACCCCATGGCCTTTAATTCCTGAAGAACCGAGAATGTCACGTCCTCATTCGATAGCAGGAGGCTTTCTGTGAGTTCCAGTTCGAGATATTGCGGGGCGAGGCCGGTCTCGCGGAGCGCTTTCTTGATGAATTCGCAGAAGCCCTCTTGGCGAAACTGAACTGCCGATACATTTACTGCTACCGGCACCGCCGGAAGCCCTTCGTCCTGCCATTTCCGAGCCTGACGGCAGGCCGTCCGGAGTACCCATTCACCGATGGGCATGATCAGGCCGCTGTTCTCCGCAATTCGTATGAACTTATCGGGTGGTACAAGACCCAATTCCGGATGCTGCCAGCGGAGGAGCGCTTCCAAACCGGTGATCCTTCCCGTGGCAATATTCATCTGCGGTTGATACACCAGGAAAAATTCTTCTTTCTCCAGTGCCAGTCGCAAGCTGCTTTCCAGAGTCAATCGCTCCACGACTTGGACGTTCATATCTTGGGTGAAGAACCCGAATGTGTGGCGTCCATTCTCCTGGGCGCAATGGAGGGCTGCATCGGCATTTTTGATCAGGGTTTCGCTGTCCGTACCGTGTTCCGGGAAGATGCTGATGCCTACGCTGCAGTTAATACTGAGTGCGCGATCCTGGACGACGAATTCACGGGTTATAGAATTCACGAATCGTTGGGCAGCGACTGCTGCATCGGCGACGTCTTTTACGGCATTCAACACGATTAGGAATTCGTCGCCACCTGCCCGGGCTACGGTGTCCTGTTCCCGTGCGCATTCCTTGAGCCGTTCTGCAATCTCCTGCAGCAGAAGGTCGCCGGCCGAGTGCCCGAGCGAGTCGTTGACGATTTTAAAGCGGTCGAGGTCGAGGAACAGAAGCGCAACTTTGTCCTTTCGCCGGCGAGCGCTGGCGAGCGCCTTGGTTAATCGATCCTGCAGAAGAGTCCGATTGGGCAGTCCCGTAAGAGCATCGTAGTAGGCTAAGTACTGGGCCCGTTCCTCGGCGACTTTACGCTCGGTGATATCGATGAGCGTGCCCTCAATAATCGCGCCGACGCCTGAAAGGTCGTCGACGAGACTTATATTTCCGATCACCCAAGTGGAATCACCGTTCTTGCGCCGAAACCTGAGCTCGTGGTTCGTAAGGCTTTTCTCGGATTTGAGTTTTCTCAGGAACGCTTCCCGATCAGAAGCCGTGTGATACAAACTGGTCACCGGCAGTGCCAGGATTTCCTCGGGCGAGTCATAGCCAAACAGGCGAGCGGCGGCGCGATTGCACTCCAGAACGCGCCCTTCCAATGTGGTGCGAAAGACCCCAGCCAGGTTGCGTTCGAATAGAAGACGATAGCGTTTTTCCGAGGTCCTCAGGGCCTGCTCCGCTTGCTTTCGCTCGGTGATGTCTTCGTAGGTTCCAATGACGCCGGTCACTTTGCCTTCCTGGTCCCACCGGGGCAACTTGCTGGTCCGGAGCCACACCCGGCCTCCGTCGGGCCGGTCCTGAATTTCTTCGTAGCCGAGCTTTGCCGATCCTTGTTCCATGACCAGCTGGTCATCGGCGCGATACACTTCAGCCGTCTCGCTCCAGGCGAGGTCAAAATCGCTTTTGCCAATGATCTCCGCCGGATTGTCTAAACCTGCATCGGTCGCAAAAATCCGATTGCAGCCCAGGTAGGTGCAGTTTCGGTCCTTCCAAAAAACGCGTTGAGGAATGGTGTCCAGGATGGTCTGAAGCATCTGGTGTGCCCGGTATAGTTCCTCCTGGGCCCGCTTGCGCTCGGTAATGTCCTGCTTGATGGCAATGAAGTACCGGCTCGCCGGATTGCGGACGTCTCGGGTCACAGGCGTAATCGTCATCTCTTCGGTGTAGGTCGTTCCATCTTTCCGCCGGTTGACAATCTCGCCTTGCCATACCTTACCCGAGGAAATGGTTGACCAGAGCTTGGCATAGTAGCCCTCGGGTTGCTCTTTGGATTTCAGGAGGCGAGGGTTGTTGCCCAGCGCTTCTGCTTTGCTGTATCCAGTCATCTTCGTGAACGCATAATTCACCCACATGATCGTGCCCCGGAAATCTGTGATCACGATGGCATTGGCAGCCGCTTCCAGGGCTGCGGACTGCAATCGCAATTGCTCCTCAGCCCGTTTTCGAGGAGTAATGTCGCGAGCAATTGCCGAAGCCCCCGTAACTTGCCCGCTTCCGTCTTTGATCGGGAAGATAGACAATGACACGTCCAGTATCGAGCCCCACTTGGTGAGTCGTTGGGTCTCAATGCACTCCACTACATTCCCCGTTTGTACGCGCTCGAGTAGGGCCCGTATTTCATCTTGCTTTTCCGGGACCACCAGAAACAATAGGTCTCGCCCCAGAACTTCCGTCTTCGTGTAGCCATACATTTTTTCCGCTGCCCGGTTCCAACTGGTGATTACCCCTTCCGTTGTTTCTGAAATGATGGCGTCTTCCGAGAACTCCACGATCGATGCCAGCCTCACCAGCGTTTCTTCTGCCTGCTTACGCTCCGTAATATCGGAAAGAAGACCCGTCGCAACCCGACCACCATTCCTGTCGCTAGTGGCGACAGCCCGATCGTGTGCCCAAAACCACTCCCCGTTCTTTCTCTGGGCTCGGTACTCGACGTCGTATGGTCTTCCGCCATCGAACAGAGCTTCAAGCGCCTGCCGAACTCGCTGCCTATCATCTACGTGGATGGAATCAAACCAGATAGGCGCTGGCTGTCGGCCAACCTCGGCTGCGGAATATCCGAGGAGGCTTTCCGCTTGCGGACTCACGAAGGCCACATTCCCTTCTCGATCGACCTCCCAGACCACTTCTGGGATGCTGGCGACCAACGTCTGATACTGCTCGCCATTATCCTGTAAGTCTTTCTCCACCTGCCTTGTTTTCCTGAGGTCGACGGCGATTCCAGGGACGATTGTCTCTGCGGCCGCGATCTCCGCAATCTCTCTAGCTGTGCAGCCAAGCGCCGCTTCACAATTGGAATCCCGCTCTCTGAATCTTCCCGCATCGCCGAAAATGCAGGCAATTTCGGGAAACCCCTCCAGCATGTTTTCAGAAGACCTCGCCTCCCCTTTCAAGAGACTGAGGTGAAGTTGGTCCCGCCACAGCAACCCGAAATTCAGCAGGAAGACAATCGAGGCACAGAACACGATGGCGGCAACGTGCGACTGCCAAGAGGAAGGATCTGAAAGGATAAGTCCCTTGATCCCCTCAACGCATGCCGCGAGAAGCAGCGCGATGGCGGCGCAGCGAAGTGCCCGAGTGAGACGGTATTGCGTGGACATATTCAAAAGACCAAGAAAAATGCAAGATTGCGGGTATTAAGCAACGATGATGAGCAAAACGAGCTAAGACTCGCACTTCCTTTCAGGCCGCCGAACGTGCGGAAATTGTATTCCTGAACGCACCAGATCCCGGATGCCGCCACGAGGAGGGCAATTAAGGCGCGCATTTGATGAATAACCCATAAAAACGCCCCCATGGCAACAGTCGCGCGGGCCAACTAGACGAGCGAATGGGGAATTGCGTGGGCCGAGAGTGCGATGCGGTTTTGCACTCCTGCTTGGCGCATCATTTTCGCAACGTGAACGGCAAATCGCCGAGTCGAACCTGCTCTTTACATAGAGCCGCTCTTGATCGGGTTGCATGTCACAGTCCAAACTCGATCATGAGAAGCAACTACAGGGCTATGTCCTACTTGCCGGAAGCTGGTTCATCCGTGGAGAACAGAAGTTCCGTCTGAATTCTGGACCAATGTCTGCCCCACGGACACTTCTATCCAAAGACAAGGAGGCAGGCCGAGATGCCATCTTGACGTGAGACCCCTCTTGCTGGGGCGTTGGTCCCGATGGTCCAAACCGTGCTTATTGAGGACTGGAAAATTCTGTCCCCGTGCGATGCGGCTTCTCACGACAGGCTTGCAGCCACCGGGTCAGAAACTCTCGCAGACCTTCTGGCGGTCTGATCCACGTGGCGGCCGCAGTGTGGCGCCATTCGGGGCGAACCAGCACGCTTAGGCCCCTGGCACCAAGAGCAAGGAAAGCCCGCTCGTCGGTCAAGTCATCTCCCAGGTAGGCGACGGGAACCTCCGGGCCGATTTCATCCAGGGTGCAGCGGACTGCATCCCCTTTGTCACGACCCCTCATCCGCATTTCAATGCCGCCATCGAACTCCAGCAATTCCATCGGCGTACTTTGCGCAATGGGAAACCAGCCTAGCAAGGTCTGGCTGCGGATTTCGGCCGCTGCCGCTTTGTCCAACCCGCGCCAATGGATGGCGACGGCACCGGTCTTGAACTCAGCCCGGTGCTGCAGTCCCTGATCTCGCAACCAAAGATCTGCGTCAGCCAGTGCCTGCAGCACAGGCGCTTCCACGTGTGGTGTCTCGCGGGTTCCATCCGGCCTCAACCGCTCCAACCCATGGCATCCCCAGATCTCGGGAGTGGGGTGAAGCGCAAGCAGCGGGATCACTTCGTGGGCGTTCCGGCCGGTGATGATGATCACACGGGTGCGGCCGTTGACGATGATCTCCTGCAGGAGTTCGGTCATTCCCGCATAGGGCAGCGCCTGCTGGCGATTGAGGCAGAAGGGCGCGAGAGTGCCGTCATAGTCGAGCAGAAGCGCGGACGGCGACTGTGCCACCGCGTTCATGAACTGCTCGATTTCGACTGGATTGACGTTGCTTGACAACGACCATGCTCCTCATCCCAAGGCAGCAGTACTGGCCCGGGGCTTCTCCTGGTTTTCGTCCGACGCGTCCAGGCGCAACTCACAGAGTGCCGCGATAAGGCTTCCTGCCCAGCGGTAAACGTTGTGTTCCCGGACCGTCTTCCGCATGCGTTGCATACGCAGTTCCTTTTCTTCGGGCTCCATGGCAAGAGCGCAACGAATCGCCTCCGCCGTCTGATCGATATCGTAGGGGTTTATCTGCAAGGCATCGGGCAACTCCTGGGCGGCGCCGGTGAAACAACTCAGGATGAGAACACCCCTTTCGTCATGCCGGGAGGCCACGAATTCTTTTGCCACCAGATTCATGCCATCGTGCAGCGACGTAACCAGACATAAGTCCGCGCCGCGGTAGTAGCTTTGGATCTCCCGGTGGCTATGCTGCCGGTTCAGAAAGACGATGGGCTTCCATTTGTCCGTCTGGAACCGCCAGTTGATGCGATCGGCTTCCGCCTCCACCTCCGCCATCAGATCGTGATAGCGCTTGAGGTGGCTGCGGCTGGGAGCGCCAATCTGCACGAACGTGAACTGGCCCTGATAGGAAGGATACTTCTCCAGAAAGCGTTCTATGGCCAGAAAACGCTCCAGAATGCCCTTGGTGTAGTCGACCCGGTCCACGCCCACGCCCATGTAGGTAGCCTCAACCCCCAGGGCCTTGAACAAAGTAGAACGTTCGGTATAAGAATCCTGCGTCGACTCCGGCTGCTGCACTTCCGTGAAGTCCACACTGATGGGGAAGGGGCGGACCAGGGTGAGATGATCACGGCGTCTCACCGAAAAATGTTCCCAATCGACGCGCGATTCCACGACCCGGTCCACCGTCTGCAGGAAGTTATTGCAGTGCGACTGGGTGTGAAACCCGATCAGATCGGCGCCGAGCAGGCCATCGATGAGTTCGCGCCGCCACGGGGAGATGTCAAATGCCTCCGGGGTGGGCCACGGGATGTGCCAGAAGATTGCTACCCTGGACTCCGGCCGTTTTTCCTTAATCAGACGGGGCAACAGCGCGAAGTGGTAATCCTGCACCAGCACAATGGGCTTCTTCACGTCCTTCATCTCTTCGAGCAGCGCATCGGCGAACTTCAGGTTTACGGCCTGATAGTACTTCCAATCCTCCGCGCGAAAGATGGGGCGGGTGTGCGCGATATGACAGAGAGGCCAGATTCCCTCGTTGGCAAATCCATAGTAATAACCTTCTTCTTCCGCCTTGTTCAGCCAGACCCGGCGCAAGCTGTAGTGAGGATCTTCGGGAGGAACGCGCAGCCGGCCGTGCTCATCGACCATTTCGAGATCGGCATCGCCATTGCCATGGGCAATCCAAGTTCCGTCACAGGCGCGCAGTATGGGCTCGATCGCTGTGACCACTCCGCTGGGCGGCACAATCACTTCTACCGACTTGCCGCGCCGCATGTGCACGTAGGGCTCGCGATTCGACACGACAAAAAGACGCCCATTCTCCAGTCGTGTGCGGACGTGCGCGGCCAGCCGGTCGGCCGTCCACAGAGATTCCCCCGAGTCGCGCAGGCGGGCTTCGGTCTCGGCCGCCGACCGCGCTTGGGTTAGGCTTTCGGCAAAGGCGGCGACCTCGCGCACCAGGGGACGAAACAGATCCAGATCGGCGGCGCTCTGGCGTGAGGAGACTCGCCCCGTCCGCAAAGCGCGCATCCACTGCGCTGTGCGTGCGATGGGTCCGGCAATACTCCAGCGAACAATCAACAGCGTGATCAGCACGATGAGAAAGACATGGGCCAGCGCTCGCAGGAATGTTTCGCGCCAAATGTGAAGGCTCTCCGCCCGAATATAACTGGCATCGTGAACGATCGCGAGGCCGCCGATGACTTGGTCGTGCTGGTGAAGAGGCAGAGCGTAGATGTGCAGCGAGGCATCGCCCACTCGTTGAAACGCGCCGGCTCCATGGTTCTCACGCAAGGCTTGAGACATTACGGAGGGAACGGTAGCCAGCGTGGATTTCAGCTCCGGTGTAACTGCCAGCAAATCGCCCTGCGGCCCGTAGATGGCCAGGCCCGAAAGATGCTCACGGTTCCCGAAGTGCTCTACGATGCGCTGCAAATCCTGCAGGGCACCTTTCTCCAGGTCGCTTTCCACATTTCCCGCGAGGCTTTCGCCCAATACCTCGGCGCGCCGCTCCAGGTCCCGGCGCAGGCCACGCTTCTCACCCAACGCCTCGTAATACGAGGACGAGAGCGAGACCAGCGTGATGCCCACGATGAGGGAAACAATGAGCCGGATGCTGAGTAGTCGCATGCGCTAGCCCCAAATAGAGTAAGAAGGAGATTTCATCCTACCGCAACCGAAGCATTTTCCGGACTAGTGGCCGGTCGCGGTGAGTTCGTTACCGATATGCGGAGTCCCTCAGGGGCTGAAGCCCTCGTATTTTGGACCATGGACGGCACGACTGAAGTCGTGCCCTTCCCAAAGCGAATCGACGAAGGGTCGGCCCCGGTAACGATTGTTCTGCGACAGGCCACTACAGTGGCGACAGTTCGTCTTCGTCCTCCTCTTTCTTTCCGCGAACGAACTTCCTCTCCAGAAAACGCCGGGCCAAGTCTCTGCCCCCCATGCCGAATGCGATCGCCAAGCCGAGCATCAGAGCCCCGAAGGCGATCCCGAAGGCGACCAGCATGGTCTGCTCCGCCAGCCCCAGTTCTTCAAAGACGATCGACAATACGAAAACAGTGATGATGGTGCGGAGAGCAAGGCTCAGAACCCGCGGTGAAGGCACATTCGCATTGACCGCAGCCAATAGAGCGGCGCGAGAAAAGAAGCTGGCTGCCAGCAGTCCGAAAAACAGGATGAAGATCGCGACGAAGAGACGCGGCAGGAAAACAAAGAACCTCGCGATTTGCTCCTGCAGTCCCAGGATCCCGAGCGAGCGCACACCCAGCAGAATGAAGCCGACTAAAGTTACCCAGAAGACGAAACGGCTCAACATTTCCGTCGCCGAAGGCAGAGCGGCCTTGGCGAGCAGTTGAGAAGCGCCGGCGTTTTCTGAAAGCTTGTCGAACTTAATCAGCCTCAGAATGCTGCGCAGAGTCGCCTTCACAGCGTAGGCGATCGCCCAGCCCGCAAGCACAAGGATCAGCATCACGATGAGACGCGGAAGGAAGTGGGCGAAACCTCTGGCAATCTCTTGCAGCGCCTGACTCAGTTCGCTGATAATCATTTCCCGCATAGTTGCCTCACTCTCTTGGTTTCCACAGCTGCAGCAGATACGGTTTCAATCGCTCGAACTCAAGGCATAAAGCTTCGATATTATTCTCGACCTCGTCCGCGGAAGCGTTGCGATTCTCCATCAGGAACGTGAACACTCTGCCGCGAAAAAGCGGCGCTAAAGCCTGGATGATATGATCCCGGCTGATCACGGATTTCTGATACGAGGCGGCGAACTCGTAAACCGTCCTGACCCACAATTCCGCCGGGTAATGAAACTCGTCGTCTTTCAGGCGGGCGATGCGCTGGAGTTCCGCCAGCGTGGAGGGGGAAAGAATGGACTGAAAGACCGACTCCAATTCAGCGACTCCGGTCGCGAACATCTCTCGCAATCGTTTCCGGTTCACGCGCAGCGGTTCCAGAAGCACTTCATGGTCGGCCCCGGTAGTCGGGGGCAGCTGGGTACCGGCCACGTCACTCCAAACGGGAAAGTCCGCCTCCAATGCGGAGAACAGGGTGCCGACCGTTTGCCGCAGCACGGGCACCAAGTCAGCGGCGCTGCGCTCGATGTGATCTTTTTCTCCTAGGAAGGACTGGCAGATGAGGTATCGTCCCGTGATCGCAGCCAGGGTGAAGCGGAGCTCGATACCGGAACCTTCGGTTCCATCATTCCAGGCATTCTGTCCAAGGAAGTGACTTCCGAAACGGCCGGAGAATCCGAACTCCGGCGCGTATGCCTCACGGATTCTTAAGCCGTAAAGTGCGCGGGCCATCGGGTACAGCAAATTCGTGATGAGCAGCCCTTCAAACTTATGTCTGCGATAAATGGGGGTCACCAGATCGAAGCCATCGTCATAAATGGGGCGCAGAAGCTTGGAGAGCCATTCGGGTTCGATGCTCACGGACTCGGGTGACAGCATCACACAGGCTTTGGCGCGGAGCAGTTCAGCGGCAGCCAGAATGGTTCGCAGCGCAGCTCCGCTCGCCGGGTTGTTCGCATACTTCGTGCTGATGGAGTGCAGCGTGCGGAGCGTTTGCAGATTGGAGGCCGGGCGCACGTCATCGATAGAGACGCCCGTGACTAGCTTGGGAGTGCCATCACGCGACCCCCCGTCGGCATTAATGATCACGGCTCGCTCCCGGGGAAACCCGCGCAGGATGCCGCTCTGAATGGTGTGGACGATCGGCCCGACAGTTTTGGCGTTATTGTGAGTGGGCAAGCCCACAATGATGTCCACTTCGCCGACGTTGATCAGTTGGCGAAGAAAATCGTCCGTAAGAAAGCTCTCCTCTGCCAATTTCATCTCCGTTCGAAGTGCTGCCGCGGGCCCACGCCTGGACGCGCGCCGTGTGACAATCGTTTACCCTGTCTACCTTTGCTCAGATTCGTCGCAGCCGAAACCAGTAAAACTGGTAGGGCCCCATGGTTAGCGGATAGGGCAGGTCGCCCACACGTGGAAACATATTCTTGCCAGACATCTCGATCAGAATATTTCCTTTGTAGCGCCGAAGATCCAGTTCGACCGCTTGCGCCGTGCTCGAAAGATTGTTGACCACCAGAACCGCTTCGTCTCCCAGCCGCCGCACATAGGCCAGTATTCTGTGATTGGCGGGATAGAGAAACTCAATCGATCCCCTGCCGAAAACCTCATTCGATCCGCGAACCGCTATGATGCTTCGCATCCAATTGAGAAGCAAATGTTCGCTCTCGTTTTGCCGCAACACGTTCACCGCCGGATAACCATATACCGGATCCTGGATAAGGGGGGCGCACAGATGCTCTGGGGCCGCGGTAGAAAAGCCACCGTTCGTTCCCCCACTCCACTGCATCGGAGTCCTTACTCCGTTACGGTCACCTAGGTTGATGTTATCGCCCATTCCGATTTCATCGCCGTAATAAACGATAGGAGTGCCGGGTAACGACATCAGCATTCCATTCATTAACTCGATGCGCCTGCGGTCGTTGTCCAACAGGGGAGCGAGCCGCCTTCGAATTCCCAGGTTCAGCCGCATCGTCTTGCTTTCGGCGTAGGTGTCGTACATGTAATCGCGTTCCATGTCGGTGACCATTTCCAGGGTCAGCTCGTCATGGTTGCGCAGGAACAGGCACCACTGGCATGAGGGCGGAATTTCCGGCGTCTGCTGCAGGATTTCAGTGATGGGCTTGCGGTCTTCCAACTTCAGCCCCATGAACATCCGGGGCATCAGCGGAAAATGAAACGCCATGTGGAATTCATCTCCGTCACCGAAATATTGGCGAAGATCCGCGGGCCACTGATTGGCCTCCGCCAGAAGCATTCTGCCGGGGAATTGTTCATCGAGTTTTCGCCGGAACTCCTTCAGGACCGCGTGCGTCTCCGGCAAGTTCTCGCAATTTGTGCCCTCCCGTTCCACCAGGTACGGCACCGCGTCGAGCCGGAAGCCGTCAACCCCCATCTCCAGCCAGAACTTCATCACATTCCACATCTGTTCTCGAACCGCAGGATTGTCGTAGTTGAGATCAGGCTGGTGGCTGAAGAAGCGATGCCAATAGAAGGATTTCGAAAGCGGGTCCCACGCCCAGTTGGACTTTTCAGTGTCCAGAAAAATGATGCGCGCTCCCTTGTACCCGGTGTCCGTATCGCTCCAGACGTACCAATCGCGGTGCGGATTGTCCCGCGAACTTCGCGACTCTTGAAACCACGGATGCTGATCGGAGGTGTGATTCAGCACCATTTCGACGATGACCCGGATTCCTCGATCGTGGGCCGACTCCAGAAACTTCCGGAAATCCTCCAATGTCCCATAGCTGGGATGGACCGCGTTGTAATCCGAGATGTCGTAGCCATCGTCGCGCAGAGGAGAAGGGAAGAATGGCATGAGCCATAGCGCGTTGATGCCTAGCTCCTGGACGTAGTCGAGCTTCTCTTCAAGCCCTTGAAAATCGCCGATGCCATCGCCGTTGCTGTCGCGGAAAGTGCGGACGTGGACCTGGTAGATGATCGCGTCCTTGTACCAAAGCGCATCCCGGTTGAGTGGCAAACCGCTTCCTCCTCGACTAATTCCAGGAACTCCCCGCCAAGCAGGGCAAAACGCAAGTTTATCCTAGAGTCGTTAAGGTATTAGACTCGCGCCGGCTGTAGCACTGGCGACAGCGCCACCGCGGCAAGGTAGGCGCCGGCTCCGCATGCCAACGTGATGTTCAGCCCCCAGTGAATCGCGATTACCATGGCGAGCACCGAACCGAGAACGCTGGAAGCCGCGTTCATCGCCCA
>Ga0326727_10009077_pt1 | contig 24772 bp, 15 predicted proteins | sample MB2enrmetagenome_FD_207643 | JGI IMG/M metagenome (GOLD analysis project Ga0326727, IMG submission 207643) | Lab enriched peat soil microbial communities from McLean, Ithaca, NY, United States - MB29MY | ecosystem: Environmental > Terrestrial > Soil > Wetlands > Peat | place: USA: New York... | reverse complement strand
ACCTGTTCAACGACATTAACTATGGAACGCCGTCCGGAAGCTTGATTCCAACCCTTAATACCACCACTGGGCTATATGGACCCGGCAGCCGGTTCGGAAAATCGACCAGCCTTGCCCACGGCATTTTCTCATCGCCTACGAGTTCCGCGTCCCGGCGCATCTTCTTTCAGGCCGCATTCACATTCTGAGCGCATAACAAAAACAAGCGAGAAGGCCGGAGCGCAATGCTCCGGCCTTCCTGGCTTTAGCTACTCGGCTGCGCTCACGGTAGCGGGAGCGGAATCCGCGGCGAACGCATCTGTAAGCGAGATGACCTTCATTTGCGCCTTCATGGCATCGAGCGTGGCCTTGCTGCTGGCAGAGATTTCCACCGTCTCTCCCGGCAATAGATCAAAGTAGTTGTCTGAAAGAGCAACGTCAAGATTGCCGAAGGAGAGATATACGCTGCGCGCCAGCACTGGGGAAGTTATGCGAATCTTATAACTGCCATTCGCTCCCATGGCTTCAACTTTCAATTGAGCTGGCTTCAAATGCACCCCTTTAACCGGGGCGAGATAGGCCAGATTGCGCGAGATCTGCGTTCCTCCCTCCGTCAATTCGGCGACCACGAATACGCGTGAGGTGTCGGCCGCGCCGGCGTCAGTTAGCTTCTTGAGCGGCCAATCGAGATAGACCTTGCTCGCCAGCGGCGCCACGTCCACAGCATTTGTCTCTTCCAGCAGCACCTTGCCGTCGAAGTTCATCAGCTGCACGCGCAGAGAGGCAGGCTCTGCCTTCGTCTTGTCCGAGACGATGTAAACTTTCATTGCTCCGTCCTCGATGTGCGGAGAAACAAGAACGGGCGCATAGAAGCGCCGCGCATAATATTGCAGCGCCTTCCAGCGTCCGTAGTAGTCGATGCTCGACCACGACGCCACCGGCCAGCAGTCGTTCAACTGCCAGAAGATGGAGCCCATGGTCTCCGGGCGCGAGCGGCGGAAGTGCTCGGCGCCGATTTTTATTCCTTCGGCCTGCAACACCTGGCTGACGTAGAGAAAGCTGGCGAAGTCCTTCGGCTCGGAATAGTCCCTGAGCAGATAGTCGTGAATGATGGAGTTGCCTTCGTTATTCTTCTGGTGCGCCAGCATCACCGGCGTAAAGATGTTCGCGCGATCCTCAGGCTGAGTAAAGCTCTCGATGGTGCGCATCTCCGGGAAAGATTGGAAGCCATACTCGGTGACGAAGCGCGAATGATGCGTTTCGTAGGTCGAGAACGGCACGCGCCCGTGCCATACGTCCCAGACGTGATCGTCGCCGGTGTGAAAAGTCGCCGACACTGGTTCATAGTCGGCGCTGGGCGAGCTGGGCCAGTAGGGCGTCTCAGAGTCAAGCCGCGCCACCACGCGGGGCAAAATGCCGCTGAACTCTGTAAGGTAATCCTGCCACATTTGATACCGCACATCCGCAGGGAGCGCGGGCCGGGTGCCCCAGTTCATAGCCAGTTCGGTCTCATTGTTGCCGGACCAAATCACAATGCTGGGATGGTTGCGCAGCCTGCGCACCTGGTCTTCGGCCTCGGCTTCAATGTTCAGCTTGAAAGCGTATGTGCCGGGCTGCCAGTCGTTGCCGAACATGAAGTCCTGCCAGACCATGATGCCCAACTCGTCGCAAATCGCATAGAACTCTTCGTTCTCGTAGTAGCCGCCGCCCCAGTGGCGAATCATATTCATATTGGCGTCGCGCGCGGATTCAAGAATGCGGCGATAGTCGGCGGTCGTCACGCGGTTGGGAAAGCTGTCGAAGGGAATGACGTCTGCGCCTTTGGCAAAGACGGGAATGCCATTGACCACAAACTCAAAGGACCGGCCCCATTTATCCAGCTCTCGATGAAGCACAACGGAGCGCAGGCCGGCTTTCACCGTGCGTTTCTCAGCTGCCTGGCTGCCTGTGCCCGCCTGCGCAGTGAATTCATAGAGCGGGTGCTCGCCGTATCCAGCCGGGTACCATAGTTTCGGCTGTTTGATCTCGATGGGCAGATCGATGACGTTCCTGCCGGCATGTACGCTCACCGTCCTCGTCAGCGTCACCGGTTTGCCGTCGTCAGAGTACTGCACGCTTACCTTCGCCGGGCCGGCGTCGGCTGACTCGACTTCAACCTCTGCGTCGAGATGCGCCACTTCCCTGCTCACATCGCGCTGGCGAATGGCGAAATCATTGATGCGCACCTTGTCCCACGCTTCAAGCCGCACCGGCTTCCAGATGCCGCTGGTCACAAAGCGCGGTCCCCAATCCCATCCGTACTCATAAGCGGGCTTGCGCAGGTAAGTTTTCACCTCTGTCCCGGTCTTCGGCTGCCAGGGGTCGCTGGCGGCTGCCTCGGCAGCGGCCTTCAGCGGCGATGGAAAAACAACGTAAAGCGTATTCTTGCCGGTGTGCAGATGAGCCTTGGCAGGCACTCTCCATGTTCGAAAGCTGTTGCCAGTCACCAGCACTTGAGCGCCGTTCACGAGGACCTGGGCGGCTCCGTCGAGTCCGTCAAAAACCAGATCGACCTGGGAGCGGGCGAGTAACTCAGGCGTCACCTCAAAGCTCAGCCGGTACTCCCAGCTTTCTTTCTCGATCCACTGCAACTTAGATTCGTTGTCGCGATAGAAGGGGTCGGGAATCTTCTTGTTGGCAAGCAGATCCAGATGCACGTCGCCGGGGACGGCGGCGGGCAGCCAACCGTTCTCGCTCGGCTGCGCGGTGGCTGTAATCTGCCGGAATTGCCAGTCGTGGTCGAACGCCACCACCGCATTCTGCGCGAGTTTCGATTGCGCCTGCGCCATCTCGTTCCCCATGCTCACAGCCAATGCCAATATTGCGCAGCATACCACTCGACGACCTGCAATTGCGGCTTGCATTCAACGTCCTCCGGGCCCTCCGCTAAACCGATTGACCGGCCCGGAAAGGCAACTAATGAAATCGTTCATTAGCCTATCACGAGGCGCTCGCTCTGACGACAAAGAGCGGCCCCGCCGCGAAATTCGCGAGCGCGCCGGGCTAATCAGCGACGGTGCTCGAGCATCGTTCTGTAGAGTAATTCCCACTCGTTTGCCTTGGCGTCAAAGCTGAACTGGTTTTTGATGCGCTCGCGTGCCATGTGGCTCATCTTGCCGCAGAGTTGGAGCGCGTCCCGCATCAGTGCCAGCATCGCCTGCGCCAGAGCATCAGGGTCCCTGGCGGAAACCATGATGCCAGCCTCGCCCACAAGCTCGCGCACTCCGCCCACATCGGTCGCGACGACCGGCTTCTCCATGGACATAGCTTCAATCACGGCCAGCGGCATTCCCTCCCAGGCCGAAGACGACACAAACGCATCCGCGGCGTCCAGCAGCGCGGGAATATCGCGGCGCAAACCCAGCCAGCACACCGAAGCCTCTATGCCCAACTCGGCAGCCAAAGCCTGAATGAGCGCTAATCCGGTCACAGGCGCCTCTCCCGCCACCCACAACCGAGCCGCAGGGATGACTGCGTGGACTCGAGAAAAAGCGCGCAGCAGGTTGGGATAGTCCTTGGCGGGCGCGATGCGCCCAACCGCCAACCAGACAAACTCGGCTTCCACTCCCATCTGCGCTCGCAACCGGGCGCGGCGCTCGGGGCAGGGCGCAAACTCCGCGACGTCAATTCCGTTCGTAACCACCGAACATTTGTGCGCAGAAACAGCTTTGAGGCGCACGTATCGCGAGGCACCTGCCTCGCTCACTGTCGTGGTGAGGCGGCTGAAGGAATCTGTAAGCCGGTACACCAGCATACGTGTCCACGGGCCCTCGTAGACGCTGTGAACCGTCGAGAGAACCGACGCCGCGGGAAAGGAAATCCTGAGCAACCGGGACGCGATATTGGCCGGATAGGTGTGGCTATGGATCAAATCGGGCTTGAAGCCGCGCAGAAAACCGCGGGCTTTTGCGAGGCCAGCCATGAAGCTCGCCGGATTCTTGCGCATATCGAGATGTACGAGATCAAGCGCAGTGGGCCACTCATGAGGTTGGCGGCCGCGGAGCACGATAAGCGAGACCGCATGACCACGCGCAGCCATGCGCTCAGCCAAAGCCACCGCCTGCCGTTCCGCTCCGCCCACGCCCAGTGAGGTGAGCACGTAAGCTATCCGCATTCCACCTTTACCATGCAAAAAGATTAAGTGGAATGATGATAACGCGCGAGGTCAGAATCCGGCGGTGTTCCAATTTGGACCGGCAAACGCTTGCGTGTAATTCTCTTCACAAGGCGCTGTGACTCAGAATACTGACCTGACTAATAATTTGAGAATCTGATAAGCTTGTGTTGTTCTCGATGATACGGAGGAGGATCCATGGAACTGGGCGAGTGGGTGAAATCCAATGTCGATTATGGCCGGCGGCTGGTAGGCTCCGGAATTGAGGGAGCTCGTTCCGGTCAGGATGAGTTCCTCAATGGAGAACCTCTTGCTCCATTTCTTAGCGAGTCGGTCCGCGACGCTCTGGTGCCCGCCGCCTTGGGGGCCTGCGTTGGCGTGCTGGTAGGCTATCCCATTTGCCGGAAGAAATCCCCTGCTGTTACATGGGCGTATGGCTTGCTGGGTTGCGCAGTCGGCCTTGCCACAGGCATGGCCTGGAATAGCCGCCATCTCAGCGCCAGTGTCGCCGGCGGCGCGATGAAGAACATCGGCAAAGTGCGCGATGAGCAGTGGCTTACGAAGCATCCCATCAACTACGCATAGAATCTGTCAGCAAAGAAACTCGCACCGAAAAGGCCCGTTATCCGGTAGCAATAATGTTGCCGGATAACGGGTCTTTCTTGTGAAATTCAGATTTTGGCGCGGGAGAGAATCGTCTGCCTGCCCCCGCGCCGCTTCGATCAGGCTACTGCACGTCTGCCACCTTGCCGTCTTTGAAGATGACCTTCATGCCGTTGTAGTTGTAAATCACCTTCGTCCCTAAATTCGCCACGCTTGTCGGCGTGCCCATAGCCGCCTTCACCTGGTCGAAGGTTTGGCCAAGCTGAATGGATGCGGGCGCCGCCGGAGCAACCTCTGGAGCAACTGCGGCCGCACCGCCGGGAGCTCCGGTATCCTGCGCGGCTTCCGCGGTTACGTCCTTTTCTGCCTGGTCAGCCTGCTGGGCCTGCTGTTGCAGATCTGCCCCGTCCTGCGGATCGGGCGGAGGCGCAATCTGGGCATATTCGGGCTCAACCGGCTTTGCCTGGGCCGAGGGCGGTGCCGGCGGCAATCCTCCCTTGCCCTGCTTTGCTTGCAGATCCTGGAGGCCTTGATCGATCGTCTCCCGCATCGAGTTTTGCATCTCCTGCAGGTCGGTCAACTGCACCGTCACCGTGCTGGATTTCTGGCACTCATTCCCGCCCTTGCTGGCCATCACCACCAGGTCCGCCGCGGTTGCGTCGGGAGGCGGAGGCGTCCGAAGCTGAAGCACATCGCCGTCGCTGATTGCGCACTCCTGCCCGCTGGTGTCCACCAGGTCCAATGCCGCGCCAGCCACGAACGTATGCGGACGGCCATCAGCCATCATGCGAGCAATTCCGCTGGATCCGGGGTCCACATCCTGCTGCTGGGCATTCTGCGCCGCCTCGGCGTTTTCCAGCGCCAACTGGTTCCTCACTTCGTCGGCTACCATCTGCTTCACCTCAGGCGTAAGCTCCGGCGGGCCGCCCGCGGCGGACGGATCCCCGTCCACTTCGCCGGCCTCCTGATGCGCCGCATAGGCAGCCTGCAAATCCTGCGCGATGATATAGTCTGTCAGCCAGAACGCCGCCGAAGGATAAACCGGGTACGGCGCAAAGTAACCGCCGTAGTATCCGTACCACGGGCTGCCTCCCCATCCCCAACCGAAGGCGATGGGCACAGCCCAGGGATTGTACGCCCAGCCGTAAAAGCCAGGGGCAAAATAGAAGCCCGGCGCATAAACGCTCAAGTACAATCCGCGATAGCCGTAGCCGCGATAGTACCGGTTATATTCATGGCCATGGTAGAAGTAAGCCCGCCGGCCAAAATCGTGGCCGTGGTAATGATAGCCGCGCTCCACATAGCCGCGGCGTCCGCGCTCGGCGACCAGCCGGCTGCCGTCATGGCGCTGCACAGAGACCCTCCGGTTGCCGTTAAGCCCATGATGCACGTCCATGCCTCGCCGCGCATCATGCACATCGCTCACCCTGCCGTTGGGACGCCGGGTAATCGCGCCGCCGCTCTTTGCGACGTGCGTAGTGCTTCCCTTGGGCGCCATCCCCCCGGTCGCCGTGTGGGATCCGCCGCCGGTGGTTGGTCCATGTGTAGTGGCCCCGCCCGTCGTTGGCCCATGCGTCGCCGCGCCACCGGTCGTCGGTCCATGCGTAGTGGCTCCGCCAGTTGTTGGTCCATGCGTCTGCGTGGTCGCTCCGCCAGTAGTTGGCCCGTGCGTGGTGGCCCCGGTCCCGCCAGTCGTTGGTCCATGCGTGGTCGCTCCGCCGGTCGTTGGTCCGTGCGTGGTAGCCCCGCCGCCAGACGTTTTTGCGGCTGGTTTGGGCGCCGGCGCTGAAGGCTTTTTGTCAGTGGCTGCGATGGCCATGCTGCTCATGCCCAGGAATGCCGCAACAACTGCAGCCGCTGAGAAGCTTCTCAAGGCCCTCATAAGAACTGGCATCGTCATTGAATCCTCTTTTCCCTTTCGATCTCACGGCCCTGCGCTCCACTCACGAAGCGCTGACCTGCTGTACAAATGGACTGAGCAGTGCAAGCGCGTTACTCAACGTTACTGACTTTTCCATTAGTGAAGGTCACTTTCATGTCTTTGTAGTAGAAGATCTCCTTCACCCCTAGTTTAGCCACTCTCACCGGCTGTCCAAATGCAGCGGTCACCTCGCTCTTTGTCTGCCCCAAAGCGATGCTCGGCGGAGGAGCGTCGGCAGGCGGAGGCGGCGGAGCAATCTCCGGCATGGGCGCCGCTGGTGCGGGAGCTGGAGCAGGTGCGGCCGCCGCATGGCCTCCCTGATCACCCTGGTTGCCGCTGTTGTCCGCGGGCTGAACCGTGATGACCTCTGCAAATGTCTTCGCAAAATCATCCGCTGAAGGCACCGAGCCTTTCACAAATGGAAACTTGATCTCCCCGTAGTAGCGAACGTCACCGAAGGGATCGCTGAAGGTGCTCACCAGAATCCCGTCTTTTTGAGCTACGATCCCGGTAATCCAGAACTTCTCTCCGGCTACAAATTTTCTGTTCGCGCAGCCGTTATTCGCCGCATCGGTTACGCTGGCCCCGCCGCCCAACCCAAACCTGCTCAGGCCAAATGCCTTCGCGTACGACTTGCCGGCGTCCTTGGCGCGATTGTTGTAATTGGCGCTCAGAACCCCGTTGCTGTATGTGTTTGAAAAGGCGTAGGACGAAGCCGTACTGCACATCATCAGCCCATCCTTCTGCAACACAACGACATCACCCGGCGTCACAATATCCGAGCGGTCGGCCGTGGCCTTCGTCAGCTTGACCTGAGAGATAAGCCTGGCCTGAATCTGCATCGCCGGATCGCCCGCCTGCGCTGCCATCACGGCGCAATAAAGCGCCGCCGCAGCGACAAACACGAATGCGCAAAGCCTCTGCACCTGTGCCATATGCTTCTCACCTTTTATCGTTTTTCGGGGAAGTGCACTACACGCCAAAAACGTACATCACGGCTTTGGGACTGTCAAGAAGTTCATGGATCAATAGTGTCTCGCTTTCTCTCCGTCAAGGCAGACAGAACCCGGGCAGGGAAAGCGCCCCCTTCAACGAAAGAATTCTCCAGAATTGCAGCAGCGTGAGCCACAAATGCCGAGTGCCTTTTCCCTCTGAAAAGGCTACCTTTCGCCCATCTCACCACTCCACGTAAATCCGGGAAATGCTCTCGAAGTTCCACCCAGTCTAAAAGTTATTCGTTAACTGACGATGAAGTACCGCCCCCCTTGCCCGGCTTATCGGCTCCCTCAACCGAATCATGAGCTTCTGCCGCAGCAATGGCTTCCGTGTCCAGCTCATGCTCGTGGCGATAGTGCTCCACCGGCATTTTGCCGTCCCACCACGCCCAGTTCATCGGGTAGACGTCAGGATCGAAGAAGACCTGATAGAAATGCCAGACCAAAATCGCCAGCGTGGCCAGAATCGCCTCGTAGAAGTGGATAGCGGTGGCCACGTCCACCCACCAGCGCGCCAGCAGGTCTCCCACCCAGACCTTGGCCCACATCATCACGCCGGTAACCGCCATCAGCGCCGTTCCCCAAACCAGCGCCCAGTACTCCGCCTTCTCCGCATAGTTGAAGCGGCCGAACTTTGGCTTCTCCTTGCTCAAGCCGAGGTAATAGCGCATCGTTGCCAAGGCATCGAAAGCGTCCCTGGGCCGCGGCGCAATGTCCAGAATCAGCCGCCGCCCCTCTTTGGCCATCGCCAAGTAGAAGACGTGATAGAAGCCGGCGCCAATCAGGATCGCTCCCGCCACGCGATGAATGACGCTGCGGAACTGCTCGCCCATGCCCAGTACCGCGGCAAACCAGGAGTCGGGAAACTTGAGCGCGAATCCGGTTATCACCAGAACAATAAAGCTGCTAAGCAGAATCAAATGCTGCCAGCGCTGGTTGCTGGTCATGCGAAACATCTTGGGATTCTGCATGGCGCGCCGCGCCACCGCCTTGCTGCGCCAGATAATGGCGTTGTGCAGGAACATGACGCCAATAACAACCAGAATCAAAACTACATAAATCAGCCGTATCCAGCGCACCGCGATCGAGCCGATATCCTTGTGCTGAATACCATCGCCCAGGTGCACCGGAGTCAAAGTAAATTTCTGCGTGACTCCCTTGTGGCACTGCCCGCAGGTCGCGTCGAGATTGGCCTTGTTCACCGTGGAGCGCGAATCGCTCGACGGCAAAATGTTGTGCACGCCGTGGCAACTCGAGCAGTTGGCCGCTACCACCGAACCGCCTTCCGCCGCTAGTCCGTGATAGCTGTCAAAGTACGTCGTCACCCTGTTTCCAGGCACGCCGAACTCCTGCGAGAGGCGTACGCCTTCGTGACAGCGGGCGCAGATGTCTTTGGAGATATTCTTCCCCGAGACGGCCGCGTTGAGATTCACTGGAGATTTGATCGAGTGAATTCCGTGACAGTCCGTGCAGACCGGAGCCAGCCCGTTTCCCCGCGCAATTCCCTGGCCGTGAATGCTCTGCATAAAAGTGTTTTCAACCGCCGAATGGCACTTGCCGCAGGTGGCTGGAACATTGAACTTGTAAATCGGCGACTTGGGATTGTTGGCGGGAAGAATCTCATGCGCGCTGTGGCAATCGGTGCAGACCGCGGCCTGCGTTGACCCGCTTTGAACGGCGCGTCCATGCACGCTGTCCTGATAAGAGATGAAGGGCTGGGCGCTTTCGCCGGTCGACTCCATCAGAAATTTCTGTCCGTGGCACCGGCCACAGGTAACCGGAATATTGGCGTGATTCACAGGCGATTTGGCATCGGCGGCGGCCAGAACCTCGTGCGCGCCTCCGTGGCAGTCCTGGCAGTTTGCCCCCGGCCCGCCTGCCCGGTACGCGCTGGCATGAAGGCTGTGCGAATAGGCCTCTTGCGCGTCCGCGTGGCACTCTGCGCAGCGAACCTTCCGGGGCGCGGTGTCATGCGCCAGGCTCTTCACATCCTTGTGGCAATCAACACAAGCGAACAGGTCACCGTGGACAGAATGTTTCAGCTTGCCTTCATCCACAAACAGGCTCGCTTGCTTGCCGTTCACTTCCGTCGTCAAGGTGGAGTCGGAGTGGCACGCAAGACAGTCTTTGTCCTTCAGCTTATGCTCGGCGCGAGCCGTACCCGCGCAAATAAACACGGATAGGGCTACTGTTTGGGCGAGTGTTTTTCTGGCAGAGGTCACGCCTTAGAGGAGAGTCCACGACGGTAAAACCCGCAGTGATTGAAATCACAGCACCAAAGTAGACAGAACCGCAGCCCCGGTTACTCGTTCGCCGAAGACAATCTCGCCTGAGGCGGGTTACGCCTTTCCCGGATGAAACCAGAGCCGCCCTTCAAAGACAGAATCGCGAACGAAACACTCAGGATCCGAAATACGCGCTCAAGGTCAGCACCAGGAGCAGCAGGCCAATGAAAATTGCCGTGAAGCCCACAACCTTCGAGAAATTGAGCAGCCAGACCGGCGCGGCCTCCGCGACTCTCGACTCCAGCTTCCCTTCGGCCTTCAGCCGCTCATACTCTTCCGTGCGCTTATGCTTGAACTCTTCCTCGCTTTCCACTCCGGTAAAAATCACCATGTCCATGGGAAAACTGTCCGGGCGAAGGTGAGTATTCACAAAGTGGATGGAAAAGATAAACAGAACCGCCAGCAGCCCCTCTTCGCTGTGAATTACCAGCACGGCGTTCAGCGCCCAACCGGGCAAAAAGTGCGCAAAGAAGGGAGCAAACCACATCGCATAGCCTGAAAAGCCGATGACCACCATGCCCCAGAAGACGGCCCAGTAATCGAACTTTTCCCAGTAAGCGTAACGCTCGAATTTCGGCTTTGGTCCCAGTCCGAGAAACCAGCGGATGTGTCCGAAAAGATCCTTCACATCCTTCCAGTTGGCGACCATCGAGGTTTTTCCCCAGAAGATTCCCTTTTCGTGATGTACCACCGCGCGTAAAAACAGGTCTCTCACGTGGATCAGAAACGCTACGGTCAGCACCACGGCACAAAATTTATGGAAGAAAAGAATTGCCCCGAATCCACCCACGCCTTTGGCCAGACCGCGCGCCCAGATGCTTTCGCTGAAACGCAGCGGAAGCCCCGTAGCCGCCAGGCCCAGAAAGCTGGTGAACAGCGCGGCATGAAGATACCTTTGCGCCCGCGTGAAGCGCATAAAGTACCGCTCACCCGTCGGTCGATTCTCCCCGCTTTCAACTACTGCCGGCTCTTGATCAGGCATTCTTTCCTCCTCCCGCGGCTTTTTTCTTGATCTGGTCGTAGCGCGAGCGGATCAGCCACAGTATGGTGTGAATCATGAAGAACCCAAGAGTGCCGGCCAGAAGCAGGTTCATGAACAAGCGGACAAAGTAGAGGGCCGGATTCAATCTGCGATTGTGCGCGTTGGCGTGCGGCTGATACTGCACGAAGCTGGCGTTGGCGCCCTCATGGCACTTGCCGCAGGTCGTCACAAGATTTGCCGGAGCAATCGGTGACCGCGGGTCCGAAGCCGGCAGCACATCATGCGCTCCGTGGCAGTCCCAGCACCGCGCTGTTTCCACGTAACCGCCCAGCGAGCCCAACTGCGAATGGAATGTATCCCGGTAAGTGGACAGCTTTTCCTTGTGGCACGAGCCGCAGATAGGCGTGGACTGCATGCGGAAGGCCGCCGCCGTCGGCTGCAGAATGTCATGCGCCGTATGGCAGTCCGTGCATACCGGCGCGTTCAGATTGCCGCCCGCCACAGCTTTGCCATGCACTCCGCCCATATAGTTGTCGTTGATTCCCGCATGGCAGGTCCCGCATGTCTTGGGAATATTCACCTTGTAGGTGGGGCTCAGCGGATCCTTGTGGCTCAGAATGTGGTGCGATCCATGGCAGCTCTGGCAGTTTGCCGCCACCAGCAGCCCCTCTTTGCTCAGGGCAAAACCGTGAATCGAGTCAATATACAGCGGATAAACGTTGGGCAGGCCGTGCTTCTTCGCCAGCGCGTCGTTGCCGTGGCAAGCTCCGCACGTGCGCGGAATGTTCAACGGATAAACCGCCGACCTCGAGTCCTCCTTGGGAAAGATGGCGTGCGCGTCTCCGTGACAACTCGTGCAGGGATGCTCGGCCCGGTTGGCATGAACGCTTCCCACGAGCCCCGCCGCCTGGTCGGCGTGGCAGGTCTCGCATTTGACCGGCGTCACCTGGTCCGGGTGAGGGTAGTCCTTGATGGTGGCGTGGCACTCGCTGCACTTCAGGCTGCCGTGAATGCTAGTGCCGAACTTCGCGCCATCCACTCCAATGCTATGTCCGGAGGCATCCTGCAGACTCTTGTCCCCGTGGCAGGAAAGGCAATCGGCCTCCGCTGCCGCCACGCGCGGCGCCGCGAAAACCAGAAGCGCTCCAAGAACGAGCGCAATCGACGAAACAGTCTTCATCTCGGCTCCGATCGATCTTTGCTCTTTCAGGCCGGCCCCGAGCCGGGCGCGAGCGGGTTAAACAATTGCGGCCTTTCCCCTCTCAGCGCCATGCGGCCGGGGCCCGCTCTTCTATTTCTGCAGCGTGCGGATGTAGGCAACCACATCCTTGATCTGCGCATCGGTCAGCTTGCCGTTATATGCGGGCATCTTGTTCTTGCCGTTTTTTGTCGAGGCAAAAAACTGCGCATCGCTGGCCTTGACCATCTCTGGAGCCTTGAAGGACAACACCTTCATGTTCTTCGCCATCGGCGTGGCGGCCAGTCCGTCGGCGCCGTGGCACATGGCGCACTTGGCCTTGTAGGTGGCTGCACCGGATGCCTGCGCGAACGCTGGCGCCGCAATGGATGCGGCCAGCAGAATCACAGCCGCCGCACTGATTCGTGATGTCATAGTCTTGCTCCTTGTCCGGACATGCACAGTTTCCCGGTCAAGTTCATTTCATATAGGTTGCCTTGCGCAACCGCAAGTGACGCCGGTCACAGGTCGAAAAATCCTGTTCCGCGTGAGAGCCTCTGTTTTGTGATTTCGCCACGCCCCATTCCCTGCTTCTTCCAGATTTTCCCAACCATAGCGGCTGACAGTCCGAAGTGATACAGGTCACTGGCCATTAAGGGCCAAATAGAGCACAATATGACCGCTGACTGAGGACAAAAATTATGGCTACGGTTGCAGTACACGAAGCGAAAACCATGCTCACTCTCCCAGGGGACGCGGTGCGCCAGATTCTATGGCGCTTTGCGGACCGTTTCGATCTGCAGATGCTGGTTCAGTCGGCGCGGGGCGTCGCGCGTGGCACCGTGGCGCGCCTGGTGGCAGCCGGCGAGCGCAACACCCACGAATGGACTCCCGGAAAGAACGACATGTTGGAGGCGTTTGATCGCGCCGGTATCACCGCCGCTTACATGGAGCCGGAAGAGGGCGGCTTTATCGCCGGGCCCAAGAACCTGGCCCTCTCGCTGGCGGCATTCGAGCTGGCCTGGGTAGACGGCGGCGCGGCCACGGCCAGCCTGGCCGGATTCCTGGCTCTCTCGCCCATTCACGAGCGCGGCACCGAGGAGCAGGTCAACCGTTACAAGAGCCTCTCCGCGCCGCCGCAGCCCGGTGAAGACCGCATTCCCTGGCGCGGAGCCTTTGTCCTCACCGAGCCGATCCCCTACGTGGGCGTCGATGCCAGCATGTTGGGCGGCAGAATGCGCGTGGCCGACTGGAAGTCTGGCGAAGAGCCCTGGCTGCAGGTGGAAAAGCGCGGCCGCTTCATCACCAACATCGCCTTCGCCAACTTTGTCACCGCCGCCGTCGCCTCCGATGACCCGCGCATCAAGGGCACTTGCATGGTCATCCTCGAAGATTCCGACGAGGGCACCTTCGACCATGGAACGCCCACCAAAAAGCTGGTTCAGCAGCTCTCCTCGACCGGCGATCCCATCTTCAGCATGAAAGTGCCGGCCAGCCGCATTATAGGTGGATACACCGTGAAGGACGGCGTCATCGTCCCCAACTATAACCATGGCGAGATCATCGAAGCGGTCTTCCGCCGTACCCGTGTGGCGGTCGGCATCATGACGGCGGCCAAACTGCTGTCGGCCGTCGAGCCCGTCATTCGTTACCAGCGCCAGCGCTTCCGCGGCGCCGAGGGCACAACCCCCGGTTCAGTACGCTACGAGCAGGGCATCCAGCAGCGCGAAGACGCGTTGCATCGGCTGGTGGACGTCTGGGCCACGGGCGAAGCAGCTACCTCGCTTGGCTTTGCCACCGCGCGCCTCTTTGATGAACTGGACCCCATCGAAAAGCAGAAGAGCGCCATTCTCAAAGAGCGCGGCATTCAGGGCGGGCGCGCCGAGTTTAAAGCGCTCAAGGAAAGCGAGAAGCGCGCCATCGAGTTGCTTTCGCTGAAAGCCGACGACCCGCACCGCCAAGAGCTGGAAGCCGACCCGCTGGTTCAGTTCGTGCTCAAGGACGCCGAGGCCAATGTCCTCTGCCCCGCCACAAAGCTATGGAACACCGGCCACGGCGCCAACCTCTTGCGCGAGGCCGTCAGCCTCATGGGTGGTTACGGCATCACCGAAGATTGCCCCGGTTTCCTCTGCAACAAGTGGATGGACGCCCAACTTGAAGCCACCTACGAAGGCCCTGAAGCCGTGCAGCGCCGCCAGATGACCGTCACCATGACCTCTGAGGTCTTCCTGGCCCAGTTCCGGGCCTGGACCGCTCAAATGCGGCTCATCGCCTCCTCGCGCCCCGGCACAGGAGCCTGCACTCTCGCTTCGGCCATGAAGATGTGGCAGTGGACGCTGGAGCACCTCCAAAAAGCCACCGACCCCTCCGGCGCAAAGCTCTACCACGGACAGCGCCAGGGCGTGACCTTTGCCCTGGCAGACGCGCTCTGCTGGCTCATTGCCTCGCGCGCACAGATTCTCGACGTACTCGAACTTGAAGCAAAAGGCGCAGACGATCCCGTCGCCGCCGAGGGTCTCGAGGGCACAGTGCAGTTCCTCAGCGACCTCTGCCACACTCAGGCTGCGGCCGCAGCCGGCGAGGTCTCTCGCATCTGCGCTGAACTCGTCTTCGGCTATAACTGCCACCCCTCATGGGACGAAGAAGAACATCGCACTTGCTTTTTGGCCGGCGAGTTGGATGAGCTTGAAGGAACCATGTCGGGCATTTCGGCCATGGCCTCCGACGTGTTGGCCGCCGATGGCACACACCCGCAGAAGGCCGGACCCTGCGCGGGTTGCGCAGGCAACGAGGAATTCTTGCGCATGCAAACCAGATTGACTGCCTGCCTGAGCGGCTCGCGCCTGGCCAAGGACCGCGCCGCAGACACCGTCGCCAGGGTCATGATTCCTGAAGCGCTGGATTATCCTGCATGAGCGCAGATGAATCTACAGTCCCGATGATCGACCGTCCGTCCATGGAAGTGGACATCGCCTGCGCCGGCTTTGGTCCCGCCATGGGCGGTTTTCTCTCCACGCTCACCAATGCCTGGACGGAAAATCCCGCCGATCCGGCCTTTGAGAGCCGCGTCGCTCCGGGAATGCCCCTGCAAGTTCTCTGCTACGAGCGGGCTGATGACATAAGCTCCGGCGTCAGTGGTGTGGTCACTCGCGGTCAGGCGATTCGTTCCAGCTTTCCTGCCTTCAACCCGGCAGAAATCCCCATGGCCGCCGGGGTCACTAGCGAACGGGTGATGTACCTGCTCGATCCCATCGGCGCCAGCCGCCGCTCCGCGCTTTTGCGACTCGGCGATTCTTTCCTGCGTCTTGCCGGAAAGCTCGTCGGCGTAAGAGATCATGCCTTTACCCTCCCCTGGACGCCAGCATTTCTTAACAAGCACGGCGGCCTCGTCCTCTCCATCGGCCAGTTCAACCAGTGGGTCGGTTCGCAGTTGATGGCCACCGGCCTGGTCCAAATCTGGCCCGGAACGCCTGTCAGCGCACCGCTGTTTTCCGAAGATGCACCCGGAACCAGCAATAAAGTTGAAGGACTTCGCCTCGCCGATCAAGGCGTGGACAAATCCGGCGCGCCAACCGACGCCTTTATGGCCGGAATGGACGTGCGCGCCCCGTTGACCGTCGTTGGCGACGGCCCGGTCGGCGCTGTCGGTCAGGCACTCGACGATAAACTCGGCCTGCCCGCCGGACACGCCCGCCGCGAATGGGCCCTGGGCATGAAGTTCGTCATCGAACTCCCGGAAGACTCACCCCTCAAGCCCGGAACCGTCTGGCACAGCTTCGGCTACCCTGAGCCGGAGATCTTCGGCTTCCTTTACGTCCATCCCGACCGGCTCGTCTCCGTCGGCATCTTCGTCCCGTCCTGGATGCACGACCCCTCGCGTACCGCCTATCGCTACCTGCAGCACTACATTCAGCACCCAGCACTGTGGAAGTACCTCAAGGACGGAACCCTGCGCTCCTGGGGCGCGAAGTCTCTTGAAGAGTCGGGCCGCCACGGCGAGCCGTTCCTCACTGGCGACGGCTTTGCCCGCATCGGCGAAGGCTCCGGCGCAACCAACATGCTCACCGGCTCTGGCGTTGACGAGGCCTGGGCCACAGGCGCGCAACTGGGCGAAGCGGTCATCGAGTTGCTTCGCGCCGGCAAGCCCTTCACGCAGGAAAATCTCGCCGCCACCTACGAATCCCGCCGCCGTTCAAGCTGGGTGGAGCGTGGCGCGCGCGAAGCCGAAAACGCGCGCAACGGATTCCAGGACGGCATTGTCAAAGGCATGATCGGCATGGCCCTGGCCGGGCTTACGCACGGAAAATTTTCTCTGAACGCGAAGATTCCGCCAGCGCACAAGCAAATCAGGCCATTCGCAGCCAATTCATCCGACGCGCTGAAGCTCAAGGACGCGGCGAAGCTGGCCATCGCCGACGGGCGCTCCTTCCATGATGCGCTGCTCTCCGCGCGCGGCTGGCCTGAGATTCCCTTCGACGGCCGCTTGCTGGTCTCGCAGCAGGACGCGCTCCTCATCGGCGGCAAAGTTCAGGCCATGCCCGGCTTTGCCGATCACGTCGCCTTCCGCAATGCGGAGCTTTGCATCGCCTGCGGAGAAAAAACCTGCATCACCATGTGCTCAGGCCAGGCCATCACGCTGGGCGAAGACGGCATGCCGGCCTTCGAGCGCGAAAAGTGCGTCCACTGCGGCGCATGCCTTTGGAACTGCGGTCAATCGCCCGACGGCGTGCATTCCAACATCGCATTCACCGCCGGCTCCGGCGGCCTGCACTCGGCCGAGAATTGAGCCGCAGCCCGGCAGCGCTTGCGCCTATCGCTTGAGCGCCTCACCCGGTATGCCGGAGTATACCTACGCTAAAAACTCTCTGCGTTCAACAAACATCAGAGCGGAACATTTTTATTAAGGAAGCTGGGAAAAATTCAGGAGGATTGTCCGGTTGAACAATCCTCCTGACTGACAGTTGCACAAAATTCTGATTTGCAATCTGAGAATGGCTCGCAAATCAGAACTTGTAGTGAACAGCAAACTGGAACTGACGGGCCGGTGAATTGGTCCCGGTGACGATTCCCCAAAGAGTGCTGCTGGTTGACAGAGAAGGCGGAGCGTAGCTGGCGATGTTGAATGCATTGAACGCATCTACACGGAACTCGAACCTTTCTCCCTTGAAGGTTGGGAATGTCTTGAAGACAGACATATCGGAGATGCGATAGTCGGGAGCGCGCTCCGTATTGGGAGCTGAGGTTCCCAATCCGGCGGGAGCAGGTGTTCCAATTGGAGCCGCAACTTCATAGCCGTAAGCGCACGCGGTGTTTCCGTTGGTTCCCACTGGGCCTGTGCAAGGTACGGCCGAGGGATCGGTGCCCCACCAGTGCGCAGTGTTACGATTCACGATGTGCATCTTCCCGTATCGATTCGCGCGGGCAGTTGGCGCGTTCAAGTTGGCGTTATTCGGGCTGGTAACGTTCTCAGGGAATCCGGAGTAATAAATGAAATCACCGGAGAGCTTCCATCCTCCGATGGCCTCGTCAATCGCCCGGTTCACATTGCTGCCAAATTGCGCGCCGCGGCCAAAAGGCAACGCGTATGTGACGGTGCCATTGATTGCGTGGCGGGTGTCGTAGCCCGAGGGGCTGTAGTCCGCCCTGGGGTTACGGGGGTTCTGCCAATAAGCGCTGGCGCCGGAAACGTCCTGGACCCCGTAGAAGCCGGGGTTGTTGGTCATCGCCTTCGACCAGGTGTAGTTCGCGGTGAATGTCAATCCATTGCTTAACTGGCGCTTGATAGTAGCCTGCAGGGCATTGTAATTCTCAATGCCCTCGGAGTTCGTAAGCTTGACCGACCCGCCGTGACCCACCAGTCCGAAGAAAGGCTCGGTGGCTGCCGATCCGCCGCCCACTGCCGTGTACGTATCGGCCTGCACGGGGACGATCAGGTGCTGGCCGACTTCACCCACATAGCCCGCTTGAACCGAGGTGTGAGCAGTAAGGAGGTATTGGGCTGTCAGGTTGAACTGCTGAACGAAGGTGGGGCGCAGGTTCTTGGCCCATGCCACGTACGAGGTGTTGATTGTGGACAAAGAGCCCGCGCCGGTATTGAAGCCGTTTTCTACAGGGACCGGGGTGCCAGGAGCGCTCGCGGACGGCCCCCCGGGGCTGTATACGAACTGGTGCAGGAACGGCGGGTTCTGCGTCGGTCTCAGGTTATCGCCGGTGCCTTCGAGGAAGTCGGTAATCCCGTAGCCGCCACGCAGCACGAGCTTCGGTTGCAGTTGCCATGAGAATCCAAAGCGCGGCATCACTTCGCCGTGGAACGCGTCGTAAGTGGCGCGGCTGACGCCGTTTTGCCCGGCATACTCGATGCAGGGATCTGGAGTTCCGGTACACAACGATGGATTGCTTACGTTGATGTTGACTTCCTTGTTGTTGACTTCGTAGATGGGCTGGTCATATCCATAACGCAGGCCGATGTTGACAGTCAGCGTCGGGCTCACCTTCCAATCGTCCTGAACATAAAACGCATCGCGATACTGGCGCTGGCCAACGGGACCGGCCACACCGCCAATGCCTGACGACTGTGCCTCATCCAAAACCAATTCGGCAAATCCGTAGCCGTGCGTGCCAGGATGCCCTGTCGCGGCTGTGAACAAGTTGTTGTATACAAACTCTCCCATCGCCCCATCGTTGCCGGGGTAATAGAAATTCTGCTGATAACGCACAATCTGGACGCCGAATTTGGTGAGGTGTTTTCCGCGCTGCCAGGTAAAGTTGTCGCCAAAATCGAAGGTGTTATCAATAAATTTGGTGACCAGCGCCGTGGTTCCGACGTTGCTTTCCGAAGTGGCAATGTTCATTTCACTGAAGCCTTCGAAAGGCTGATTGGGGAACGCAATGCCCACTACCGGATCGCCTTTCATGCCAAACAGGCCCGTGCTATCAACAGGCGCGCCCGTGACCCAGTGAACCCGCGTAAATCCTGCACGGGCCTCATTGACCAGTGCGGGAGAAAACACGTGTACCCAGTTGGTCACAACGCTCTTCGTGGGATAATCGTTGCCCCCGGGAAAGGTGATGGGAAGAACGGCCTTCGTCGTTTTATCGGAGCCCTCGCCCATCGAGTAGCGAACCATCAGTGTGTCCTTCGTGTCGAGCGTATAGTCGACGCGAGCATCGCCCTGATCGTTCATAACCGCGCCCGAGGAGGTCCCGTGGTAGTTGCCTGAATCCGGAAGTGAAGTAGGCGTGAAGTTTGGCATCGGGTAGATCGACGGGTGCGCAAACAGGTACTTCGCAACAGGACTGACGACCGGGAGGCAGTTGATTCCGAAATATGCTCCGACTCCAACGGAGTTAGGGCAGGAGGTGCCGCTGCCCTGAGCGCCGGCCATATACGGCGTTGCGAGCGCGGTTCCGCCCGTGGGATTCGCGGTGGTGATCCCGGTGTTATAGAGGATATAGCCTTTCTCGGTATAGAGTTCCGAGAAATCGCCGGTGCGCATGAGAGCGGTTGGCACGCTTGCCGAGCCCGTGCCCGCGTTGTGGTTCCTGAAAGCTTCATAGTCGCCAAAGAAGAAGAGCTTGTTCCTCTTGATCGGTCCGCCGATGGTGAAGCCATACAGGCTCTGGGCAAAGTCTCCCTTTGGGAGGCTGTTGTAGTTGTTGCTCCAAAGATTGGCGGTCAGTTGCTGGTCTTCATACAACTCATAAACGCTGCCATGAAAATGGTTTGTTCCGCCTTTGGTAACCATAATCATTTCGCCGCCGTTCACGTCGCCGTATTCGGCGTCGGCATTGGTGGTGATGATGCGCATCTCTTGCAGCGCGTCGGGGGCCGGGTTGTAGCCGGTCAGGTTGTTCATGGTTTCGTTGACTTCGACGCCATCCAGAATGTAGTTGTTGCCCTGTGAGCGGTTTCCGTTGAAGGAGGGCTGGTTGGCTTCGCTGGTTTCACGCTCAGTGCCGGTGGAACCGCCCATGGCGGCATAGTCGGGATTCACAGCACCGGGAACAAACATGGCGGCGGACTGGAAGTCCTGGCCGCTCAGAGGAAGGCCTTGCAACTCAGTATCGCTGATTGAAGTTCCCAGCGTGGAGTTCTGGGTTTGCAGTGCGGGAGCTGTATCGGAGGTTACATCCACTGTGGTCGCAACCGATCCGACCTTCAGCTTGACGTCAATCTTCGCAATCTGGTCGATTTGCAGAGCGAACGGCTTGACCGTCGACGTTTCAAATCCGGCGGCTGTCGCGCTGATGGTGTAAGTGCCGATAGGCAGGAACTGAATGTTATAAGCGCCATCCTGGTTGCTGATGGTGCTTGACTTGACGCCCGTGTCAACATTCCGGGCGGTGACGGTCGCTCCCGCGACGACGGCTCCAGCGGGGTCAATGATGGTGCCGCGCACGGTGGCTGTAATGGTTTGAGCGCTTGCCGGCGACAAGCCCAGCAAGAGAGCGAATGCCAGCAACATCCCGAACATTCGCGCCCGGCCTGCGCACAGATTACGCAAGGCTTTGATCGTACAAAGATTACGTTTGATCATGTTTGTGTCCATCCTCCAAAAGTTGTCCCGCGTTAACTGGTAGCGGCAACAAACCACCGATGGCTTATCAGCAACTGCCACCTGGCCATTCGGCAAGCCGCCAAAAAACAGAGCCGGCGAACGTTTTCCGTCATGCTGTGCCCGCGCCCAAGTGTTCAATCCTTCATTCCAGAAGCAGCTGGCAGTTGCTTCCACTTCCGGCAATTGAATTGCGGCGAACCGTGGATTCTAAGCAAAGCCTTTTTCCTAGCATCCCGAATCTCCTCGCAAGAGTTCGACTGCCACGTGAACTTTCCTGGATGGTTTGCTTACTGACTCTCTTGTGGCGATGCTCGGGGGCCGGGGGGAGGATCGAAATCGGTTGGATTTCGCCGCAAGCGTTTGCGCCTAACTGCGGATGAATCTCCCACAAACCCGCTGAATTGTCAAGAGAAAAATGGGATCGTAACCATTTAGCGCCTATCATGTATTAAAATCAATAGTTTGGGCAGCGCCAATATCCGCAATCCTATAGATTCTGGCGTGTTTTGTTGAGCATATGGCTTTCCACTGCTCAATCTTGCAGAATCAGCCAGGACCCGAGAATATCGTACGAAAATTGTGAAAACCTTCTAGAATTTAGCAAGTTAGCGCTTTTTCGTTAGTCTTGCCTGCGATCAACAACCGCGATTGATCTGTGCCATCTTGATCGCAATCCTGATTGGATTCTGATGCCATCGCCCATTCCAGCCCCGGCCGCATCAACTACAGAGAACATAAAGTCATGGAGGCCGAAGCCGAGTTTAAACAGGAATCGAGCTGACATCCGGATGATGCCCATCTCCAACTACATGATGGGCAGAATATTGCGCGGGGCGGAGGAGCCGGCTGCATTCGTCTGAGACCTGAGCCCGAGCCATTAAAATAGACCTAAAGGAATCTTTCATGGCAAATGTTTTCGACATCGTGGTTTGCGCGGGCATCGTTCCCGATCCCCTGCAAACTCTGGAGCCGGTCACTGGACCAGGCGGCCCGGCGCTGAAAAACGAGATGGTATTGCCCGCGGTCCTCGACCCCTGGGCCGCCTGCGCGCTCTATGAAGCGGCCAATCTGGCCGCAAAGAACCCCGGAAGCAAGCTTTGGCTGGTCTCGCTCGGCCCCAAGGCCAAGCTGCAACAGGTGATGATGACCGTAGCTCAGAAGGTCGCCTTCGAGCTGGTTCCCATCGACGGCCCCATTGGCGGCTTTCCCGACGCGCATTCTACTGTCGCGGCGCTGGCCGCAGCGATCGAAACCCTCCCCGGCCTTGACCGCGGCAGACTGCTCCTGTTCGGCGGCTGGGAGTCGGCCACGAGAGGCGCGGGCGTCACGCTTCAGTTGGTTGGCGAACGCCTGGGCATCACCGATCAATTTCAGGGCGTGGACCAGATTGACCTGCGCGATGACGGCAGCTTTGAAGTGCTCGAGCGCGTCGAGGGCGGCAAGCATCAGGTTTCGGTTTGCGCTGGAGCACCCGCCGTTCTTGGCTGGGCCACGGGCAATCTTGCTGAGCCGCGCAACAATCCGCAGATAGGCATGAATAATATGCGCACCATCATGCCCGCGCTGCAAAAGGCCAAAGCCGCAAAGCTCGACGCCAACGGCTTGAGCTACGTCTCCGTAAGCCTGCCCAAACAGCAGCGCACCACCCGCGTAGTCAAGGACCTCACGCCCGACCAAATCGCCGCTGAGCTGGTCGCATGGATTGGAGCCGAATAATGGAATCAATACTTGTACTTACTCATGCAGATGAAACCGGCTCCGCGCTAACCAAAGCCTCTCTCGAAACTGTCACCGCAGGCCTGGAGTTGGCCGCGCGGCTCAAAGCTCCGCTCACCATAGGAATTGTTGCGGTTGACTCTGGAATAGCCTCCGCAACGCTCGCGGAAACCGGAGCGCGTCTGTTGACCGTCTCAGGCGAGGCCTTTGCCCAGGCGCGTTACGCCTCCGACGCTGCAGCCGTCGAAGCGATCTGCCGCGCAGCCAATGCTACCATCGTGCTCGTTCCCGGCACCTCGCGCTTCACGCGCGTTGCCGCTGGTGTCGCCCATCGGTTGGGCGGCTACATCGACACACACATTACGGCACTCGGCGGCGCGGAAGCCGTCGAAGCAACCCGCTGGTTCTATCGTCAGCGCGTTGAAGCCATCGTCAACCGCAGTGCGCGCCCCTGGTTCCTGTTGCTCGATGCAGGAACCCACGCGGCATTTGCTGCTCAACCCGGGACTGCCTCCGTTGAACACATAACAGTGGATCTCCCAGCGCTGCGCACCACGGTCAGCGGCTTCCGCGCACCACAGCAAGACCAGCAGACCATCCGCCCCGACGCGAAGATGCTCTTCGTTGCCGGCGCGGGCTGGACCAAGAAACAGCCTGACGGCCAGATTCACGCCGCCGAGGCGGGCGACCTGATTCTCAGCTTCCTCGCCGCCACCGGCGCCTCGCTGGGCAGCAGTAAATCACTCGTCGATCAGGGCGGTGAAGGCGAGCCTGTGCTTCCCTTCCTCACCCACATGAACCAGATCGGTCAAACCGGCTCGACGCCCCGCCACGCCAAGGGATTGTCCACCTGCTGCCACGGCGAGGAGCCGCATGTGGTGGGTTGGCGCTTTATCTCAGACCGGCGCGCCATCTCCCTCGACCCCAACTGCGGATGGACCCGCGGCAAGGCCGATGTGGTCTACATCGCTGACGCCTTCCCGGTCCTGGCCAAAGTAAACGCGCTTCTCAAAGCCGCCAAGGCATAGAACCTGCAATCACCAATCTAAGTTGAAAGGGGACGGGCGAAAGCCCGCCCCCTTCGCATAAACAACGTACTCAGGCAGGCCTTTGGATCTTGAGTGCCGCAGGAAGCGACAGGGTCTCCATGATTTTCTCCATGGCTCCCTCGTCGTTCCCGATCGCAGAAAGCAGTTTCTCCTTGAGTTCATCGCGCCTGGCATAAAGGCGAAGCGGTTCCGGCGGATGATGAAGCAGTTCCTTCCCCACAAGCGCGCGAACGATGAACGGCATGTAGGACGAGTAATCGCCTTGCATACTGACCGTCTGCGTCGTGTAAGTCTCCGGATTGATCTTGCCCCACGACACAGCTTCCGCCGGCGCGCACGATGACAAACTGCCATCCGTCACCGGGGACGAAACGATCTGAGCGTCATAATCATAGCCGCGAATATTCTCGAGGAAGAAGATCTGCGACAGCGTCGGTTCCGGTTGCAGTGAATAATTCTTCGGAACACCCCCACCCAATACCAGAATTGCAAACGACTTCGCTTCAGAACCGAACAATCCCCAGTGATGGTAGGCGCAGGATTCGAAGACGTCTTCGTGAAGATCGTAATCGAAGCCGTACTTGATTTTCCCCAGCCGTGCCAGCATCCAGAGCTTCACTGAATTCAGAAACGCGCTGCCATCGGCGGGCGCACCAATGAAAACCGGCAACTCAAGATCGGAGCATGTGCTCAGCAGGCCCGGTGCAATGCCCAGCGCGCTCTCCCGTTCGGCATAGTACTTGCCGAGTAGATAGTTGCGTTCGGTTGTCGTCATTCGTTTTTGGAACTCGGGCCTTTGCAGTACCTCCGTCAATACGGCGTCCTGGTCAAAGAGCACCTGCTCGTCAAAACCGGTGTCGGTAACGCGAATCACGCCGTTCTCGCGCAGTTCGGCATCGTCGCCGAACAGATCCACCTCGCGGATCGGGCGTTCATCGCTCTTACGGAGACAATCATGCCCATCGTGGTAGCAGATCGCGTCGGTAACCGTGATGTACGCGGTGTTCGCCGCCCTGAGCAGAGGAATGAGCCACGCGCGATGCTGGTCGGAAACCGTGATTGGTCCGGCGCAGGTGACGACAAGCGGAATGCGCTTCTCGATCACCTGCTTCATCACTTCATAAACTCGCCGCAGGTAGGCGCCTCCAAAAGCCGGAAGAGATCCCAAAAATACCTCATTCAGATCCGTGCAGCTGGTGACCGGCTTTCCGGTCACTTCCCTGCCCATAAGCCCTTTATTCTTAGCACATGCGCTCATATCAATGACCCCATATCAATTGAGTTTCAGTATCCTGCTTCAGGCAATGCCTCTCGCGCGGAAGTAACTCCTCCTCAATGATACCTTTGCTGTCGA
>Ga0326727_10009074_pt1 | contig 24776 bp, 16 predicted proteins | sample MB2enrmetagenome_FD_207643 | JGI IMG/M metagenome (GOLD analysis project Ga0326727, IMG submission 207643) | Lab enriched peat soil microbial communities from McLean, Ithaca, NY, United States - MB29MY | ecosystem: Environmental > Terrestrial > Soil > Wetlands > Peat | place: USA: New York... | reverse complement strand
CCACCGTGTGTGCCGCGGAGACGGCGGCAAACTCCTCTTCGGTGTGCACCAGGATGCTGTAAATGCCGCCGCGCAGCCGCTCCAGCGACTCCTCCGGCGCGCCCTCAAACACCAGCCGCCCATTGCTGATGATGGCCATGCGCGGGCACAACTCGCGCACGTCTTCCACGATGTGCGTAGAGAGGATCACGATGACGTCGCGAGCCAGCGAGCTGAGCAGATTGAGAAAGCGGTTTCGTTCCGCCGGATCGAGTCCCGCTGTCGGCTCATCCACGATGATCAGCTTGGGATTGGCAAGCAGCGCCTGCGCGATGCCAAAACGCTGCTTCATGCCGCCCGAATAGGTACTCAGCGCCTTCTTGCGCGCATCCCACAGGTTGGTCTGGTGCAGCAGCGCATCAACAATCTCCCTGCGCTCGCCCGCTTGATGGATGCCCTTCATGACCGCCAGGTGGTGCAGCATGTCGAGCGCGGAGATGCGCGGATACACGCCGAATTCCTGCGGCAGATAACCAAGTTGGCGCCGTACCGCATCCTTGTTGGCCACCACATCCATTCCGTTGAGCAGGATCTGGCCCGAGTCAGGATCCTGCAGGGTGGCAATGGTGCGCATCAGGGTCGATTTGCCCGCACCGTTCGGACCCAGCAGGCCAAACAGGTTGTTGCCGATGGTCAGGGTGACGTTGTCCAGCGCTTGCACGCCGTTGGGGTAGCGCTTCGATAAACCGCGGATTTCAAGAGGCAAGGATCTACTCCTTTTTAAGGTCGGTTGGGGACGGCTGCGGGCAAACAGGGGGAAATCGCAGATATTGGGAATGTTAACGCAGATTGGCTGGAAAAAGTTCCCAATCGGCCAAAATGGCTGCGGCCCAGTGTCGGGATTCCGCCCGGTCCATCGAGCTGTCGGATTGTCTCCGCCCTCGCCGGATCTCCCCGCATCGCCGCCGTCTCCATCCAAGACCCCACTTCATCTCCCGGGTTCATACTTTAGATATGCGGTTAGGTTGGCGACGAACCGGGATATTGCTTTTGTGCCTGGCCATGGCTGGATCGACAGCGCGGCCGCAAGGCAGGCCGCAAGACGATGCGCTTTGGCCACGCGCCGTCGATCGCAGTCTGGGGAAGGATTCCAATGCGCGGGCGCTGGTGCTGGACATCAGCTCGGGGCGTTTGTTGGCGGCGTCTCATCTGCCAGAAGCAAGCCGCACCCTGGCCACGCCGGGCTCGACCTTGAAGCCGCTGATCCTCTATTTTGCCCTCCGGTCGGGACGCTGGGATCCGGAACGTCGAGTGATGTGCAGACGCCACATTCAGCTTAGCGGCCACGAACTCAACTGTTCCCATCCGGTGACCGATCCCATGAACGCTGAACAGGCGCTGACCTGGTCCTGCAACTCGTACTTCGCGGAACTAGCGGGCACATTGAAGCCCGAGGATCTGCGCCAGGCGCTGAGTGCAAGGGGCCTGCTGGCGGCCACGGGGCTGGCGCCCGATGAGAGCCTGGCAGCCTTTCGCGAGCCGCGCACCCGGGAGCAGGTGCAGCTTGCGGCGCTGGGTGTGGAAGGGATTCGCGTGACGCTGCTGGAGTTGGCTGAAGCCTTCCGATCGTTGGCAAGTGAAATAGCGGCGCATCCAGAGTCGATTGCCGCGAAAACGGTAACCGCGGGGCTCACGGACTCGGCGAGTTTCGGCATGGCTGGCGCGGCTTCGCTGGGCGGCGTACCGGTCGCAGGCAAGACCGGCACAGCCAGCCAGGAGAGCGGCGGTGGCACGCACGGCTGGTTCATTGGCCTGGCGCCGGCGCAGGCGCCGCAAGTGGTGGTGGCCGTTTATTTGCCTGCGGGACGCGGAACGGATGCTGCTCAAGTTGCGGCGAGCCTGCTTTCGGCTTCGCCGCTGAGGAGGCCATGAAGCGGGCCTGTCTGTGTCTGCTGATCTGCGTGACCGTGCTCTGGGCCGCTGCTGACGCCCAGGCGGCTCCGCGTAACACGATTCGCGTGAGGATGTGGACGCTTTGGCACGACAAGGAATTGACTCTCACTCCTCTGTCCGGAGCCATGCTGCGGTTCTGCGAGACGTGCCGTGGGCGGCCGCTTGAGGCGACCACGGTTCGCGTAAAAAACGCAGGGGTGGCCTGGACAGACGCAGAGGGGCGCGCCCACACCTCGCCCGGGCTTTTCTTGACCGGCGCCTATCGCCTCGCAGCGCATGGAGAGTCGCTGACGCTGGTCTATCCGCTCAAGATATCAGCCTCATCGAGTGTGCTTTTGCTGGTTGCTACGCTGCCGGTTGAGCGATATGTCGAGTTGGTGGTGGCTGCCGAAAGCGGCGCGGCGGATGGTCCGGAATCCCGCAAGGCACTGGCCGTGGTGGCACGCACGTTTGCGCTGCATCCTGCGCATGGGCACACCGGCTTCGATGTTTGCGACTCGACCCATTGCCAGTGGGTCCATTGGCACGCTTCGGCAGAAGCGCATGCGGCTGCGTTGGCCACCGCCGGCGAGAGTCTGTGGCACAAGGGAATCCGCGCCGAGGCATACTTCCATCAGAACTGCGGGGGACGCACGGCGGCGGCCCAGGAGGTTTGGCCGCTGCGGGCCGCATCCGATCCTGCCGCGCGAGCCGCGCTAGTCTCCCGGCTCGACCCCTACTGCCAGCGAGCCGGATCGAGCGAGTGGTCCACGACCCTCTCACGAGCGGAACTGACGCAGGCCCTGTCTGCGGCGGGGTTGGCTGCTCCTGGATGGACGAGCCTGACCGTCGCGCAGCGCGGCGAATCGGGGCGCGCCACCATGCTGCTGGTGGGCACTGCACAGATTCCGGCTGAAGATTTTCGGCTGGCCGTCGGCCGCGCGCTGGGATGGAACCGCATTCGCAGTGACTGGTTTGAGGTTGCCGCAGAAGCCGATGGCTTCCTCTTTCATGGCCGCGGTTCCGGACACGGCGTGGGCCTGTGCCAGGCCGGCGCGGCAGAGATGGCGCGCGAGGGCCACGATTATCGCGAGATTCTCGCGCAGTATTTCCCCGGCCCAACGCCGGCAGACGAAACCACCGGCGCGGCCTGGCGGTCGCTTGCCGGCCAGGGCTTTACGCTGGAGACCAGCGACGCAGCCGATGCGGCTTACCTGCCAGCCCTGGCCCGCGCTCTGGATCAGGCGCGGAGCCGCAGCGGACTTTCCCCACACGGCACGATCGCGGTCAGGGCGTATCGCTCCACGCCGGCCTTTCGCGATGCAACGCTGGCGCCCGGTTGGGTGGCAGCCTTCACCGAAGGCGACCTGATCGCAATCCAGCCACTCCGCATTCTAGCCTCGCGCAGACTGCTCACCAGCGTGCTGCGCCACGAGTTCCTGCACGCTCTGGTCGAAGAGCAATCCATTCCGCAAACCCCACTTTGGCTGCGCGAGGGTTTGGTGGAGGCCTGGTCGGTTGATGCGGCTGACGAACGAAAGCCCGCGCTGGCGCTGGAGCAGGTCAACCGGCAGCTGGCGCACGCAGCCAGCGAAGCAGAGGCAGAGGCCGCCCATCGTGCCGCCGCGTGGTACGCTCGCAAGCTTCTCGACCGCTTCGGGCGTGCGCAGGTTCTGGAATGGCTACGGTCGGGAGTTCCGCAGAACGCGCTAATCACTCTCCGGTAACGGCAGCTTGACCGCGGCCTTCTTCTGTTCATCGGGCGCGCCTGCCAGCGCAGGAACCTGCGCGTACACTTCTCCAGCGGGCGGCTGCTGGCGACTGAAGAGCACCGCGACCCAGGCCAGCAGCAAAACCCAACTGCCCACCGCCAGCAGATAGGTTGCAGCCAGCTTCAGCGCCACGTGCCAGATCTGCGCCTGCACCGTTCCGCTCGGCTCCGCGGCAAAGAATCGCGCCGGCAACGCCACGGCTAACCATGCGGCCGGCACCACCGCCGCCCACCATCGCCAGTTCAACAACAGCCGCAGGACGCGCCGCCACGGTATGCGAATGCCCCACTGGGCCGTCGCCACCGCATGCGGAATGATCTTGCCCGGCACTGCAACCCAACGCATCACCCACTCCAGGTCCGTCATCGTGGTTCTAAGATGAGCCCAGGTGAGCAACTGTGCCCGGACCCTGGGCGGAGCCTGCGAGTGGATGTAGTCGCTCCACTGCGGAATCCGATCGTCGCACCAGTCCAGCAGAGCCCAGGCAGCCCAGCCAATCGCAATCCAGAACGCCAGCGTCATCGCGCCCCACACCAGCTTGACCCGCTTCCCATCGTCGTCCGCGAGGCTGCGCATCGTCCCGGCCTGCAATTCCAGCACTGAGATGGCCAGCAAGAGCGGAAGCAGGAACGAAAGCGCAACCTGCCAGACGTGCTTCTCAGGCAGGCGCGTCCACGCAAGGCCCACCAGGATCAGCAACGGCGTGACGCCGAATTGGGCTGCAACCCATCCCCAGCGACGGCGCAAACGGCCAAAGAGATCGGGGAAAAAGCTGATCTTCACGGTTGCACCTCCAGAGTCGCCGGATCGGTGGTCGCTTCCACGCTCGATTGATACATGGGCCCGGCCTGCGCCGGGCTGATGGCGAACTTGCCGGGATTGACTACCTTGAGCAGGTATACGTACTCGCGGTGGCCGTTGAAGTCAGTGTTGAAAAAGGCCGCGCGGTCGTCGTGGAATTCCTTGCGTGTGAACCAGTCTGCCCACCAGTCGGGCTGGTGGTTCAGCGTATAGAGGCCGGTGTTGGGCAGGAACTCCGTGCCCGCCGGAATCGGGTCCTCCGCCAGCAGATACTTCCAGCTCGTCCCGCCCATCGACAGCCTTACGGCCACGATGTCGCCCACATGCACGGCGCCGCTCAGCGGCACAAGGTCGTAAGTGATGGCGTCGGTGGGCTTGGGTTGATTCTTTTGAAGCAGGTAGTAGTCACGAGTCAGGTTCAGCGCGAGCTGCCCCTGCTGGAACTGTTTCTTGTCCGCTGAGTACCATGCACTCTCCGCCGACCAGTAGGTGATGCCGTTGCCGCTCTTGCGCACCGTGACCTGTCCGCCGTTGCCCACCTGCGCCGCGGAAACCCTGATCTTCCACGGCAGTGCGAATCCGTCGCCGGGGCCGAAGTGACGTTTGCCCACGCTGGTTCCGTTCACCAGCACCTCGACATCGGAGCTGTTGGCCAGTTCGCCGCTGAGAGTGAGGTAATCGATCATCCCCTCGATCACCATGGCGGTTTGTTTGGTCGAGTACCAGTAGTCGCCGTCGCGATGCTTGGGCAGCCACTGCGCGGCTCTGGGCAACAGGCCGCTGCCGCGGTCCTGCCGCGCCAGCAGCTTCAGCGCGAAGGCCGTTGTTTCAGCGGATGTATCGTCCCAGGATTCAAGCATGCCGTCGTAGTTTCCCGCCCAATATGCATCGGTATCGGTGCTCTTGGCCTTCTTCTCCAGCAACTGCGCCGCTTCTTTGGCGCGCCCGTCTCCAGCGACGTCAAGTGCCAATCCCGCCAGCGCCAGCCCCTCGTCGCTCAGCTTGTCGCGGCTCTGCCAGGTTTTGTCGAGCGCGCCGCTGGGCGCGCCGCCCGTGGTGGCCAGCGCATAGACCACATAAGCGCGCAGATCGGCAATCATGTCAGGATGCGCGGCCAGCGTGGCCGTCAGCCAGGCGCGGCCCTTGTCGATCCTGTCTTCGTCTACCTTGTACCCGGCATCTTTGGCCTGGCCCAGGCCGCTGACCACGTAGGCGGTCATGAACACGTGGCTGGAATCGTCAGGCCACCAGCCCCAGCCGCCGTCGTCGTGCTGGAAGCTATACAGCCGGTCCAGTCCCGCCTTCACCATGTCATTCAGCAACGCGCGGTCGATGGGCGATTTCAGGTGCAGCTTGTCCACAGCCTGGGCCACGATCAGGTCGGGCAGGAACGCGGACATGGTCTGCTCTGTGCATCCCCACGGATAGCTAGTGAGGTAATCGAGCGCATCGAAGACCGTTCCGGCCACCGACGGCGCCACGGTGACCATCAGCCCGCGGGTTCCCGCATCCGAGTTAGCCGGGTACTGATAACTCCAGTCGTTATGCCCCTCGCCGCTGAAGATCACGCCCGCGCCAGCAGCCCGTTGGCGTACGCCAAAAGGCAGCACCGGCAAGGTTATCTCCAGCGCATCGGATTCCTCGTTGGTCAGCGCCTTGGCCGTCAACACCGCGCTGCCGGTTGTATGTGCGCGGACCCGCCAGTCGACGACGCTCTCGCCCTTGGCGGGAATGTTGACTTTCTGCGTCTGTCCGCCGATCACTTCCAGCCCGCTCACATCCAGGGCAAAGGTCACGTCCTTGGCGGCTTCAAGGTAGTTATGCGCAATCACCCGCAGCGTCGTCTCATCACCCTGGCGGAAGAAGCGCGGAGCGGCCAGGCGTACGATCAGGTTCTTGCGGACCAGAACCCGAGTCACGACGCCGCCGGCCTTGCCGTCGTCGGTCATGGCGCGGATGGTCGTGCGCCATGTGGTCAGCGAATCGGGGAACGCGAACTCCACCCGTGCGTGCCCGTCGAGGCCGGTATGTGCATTGGGGTTCCAGTACGCCGTATCGGGAAAGGCCTTGCGCACCTTGGGCACCACCAGGTCCGAACCCGGCTTGACCTGCGCCAGCCGCGGATGGAAAAGCCCGTCATTCAGCTTCGCCAGCAGAGGACTCTTCGTCCCCGCCTCGCCATGGAAGAAATACTCAAACGAGGTCTGGGGCTGAAGGTAGACATCATGGTGCGGATAGAAGAAAGCGACGATGTCGCCGCTCGTGTCGGGCCTCACCGAGTAGAGCGCCTCATCGACCTCGCCAAAGCTTAGGTCGGCCTCCACCGGCTTGCCCTTCGAATCTACCGCCAGCACATCGAAGCTGCCCGTCTCCCCAGGCAGGAAGCGCGGCTTGCTGGGCGTTGCGGTCACGGTCAACGTCCGCTCAATTGCCGGCACCTTCAGGCTCTTTTGCGCGGTAATCAGCTGGTCTTCGTGCACAATGACAGCGCACACCACCAAGTTAGGCTGCGCTTTCGCCGTGATGGGCACGTCGAAGGCGATGGTTTGGCCGGTAGCATGAATTAACTGCCGCGATTGCACGGTATTTCCTTCGGCTGTGACCACGGCCCACGACTCTTTAAGGCCGGTGACCAGCAGCAAGTGAGCCACATCGCCAACTTGATAACTCTTCCTGTCGGCGACAATCTGGGCCTGGGTGTTCTGGTTGTACCACTCGCCGGCGCCGTTCCAGATCCAGACCCATGATTTGCCCTCGACGGTGCGATTCTCCGGCGTCTGCGCGCTGGCGGTGATCTCAAAATCGCCGCTGTCCGCGATCGGCAGATCCACCAGCGCCGTGCCGTCCGCGCCGGTCACGGCATCGCGGTTGGTTATCTCTGTTTCAGTGCGCTGATGCGTGGCTGTGTCCCACCGCTCCAACTTTGCCGCAATATGCACCGCCGACTGCACCGGCTTGTTGTCGTAATCCTGCGCCGTCACCTTCACTCGCGGTGTCTGGCCGGGCGAAAACACATAACTCGTCGGCTCCACCATCAATCGGAATGATCCATACGTGGCCAGCACGGTCGTGTGGCCGCTCACCTCGCGATTGGCGGCGTCGGTTACCCGGGCTTCGATGCGGTAATCCTGGTCGTCATGCTTGCTGTCGATGGCAACCGGAATGTTCACGGTAAGCCGGCCATTCGCATCCAGCGTTCCCTCCTGCTCCTGCTGTTCGGTTTCACCGTAGGGTTCTTCGGATTCACCGGAATCCTCGGCCGAAGCTTCTTCTCCGTCGGCCTCATCGCCTTCCATCTCCCCCTCATCCCACCAATAATGCGTCGAGGTGTGAACCACGTACTTCACCTTGGCGCCGGCCACCGGCTCGCCGAAAAAATAGCGCGCTTCAATGACGGCCTCAATCGAATTGCCCTGCAGGACGCGCGGCGCGGCTGGCTTCACCGTCACCTGGTACTCGGGCTTCTTGTATTCCTCGACATAGAAGTTGCCCGAGCCGGCCTCTTTTCCATTTTTGGCGATGGAGATCGTGTAGTAGCCCAGAGCCGCATCCGATTCCAGTGTCAAGTCAGCGGTGATGGTTCCGTGCGCCGATACCTGCGCACTCTGCGTGAGCACAGTTTTGTTGTCCGCGTCATTCACCTTTAGTTCGAGCGTTTTTTCCCCGGGCAGCTCGACAGCGTCGTCCTTGTTGCGGCGCACCACGGCCTTGATATGCACCGTATGTCCCGGCCGATAAACAGGCCGGTCGGTGTAGACATAGGCGGTAAGATCGGTGTTCTGCTCGGCGCCGAAGGCATATCCATAAGGGGTAATCAGGGCCGCATCGGCGCCGTGCCGGGCCAGGATCCACACGTTCTCTGGCTCCGCGCCCTCCGCCCCGCCGCGTACCGTCATAGTGAGCGAGGCCAGACCATCCGCGCCGGATTCACCTGACGATTGAAGCTGGTTGCCAGTCCACAGGGCCACATCGGCCTTCGCGATGGGCGCGCCAGTCTTGCGGTCGGCCACGTATAAATCGGCCTTCCCGCTGCCAGACCGCTCGACCATCGCGATGCTGGTGACAATCGCTACGGTGTAAGCCTTGTAAGTGCCCTCGGTTGCTTCGATCAGATAGACGCCCGCGGCCAGCCCATCGATAGGCAACTGCTGGGTCTCGCTCACGAGCGAGGGCGGCGTGACCAGCTTCCAGCGCGCGACCAGCTGGCTCTCATTCAGAAGCGGGATGCGCGCAAACTCGGTCGCACCCACCACCTGGCTCCGCTTGCCCAGTTTCGCCTGACCCTCGCGGAAGCTGTCGCGGGCCTGGTCAGTGAACTGCGCGCGGAAGAAGTGCCGTACGCGCCACCATAGATCGGCCTTGAAGTCGTGCATCCGCTCGAGAAACGTCCGCTCGTCGATCTTTTCCTCGGGCGACTCGCTCTGCACGCCAAAGCTATGCAGGTCCTTGAGCCCGGCAAAAAACTTCTGCGCGTCGCGTACCTGGTAGACACGAAACTCGAGTGCCGGAACATTCTTTGCGTACAGCTGAATCTTGACGCTCTCACCCGGCGCAAACGTTCGCGTGGTGGAAAGCGAGAACGAACGAGGCGGGCCCTTTTCGGCAGCCTGAGAGGCCGGCGAGGACGCAAGCAGAAGAGAAGCGGCAAACAACGCGGGCAGGAGCGCAGACCGGGGCCTCATAGGGTTCCTCGCAAAATGTTCCAGCGAAAGACGCCGAGAAAGTTGGGGTTTTGAGCGATCGGCCGCCATTGCGGTTGAGGATGATCGAGCAGTTCGGTGAGGGCCACGAGGCGAATCTCCCCGTGGCTGCCGTGATCCGCTCCAGTGTCGTAAGCCACTCGCGCCTGCGAGCCGGTCTCGACCAAAATCATGGAGTGCCAGGCCGAGGACTGGCCAAACTGGCGGTAAAAGAGCAGGTCGCCGGGCAGGGCCTGGCGTACATCGCGGCTGACGAAATAGGAATTCCGCTCCACCAGCGTTTTGGCATCGGCAAACTGCGCGAAAGCCCCGTTGGCCGCGTCGTCAGCCTCGAAGCTCCCAGGCCGCACCCGGAAAAGCGCCGCGCCCAGCGGTGTCTCGGGATAATGCCAGCTATGAATCTCCCCTGGCAGCGCCGGCGGTTCGATGCCGGTAGCTTGAAACCAGGCGTCGTTGTGGCGCTTCAGGGCCTCGCGATAGGAATAGCGCAGAAGGCTGGCGCAATCGGTAATCTCAGCCGGAACCTCGTCTTTGGGACGAACGGCCTGGTACTCGGCGATCAGCGAAAACCAGCGGCGAAACGCGGCCTGATCCGCCGGATTGGTGAGGCGAAGGAAGTTTGGCGTGCCGTCGCCAAAGCTGTCGCCCCAGTCTCTAACCTGGCTCGCGGCGTCGGAGGCGGCCGCTTGCGAGTTTCGCGCGGCATGAGCAATCAGGCGCCCGGGCAGATGACCTGCCAAACCAGCCACGCCCAGCAAGGCGAGCAGCAGGAGCAGCAGCACAAATGACGTCGGCAGCAGCCGTCTGAAACTGGCGCTCACTGGAAGGCTCCCCGCAGGATGGTCACATGCTAACGCGGAACACCGGGTTTGCGGGCGGTGCGAATTGCATTTCTAGAGGAAACGCAAACGCACGTGAGTTCCGTGGCGCCGATTGTAGCATCGGCCGTCCGCACACTCTCGTCTGCCGGCCACGATTCAGTGCTGCGCGACCAGCGGCGTCCATTGCTTTGCATATTCTGCTTTGGCCTCTCGCAAGATGGGAATATCCGGATCGCCGTTCCTCCATCGACTCAGGAAATCCTCGTAGGCGGCTTTGGCCTGGGCGGACTTTCCCTGCATCTGGCAGGCGCGGCCCAACTGCAGGCGCGCCAACGGGCCAATCGGCGCATTCAGGACCACCCCAGGGTGGTCAAGGATCTTTTGGAATTCAATTCCCGCTTTCTCGCCGTCATTCGACTCAAGGTAGGCAAGGCCCCGGATATAGACCGGGAGCAGCCCTCCTGCAATGCCAACTTCGTACGGACGAGCCGCTTCCAGAGCTTGCAAGGCGCGCGCAGGATCCTTCTGTTTTACGGCCATCGCTCCCCGGACTGTGGGCAGATAGAGATACTGCACAAATGTGTCGTTGGGAAAGTCCTTATCGAGTTGAATCGCCAGGGCCTGCGCGCGGTCGGCGGCGCCGCCCAGGGCAAGCGCTACCGCCGCTCCGTACTTGGTGTCGCGGTCCTTGGCCAGGGAGAGAGCGGCTTCCGCGGCTCGCTGGGCTTCGGCGTCGTTTCCAAATTCGGCTTCGCGCTGCGCTTCGTCCAACTCGTAACCGGCAGCAGTCTCCATCTCTTCGGCTCGCCTCGCTGCTTCGGTTGCCCGGCCGGTCAGCTCCCGGGCGCGCGCAAGCTGCCCTGAGGCTGCGAGGTCATCTGCCTGGTCGTCAAGGAAAGCGTCTTCGATCCCCGGCTCCCCGGATGCCCAGTTCATCTGCTTCTGCATCCCGTCAGAGTTGTGCTGCAGAAACGCGACATCATATAGATACAGCCGGAGCTGCGACGAATCGAGGTGCTGGGACATCGCCTGCTCGGCAACCGCGTTGGCCTGATCGGGGTTGTTCATCGATATGTAGGCGTCGACCAGGTTGGCGTAGCTTTGGCCGTCGTGGGCTGCGATGCGCACCGCCTCTTTGGCCAGCTCCAGGCTCCGGTCGAACTTGCCCAGATCGCTGTAGATCACGGCCAGATTGGTCCTCGGCGCCTGGTCATTGGGATAGGTTGCTGCCCATAACTCATAGATCTGGCTGGCCTTAATCAGGTCGCCGGTCACAAATTGATGGTAATGCGACTCAATATACAGGCGCTCGTGCTCGCTGACATGCGAACTGAGTTCGTATGCTTTCCGAATATTTGTGGCTGCCAGACCGGTTTCCCCCAGGTTGGAATACGCGTTCCCTAGCGCTGCGTAGGCGATTGCAAAGGCCGGATCGATGCGGATCGCCTGCTGAAAAAACGGTACGCATGCGGCGGACTCTCCCTTTTGAACCATCGTCTGCCGGCCGATGCTGTAGGCCTGGAGCGCCTCTAACGAGGAGGTGGTGGCTTCTTCGATCGGAGTATCGAACTTCTGCACCGTGCTCAGGGATTCACCCAGCCTGGCGCGCAACTGCCCGGTAATATCTCCCAAAGCCTTCAGCACCAGTTCTTTACCGGCTGCTGTGGTCTGCAGGTCGGCCAGATGGTCGCCGGTCCGGCAGTTCACGGCCCTGACGCCCAGGACATACTGCGTCCCCAGCTTCGCGATCCACCCGTCCAGAACCGCCTCTCCACTATTGCGCTGGCAGAGCTCGCGCGCCAATTCAGGCGTAAGCGCCGTTGCCGCCGGTTTGCCCATCAGCTTGAGGGACTGCTGCAGCCGTTCCTCCGAGATAAGGCTCAGATACGGAGATTGCTCGAGTTCAATCACCATCGCCTCACGCAGGGTGGTGTCGAACACCGGCTCCCCGGTGTTATTCGCGATCTCACCAAGGACGATGCTGTCCTTCGGAGCGGCTGAGCCGGAAACGGCACCCGGACTCCCTGCCGGAACCGCTTTGCCGTGATCTCGAAACCGCAATGTAAAGAAAGTCAAGCCGATAATCAGCGCCGCTGCCAGCCCGGCAGACACCCAAACCACCCCGCTACGCCTTCGATTCGGCGCTTCCGCCTGCGTGGGTAGGCCAGCTGTCTCCACATTTGGAGTCTCTTCAGAGGCCGGTTCAGGAGCCGCCAAACTGCTTTCCGGCTCGGAAATGCTGCCGCTGACATGAACCGCCGGCTCCGGGCTCGCCGATTCGCGCTCTACGGCGCCAATAAATCGATAGCCCCGGCGGGGGATCGTTTCGATGCGGTATTCGTCCCCTTCTTCGCCAAGCGTCTTGCGCAACTGCGAGATGTGCACCGCCAGATTCGACTCCTCCACGAAGGAATCCGGCCAGACGCGCCGCATAAGATCTTCTTTTTCAACAAGCTGCCCGTGACGCTCCAGCAATACCACGAGAATATCGATGGCCTTGCGGGACAGCGGCACCAGTTCTTCATCTCGAAAAAGCAGGCGCTGTGCAGTGTCGAGCCGAAGAGATCCGAGTTTCCAGCTAATGTCTTCTGGTCGATTCATGGCGCTGAAATGCGGATTTAGAGCTAATTAAGGATTGCTTTAGGACATTTAGAGCGCCATCGCGCTTCCATGTTGATCAGAGGTCAGGCAGTACCGGGAAATCGGGACCAAGGATCTGGCGAGTGAGCGAAGTATAGCACACAGCCGAAATCCAAAGCCGCCAGGAGATCTCGAGGTCATTGGCAGGAGAGCAAGCGCGAATTCAACCCAACCGGCCGAAAGGCCATATCCAAAAAGGAGGATGAAATGAACAGCATTCAGACCGGAAGATCGAAGCTCTCGACCCCCGCGGTTCACCCCTCGCGCCAGATTGGCATCCTTTCGGTGCTGGCCCTGGCTCTCGTCTTGATTATGGGCTGCTCGGCGGCGTCCGCCCAGGCCCAGACAGGCCGTTTCAACACCCAGCAGCTCGGAGACGCTCTCACCAGCTACGGAAAGAACACCGTCTCCAACAATGGCCGCACCTATTACACCGTCGAGTGCGGGCACGGGCAGTGGAAGAGCAACGTAACCGTCAGCCTCTCTCCCAACGGCAACGTTATATGGATGGACATTGAGCCGGCGCAGCTCCCGGACAGAACTTCCACTGCAGCCCTGGCCAACATCCTCAAGAAGAACCTCGAACTCGGCCCCATGTTCTTCTCCATCGATGGCCGCTGGCTGCGCCTCTCGTATCCGGTTCCCAACAACGACATGTCCGAGGCCAAGGTTAAGGCCTACGTGGAGGCTGTGGTCAACACCGCCGTCGACACCATGCCGCTCTGGGATCAGAAGACGCTTGGCGGCCAGCAAGCCGGTAATTGAGAGGATTCCTCGCCGCATGCGGCTACTGCACTCCGGCGACCCTGCCGAACGGCAAGGCCCTGAAAAAACGATCTTTAACCGAGGTTCGAAAAGCCTCATCGCAAAGGAGAAAACCATGCAATCGAAACGGATCGCTCTTCTCTCGCTCGCCGTATTGCTCGTCAACGCTGGCTGCGATGCGGCCAACAACGCCTCCACCACCATTGGATCTTCCACTGGATCTTCCAGGCAGACGGATAGCCTCAACTGGGTTCGGTACAACGACAGCGCCGAAGGTGCGTTCTCCATGGACATCCCGGTCGGCTGGCAGATCAACGGGGGCATGTACCGGTTCGGCTACTTCGACGTCCGCTGGATGATGGATGTCCGCTCGCTGAACGGAAACGTCATGATCCGCATCGATGACCCCAACGTTCCGCCGTATGTGCTGCCCGGCCCGCACTCCGGACCGGCGGGCCACCCCGCCGTCCGCCAGGGGATGTATCAGATGGTGGTGGACAACTACCGGGAGGCCCAGGCCTACGCCGAGTCCTATGCCAAGCGGCGGTTTGGCTCGACCTGCACCTCGATGACTCCCCGCGCATCCGATTGGACTCCCACCATGCCAACTGCATGGCGTGACCCGGCGCAACGCAGGTCCACCGAGGCCTCGATTGCCTACGACTGCGCCACCTCCGACGGTCCCCGCATCGTCAACGTCTACGCACGCGATTCGATTATTGGCACCGAAGGCCTGTGGGTAGTCGATCCCATCATCAGCATCATTTCCAAGCCGGGCGACGTGGCTCAGGCGCACCAGATGACCCAGCATATGATCGACAGCTGGGCCGAGACACCGGAATGGAAAGACTACCAGGCAAAGATGACTCAAATGGGTCTACAGCAGATCCGAGCCGACTTTGGCCGTTTCATGCAACAGATGCAGGCCTATCACCAACAGCGCGAATCGGCCATGAACCAGCAGGTATCTCAGTTCGAGGCGCGCCAGAACGCCCAGGCCGCACAGGTCTCAAGCTGGGGAAACATCCTTACCGGGCTCACCAATGTCTCTGACCCGACCACCGGGACGCAATTCCAGGTGTTCAGCGGGCCAAAGGCAAACTATTACAAGGATGGTCTGGGGAATACGGTCAATTCCAACGTGAGTCCCGGAAGTAACTTCCATCAGGTCTATGACGTAGGACCCTGATCGACAAAGCAACTACGCAACTGCCGGTTGATTCAATCGCGCTCCTTGCACGTCGAGCCGGCCCCGAGTTAAATGTTGGCTCCGAAGGTAAAGTGCGGATGATGCGAGACAACCGTGATGCTTCAGCCAACCCGCCTGTGCCCCGGTACGATTCTTCAGGAATCGTAGCCGGGGCCGCGAGGCGCTCCGCACTCCTTCCAAAGTCTTTCCCAGTTCCAGATCCCATCCGACGCCTTGTACGGCAGCGGGAAACCGAGCTGATGCGCGAGCATGCACACCTGGCCGCGATGGTGCGCTTCGTGAGCCAGCATGTAGCACAGCATTTCCACGCCAACCGGCCAGGCCGGGGCCAGGCCGTCCCTCAAAAACCTCTCGACGCGGCTCCCCCCATCGCCCAGCGCCTCGGCCAGCATCTCCGTGCAGCGAGCGGCGCTCTCGGCCAATCCCGCGCGGACCTGCTCGGGAGTGCAATGCGCGCGGTTGAGCTGGACGGGAACCTCCAGGTGCGGCGCCGTCAGCCTGACCCACTTGGTGCGGACATTGTGCATGTGTGTGAAAATCGCCGCGATGGTGCGGGTCTTACCGGGCGGCTTGGCTTTCCAGGCAGCAGGGTCAAGATGTTCGATCAGAAGCTGATTCATGCGCTCGTTGGCGGCAAAAACCTGCACAGCGGTACGGCCGAGTTGACTATGCACCTTGGGTTGACGCCCGGTCATGGCTCCCTTCTCCTTGCCCCATGCTACTTTCGGGCCGCTGATTCGTGACCCGGAATTGGATGCTGTTCGATCCGGGAGGCGTTCACTTTCCCTCGGTGGCCTGTTGGCCGTTATAGAGCTGGAACTCGCGAATGGCCGCAGCATCGGTGCTGGATAGAATGTTGAGCCGGACGCGGCTGGCCGTCACAGGTAGAAAGGTGTCAATCTTCTTATGGCCAATGGCCTGAGCCTTGGCGACGGCCTTCCATGTTGTGCCGGTCCAGACTTCGATCGAGTATTTCTGAATGCGTTGGCCGTCGTTGAGCCACTCCATGGTGACAGCGCGGTTGAAGGTGACAGGCGCGGGGAAATCAACCTCGAGCGTCGCGTGATGGGACCCGGCGGGTGCGGTCCAGAAGGTGTCCGGATTGCCGTCTAGCGCAGCGAAAACCTCAGCCGAGGCCGGCGAGTGCGCGAGTGCCAGGTTGTGGGCGTCGCGCGCGCGCAGAGCCTTGCCGAATTCCTGCAACCGGGCGACATCGGCGTCCGGCAGCAAACCGCGGCGATCGGGCGCCAGCCCAAGCATCAACTGCGCGCCGCGGCCAACAGTCTCGTCATAGGTGGTGAGCAGTTCACTCAGGCTCTTCAGTGAGGCCTCGTCGTTGGGATGCCAGAACCAGTGATCCTTGCGGAGTGGAGTATCGGCCTCAACAGGACGCCAGCGAAGATAGCCATGCCGGTCGATGACGTTCCAATTCTCATACGGAACGCGGCCGCTCTCGTTGCCCACCCAGCGCGCATCTCCATATTCAAAGAGGCCGGTGTCGGCGAAGACAATGGCGTTGGGCTGGTAAGTGCGGAGAGTTTCGACGATTGCCTTGAAGTTATAGACGTGGCCCGCGCTGCCCGCGCCATCGAGCCAGAATTCAACCAGGCCGCCATAATTCGATGCAAGCTCGGATAACTCAGCCTGGTAGTAATCGTCATAGGCAGACGAGTCTTTGTATCTTGGCTCGTGCCGGTCCCATGGAGAAAGATAGACGCCGAATCTCAGGCCGTATTTGCGCGCGGCGCGGGCGACGTCGCCCACCAGGTCGCCCTTGCCAGCTTGCCACGGGCTCGACTTGACGCTATAACTCGTTTGTTCGGTGGGCCAGAGGCAGAATCCATCGTGGTGCTTAGCCACCAGCACCACGTACCTTGCGCCGGAATCGCGAATCGCCCTCATCCATTGCTCGGGATCGAACTGGGTTGGATTGAAGGCCGATGGGCTGGCAGTGCCATCACCCCATTCGCGATCGAGGAATGTGTTAGTCGAGAAGTGGATGATGACGCCGAATTCCAGGTCCTGCCAATCGACCTGCTGCGGTGACGGTTTGATATCGGAAGAGTTTTGGGCGAACACCGTGAACGCACCAAGACAGAAGGCAAGTCCAGCACCCACCAATAGCTTCGAGCTAAGTTTCATCGATAGATCTCCCAGATGATTCGGAATTCATCGTTCGCGCAAGGTTAGGTGGCCGCGGCAGGTGGAGGCGCATTGGTTGTAAGTTGCCGCGCACGCCACAAGGCTCCGGCGGGAGGGTCAGCGGGAGTGTCAAGGATGACAATTTCCGGGTGACGCTCGCGCAGGCTCACCGCAAAAGCCTCGCGGACCAGAGTTACGTGTTCCAGGATACTTCCGGCGACGGCCACGCCGGGAAGGTTGAATGCAGGCGCAGTGTCTGCTTGCGGGAATGCCGGGTTGACGGCTTCGATGGCTTGTATGCGCGCGACCACCAGGCTGGCCAGATAGGCCAGTTCCGCGCCTCCCTGCCGGAGCACTTCCTGTGCGACGGCATCGCCTTGTTCCGCGCAGCGTGAGAAGAGCGGCGCCAGCCTGGAGAATTCAGGCGCGGGGTTGGCGTTGGCGTACTCGATCAGTTCTCCCATCGAAACCAGATGCCAATGCGCCATCGCGACATCCAGCAAACGAGAGGGGCGCTGCTGGTCGATGGCCAGAAAGCCGCGCCGCAAGCCTTCAATGCCTATGAAGTGCCCGGAACCCTGATCGGCCATGGCGGGACCCCATCCGCCGGCGGTGACAATGGCGCCATTTGCGGCGCGGCCGGCCACGTTGGAGCCGGTGCCGGACAGGGCCAGCACGCCCCGTTTGCCAAAGAAAGCAGCGTCTAGCGCGATCTCGACGTCACCCACCAGGATCAGCTCCCCGCCCACCTGGCGGGCAAATGCCTGCCGCAGCCAATCCACAACCAGGGGGACGGTATTTCCCGCGGTGCCAATGCAGCACCGGGCAATGGACTGCATGGAGACACCGGTCGCGTCGGTGAGCTGGCGCAGCGCATCCTCAAGGTTCGCTTCGGCGGTTTCTCCGCTGGCCTTCATGCGCTTAATGGTGCCGCCGCGGACCCTGGCCAGTTCGCGCGCTTCATCGCCAAGAAGGAACTCGGTCTTGGTACCGCCAGCGTCTACGCCCAGGAAATAAGCCATGTTTCGATCCTTCGAACTGGAGGTCGCGCTCGCTTCAGGAGAGATTCACAAAGGAACTCTTCAGTGTCCCTGCCGCTTGGGAAGAAAGTTCCAGATCGCGGGGTCTTCCTCGCCAAGCACCCAGGAACAGAACCCCTGCAGGCCATTCTTCTGTACCAGTTCATAGCGGTCCTTGAAGGTGTGCAGATCGGTGAAGAAGATCCATTCGCGCATCTGGTCGCGATAGAAGAAGAAGTAAGCGCTATGGTCCTCCGCATCCCATTGGATCTTGCCGTTATAGGCTGTGGCCAGTTGCAGGGCATTTGCCGTGCCAATGTATTCGGCGGTCGGGTTAGGCTTTTCGCTCCCTGATTCGCCCTCCTTGGTGGGAGCGCCGGTGAACCAGTGATACCCATAAAGGGGAATGCCGAGCGAGAGCTTCTCTTTCGGCACGACTTTGAGCGCGTAGTTCAGATTTTCGACGGTCCAGTCCCAGCCTGCAACGGGGCCGGGCATGGTCCAGCGGGTGTGCTGGTCATAGGTCATAAGGCAGACCAGGTCGACGTACTTCGCAATTTCGGCGATATCGTAGGCGCCGCGCCAGTCGGTATAAATCCACTTGGCGAAGCCGCCGGCGCCGGGATAGCCGGGAGCATTGGGCACAGTGGCGATGGTCAGTTGCAGCCCGGCCTTGTGCAGTGCTTCCGCGGAAGTCTTCACGAGCGCCGTCAATCGGTCGCGATCAGTCCAGTCGATGTTCTCGAGATCCAGTTGGAAGCCGGTGTAGCCGTGCAGCTTCGACTCGCGGATCATGGCCTCGTTCATCTCCGTCTGGGCGCCGGGATTGGTGGCCAGCAAGTGGAAGTTCTTCTTGTTGAAGAGAGCGATGATGGGCATGACAGGTAGCGGTTCATCGTGCGCTCGCTTGAGCACGGCAGGATCGGGGGCGCCGGTGACCAGGCCGTTTTCGTTCACCTGGTACCAGGCAGGCACAAGAAGGTCGATTTGGGAGGAGTGCGCCATGAAGGAACGGACGGAGTCTGGATTGCTGGTCAGATAAAAGAGCGCCACCGGGTCTGCCTGCAGACAAGGCGCTGCTGCAAGGGTAAGCAAGAGCAGGAAAGGGAATCGCTTCATGGTTCTCCTGTGAGGGCTCGACTCATACCGCCATCACCTGGACGCCGTTGGCTTTGAAGCCGGCGAGTGCGTCGGAAGTGATGCCGGAATCGGTGATGAGAATGTCGATGTCGGTGACGGGGCAGATCAGGGCCGGACTGATCATGGCGATCTTGCTGGAATCGGCCACCACGATGACTTGTTTGGCCTGGCGGACCATGGCGCGAAACACCGCAGCCTCGTCGGGCTCAATGGTGGTGGCGCCGCGCAAAGGATCCACGCCGCAGGCGCCGATGAACGCCTTGTCGAGGAACACGCCGCTCAAGGTCTCCATTGCGGTGGGGCCGGTGAGCGAAAACGCGCCCGCCCAGCGCATGGTTCCACCGGTCAGGGTCACGTTCAAGGCGGCTTGATGGTTCAACTCCATGCCGATGTTTACTGCATTGGTAATGATGTGAATGCCACTACGATGGCGGATGCACCGCGCCACCTGGGTAGTGGTGGTGCCGGCCGTGAAGCCTACCGTTTCATGCTCGCGAATCAACTCCGCGGCGGCCAGGCCGATGCGGCGCTTCTCCTCGGCAAATCGCCCTTCGCGCTCCTGAAACGACGAGTCGAAACGGAACGGCTCGTACTGCGTCTGTCCGGCCAGCTTGGCGCCGCCGTGAGTGCGATGTACCAGTCCGCGCTGCTCCAGCCGCGTCAGGTCGCGGCGAACGCTGGCCGCAGAAGCGCCTAACTGCGCGGCCAGTTCCTCGACGGAGGTGTTGCCATGCCCCAGCAACACCTGCAAAATCCGCTTCGCGCGTTGATCTGTTTTGGTCGACATGGGAATCCGAGCCGATTGCCCTGGCTTCCTACGCATTCTACATGCGCAGACACATTGCTCGCCGTGTATCGCGGGACACGCTCAACGGCGCCGTGCCTTAACCCAGCCGCGTGGCAACCCGCTCGGCGGCCAGGCGCTCTAGCGCAGACACAAGAGCCCGCACGTTCTCTTCACGCACGGTGAATCGCCGGTATTCACGATCCCGGATGTCGCCCATTGCGATGCCCTGCTTGCGAAACCTCACCGGGCTGGGAAAAGCCGTCCTGGCGCTGGAATGGAATTCCGTGGCGCCGGTCGACTCGGCAATGGCCGCGATGTTCTCAACCGAGATGCCCCCGCCGGCCATGATGGCGATACGCCCATTGGCACGCTCCACGATCTTCGCAATCTCTGGCACTCCCTGCGTCGCGTTGGGCGCGCCACCTGAAGTGAGAATGCGGCTCGCGCCCGTGGACACCACATCGTCCAGCGCCTCGGCCAGATCCGGCGTCATGTCGATGGCACGGTGAAAGGTCACTGGCAGGGGCAGCGCCAACTCGACCAACTGCCGCGTACGTGCAACGTCCACACGGCCGCGCTCATCCAGCAGGCCCAGTACGACGCCGTCCGCTCCCAGGTTGCGTGCATGCCTGATCTCTTCCTGCATCGCCTCGAATTCGAGATCGGTATAGCAGAAATCTCCGCCGCGCGGACGAATCATGACGAACAGGTCGATGGCAACACGTTTGCGCACCGAAGCGATCAACCCGGCGCCGGGGGTAATGCCCCCTTCCAGCAGATCGCTGCAGAGTTCGAGCCGCTGTGCTCCGCCGCGCTCCGCCGCGATCGCCGACTCCACGGAATCGATACAGATTTCAACGAGCATGATGATCGAGTCCCATCCCCCGAAAAAGGCCGGATCTCCTGCTGAAAGACGATGCCGTCAGGAGGAGAATCCGGAGATTAAGGGAAAATCCGCACCTGGCCGGCGGGCGCCATCGCAGCGCTCCGCCCGCTAGAAGCTGTATTTTGCGGAGAACTGCAGGTGGCGCTCGACAGACCGGGTGCCTTGCAGAGATACGTTCCCGAAGTTGGGGTCGGTGATTCCGATATCGGGGTTGCCGTAGCTGACAATGTTGAATGCGTTGAAGGCATCGAAACGAAAGCCGATGGTGTGTCCTTCAAATAGACGAAAGTCCTTGAACGCCGCCATGTCCGTGTTGAAATAGCCGGGGCCGCGCACCGAGCCGTTCTGGGAGGTGCCGAAGGTGTTGCTGGCGGGTATTCCAAAGGCGCAAGGAGCGTTCAGTGCATTCATCCTGTCCCCGGCCGTCATGCACGGCAGAGCCGAGGGAGCGGTGCCGAACCAGTGCTCGTTGCTGCGGCCGGCGATCCCCAACGGGAAGTATTGGTTCACGCGGTTGGGTCCATAACTGTTGGAATTGCTCGACCCGCCGAGTAAGGTTTGAGGGAAGCCTGAGTAAGCGACGATCGCAGTGGAGAGCTTCCAGCCGCCGATCACTTCATCGAACACGCGGTTGGCAGACTGGAAGTACTCTTTGCCGCGGCCCACTGGTAGCGCGTAGACGCCGGTTGCGGTGAGGTTGTTCCTGATGTCGTAGCCGGCTGGGCCCATGTCGGGGCGGGAGTCGTAGTAGTTCTGAAACGCGCCGGAACTGCCATAGCCGCCGACGTTCAGGGAGTAGTTGCCCAGGCTGTTGGTCATAGCCCTGCCCCAGGTATAGTTGACCGTCCCTTCAAAACCATGACTCAAGCGCTGTCGCAGAACCGCCTGCAGCGCGTTGTAGTTCATCTTGGCGCGCGACTCGGTGATCAGCAGTCCTCCGTTGCCGCCCACCCCCAGCGCGGAGTCGATTCCATTCACGCCGATGAATTTGCTGTTGTAGAACGGGGCCGAGGTCTGAACGTTATTGACCGTCAACTGGTTGACATTGCCGTAGTCCTCAATGTGCTGGCCCGACTCTCCCACGTAGCCAGCTTGCAGAGAGGCCGTGCGCGAGAGCGCGAGTTCCAGGGTCAGGTTGTATTCCTGGACGTAGGCAGGCTGGATGTTCTGCGGATACGCGGTGTAGCCATTGTTGGAGCTGCTGTACTGAACCGACGTGTCGGGGTTGGTAAAGCCCTCCTCCGCCGTATTCGGTGTCGGCACGCTGGTGGTCGTCGGTGCGCTTACAGAGAAGCCGGCCGCCTGAAGGAATGGCGCGATGGCAGTCAGGCGCTGATTGAACGAGTTGCCTTCGAAGAAGCTGGTAGCGCCGTAGCCCCCGCGGACGACAAAGTGGTCGCTCAATTGATCGGCAAACCCCAGATGCGGCATCCATTGCCGGTAGTTGGGCTGGTAGCAGGCGAGATTGCTGCAGATTCCCGACCCCGGAAGAGCACCCACCGGAAGATGGCCGGCGTAGTCAATCTGCCCCGTTGTCAGATCGATGTTTCCGGTCCTGTCCTGCTCCTCGATCCACGGTTCGTCGTACTCGTAGCGCAGACCAAAGACCAGGGTCAGGTTAGGAAGCACCTTATAGTTATCCTGTGCAAATCCGGCAATGCGCCATTGCCGCTGGCCAACGTTGACACTGCCCAGGGTGACGCCTCCATTCGATACGCGGTCCAGCACAAAATCCGCCGGACCATACCCGCCGGAACCGTTGCCGTTCGAAGTGAAGGCGCCGGAGTAATTCAGCGACCCGAGGTAGCCGTCATTGTTGCCGGTAGGGTAGTTGTTCTGGTATCGCCGCGCTTCGACGCCCATGCTCAGATAGTGCTTGCCGTGCTGCCAGTTCAAGCTGTCGACATAGCTGTAGGTGTTGTCGATGACGCCGCCGTTATAAGCCGAGGTGCCTACGTCGCTGAGGTTGCCGTTCAAGCCCTGGTTGGTGAAGCCGTTAAACTTCTGGTTGGGGAAGTCGATGCCGACCTTGGCATTGCCCGCCGTTCCAAACAGCCCGGTTGGATCCTGAGGGAACCCCTGGTCCCAATCCGTTCTCGTGAATCCGATGCGCGCCGAGTTGACCAGCGTCGGCGAAAACGTGTGCACCCAGTTGGCGCCCGTAATCCAGGTGGGGTAAAGATTGATGCCCGGAAAGGTGATGGCCAGCACCGGGGTTGAACCGTCATACGCGTGGGAGATTGAATAGAATCCGGTGATCTTGTCGTTGGCGCGGGGATCGTATTCGATCTTTATGTCGCCCTGGTCGTTGGCCTTGTAGCTCCGCGTAGGCCCCTGGTAGTTGTTGTTTGCGATTCCATCGCTGGGACTCACGCACTTGCCGCCGGCGGGAGTGGCGGGATTGTCGCCGCCGCAATCCGGGTAAAGGGTGGGATTGGCAAACAGGAATTTGGCCACCGGATTGACGATCGGGATGCCCTGGTTGTTCTTGTAGGGAGCGAACTTTTTCAACGGATCGTAGAGCTGGATCGGATTCGACCCAGTCAGCAGGACAGAGAAATCGCCGTTGCGCATGGCGTCAGTGATCACGCTCGCCGAGCCTGTTCCACCCACATGGTAGCGTGAGCCCAGATAGTCGCCAAAGAAGAACAACTTGTTGCGCTTGATGGGCCCGCCCACGGTGCCGCCGAACTGAGCAAATGAATACGGGCTGGTGGGAAGGTGCTGATAGCCATTCGAGTAGGAGTTTGCGTCCAACCTGTAATCCTGAACATAGCCATAAGCCGAGCCGTGGAACTGGTTGGTTCCGCTCTTCAGCACGGTCACCACGCCGGCCCCGTTCACGTTGCCGTAGTCGGTTGGGGAATCCGCCGTAAGAACCTGCACCTGTTCGAGCGCCGCCGGAGCGGGACTGTACGAGATCAGGTTGTTATAGGTCTCGTTCATGTCGATGCCATCGAGCGTGTAGTTATTCGCCTGGGCGCGATTGCCGTTGAAGTTGGGCGTGTCGGAGTTATAGGTGCTGCGCTCGAAGCTTGTCGGGCCGGAGGCCCCGTAGGTCGTGACCGCGCCCGGCAAATACAGAGTAAGGGCGGAAAAATCAAGGCCGTTAAGCGGGAAATTCTCGATGGTATTGGCGGTGAAAGTGCTTGAAATCGTAGGATCGCTGGTGTTGAGGATGGGCGCAGCGGCCGAGACGGAAATGGTCGTCGAGCTGCTTCCCACCTTCAGCTTCACATTGAAGGTCGCGGTCTGCAGAACCTCCAGGACGAAAGGGGGCAGATTCTCCGTGTTGAATCCGTTGGCTTGAACGCTCACCTGATAATTGCCGATGGGAAGAAACTCAATACGGTAGATGCCGGCGGAATTGGTGGTCGCGGGCGAATCCACGCCGGTATCGAGACTGTGCGCCACCACGTGTGCGCCGGGTACCACAGCGCCACTCGGGTCCGTCACCTCGCCGGTGATCGAGCCGGTGACCGTCTGGGCTGATGCGATCCGAATGCACGCCAGCATGGCCAGCGTAAATCCAAAGGCATACCGCAGGAGATTCGTTTTCATTGGAGCCTCACTTAGTTGATTGCGTTCTGATCCGGCTGTGTTGTCAGCCGGTGCTCTGACTGGGTTTCAGGATGACTGTGATCTTGCAGCACTCAGGAGAAGGGGGCAATTGTGCCGTGCGCGCACATGCCGGGTCGCGCGAACTTGAACGTTATCCCATTACCGGCAAATCCAGCGGCAGGCCTCCGGAATCTCTTTACATCCGGACTGGCAACCGCCTCCGGCAAGAGCTGGTTTCGGCGTCGAGCGCACTCAACGCCAAATCCGAATAAAACATTATCGAAAAAATGATCAAATAGTCAATAAAATTCGCTAAATGATAGGAATTATTGCCGAAGAAGCCGTCAAATGGCCTCGGACGGACGATTCAGGTGTTGGATGACCGCTCGCTTTTCCACGCTTTGCATTGCCGCTTTAAGCTCTCACGTATTCTTCGGACCAGCTCTGGGAGCGCTGAGTTCCGTGGAATTTGGTGCAAGCGGCGGGTGCGGATATGCTGGCAGACAGGATGATGGGCGGATTCAAACTCGCCGGCGTTGGATTTGCCGGCCCGGAGCTTGCTGGTTTGATCGTGGCGGTCAGCTTCTCCGCCGGGCTCAATGTCTATGCGACCGTGGCGAC
>Ga0326727_10009073_pt1 | contig 24777 bp, 27 predicted proteins | sample MB2enrmetagenome_FD_207643 | JGI IMG/M metagenome (GOLD analysis project Ga0326727, IMG submission 207643) | Lab enriched peat soil microbial communities from McLean, Ithaca, NY, United States - MB29MY | ecosystem: Environmental > Terrestrial > Soil > Wetlands > Peat | place: USA: New York... | reverse complement strand
AGGCGAGCGGATGGTGAAGATCCTGGCCTGGTACGACAACGAGTGGGGCTTCTCGAACAGGCTCGTGGACCTCGCGGCCTACGTAGGCTCGAAGGAATGACGCTGGAGGATATCCTCCAGGCGATGAACGGGTTTCTCGCAGACAATCCCTTGAATATCGCGGCGGAACTGAATTCTCTGCAACTCTTCAGTCCGCCGCTGGGCGCGGTGGCCGCGGCCGATGACCCGCTCTTCGATCGCCTCAAAGAGTCGGACACTGTCGGTCCGAACCATATGTCTCCGAGAGAGTGGCAGGTCGGGAGCAAGTCGGTTGTTTCCTATTTTCTGCCGTTTACGGCTACCGTTCGCAAGGCTAACCGGAGTCTCGGTTTGCCCTCCATCGAATGGCTCTACGGCAGAATAGAAGGCGAAAAATTCAACCAAGAGATGGAGAAGTTTCTCGTCGAGTACTTTACCGCGGCAGGATATCGTGCCGTGGCTCCGACCTCAGACCCGCGGTTTAGAGTTGTCGACCGCAAGAGCAACTGGTCGGAGCGCCATGTGGCATTCGTCGCCGGTCTGGGGACTTTCAGCCTGAGCCGTTCATTGATCACCCGAGCCGGCTCGGCCGGTCGGCTCGGGAGTGTAATCGTGGATGCCGAGTTGAAGGCGACGGCGCGCTACTATAACGATCCGGAAGAGAACTGCATCAAGTGCGGCGCCTGCATTCCGCGCTGTCCGCCTCAGGCTATCACGGGAAGCGGCAAGGACAACGCCATTTGCGGCGACTACCTGGACAGGGTAAAGCTGCGCTATGCCCCGCGCTACGGCTGCGGCAAATGCCAGACGGCGGTGCCCTGCGAAGAGAGGATACCGCCAAAGAGGCCGTTGCCTTCAGCGCTAGCCCATAGTGTTTAATAAACATATAGTGCTCCGCATGAAGAGAAGTACTCTGCCTCTCGTCGCCCTGGCCCTCGGAGGGCTCTGCATCGGTACCACGGAATTCGCGGCTATGGGGCTTTTGCCATTTATCGCGACGAGCTTCGGGGCGACGATTCCCCAAACTGGGCATATTATAAGCGCCTACGCCCTCGGCGTGGTGATAGGCGCGCCTCTGCTGACGATCCTCGCGGCGCGAATGGATAGAAAGACTTTGCTGTTGAGCCTCATGGGCTTCTATACCTTTGCCAACACGCTATCCGCCTTCGCCCCTTCTCTCGGGTGGCTGACCGTGGGTCGCTTTCTCGCGGGACTGCCCCATGGCGCGTTTTTTGGGGTCGGCGCGGTGATGGGCGCTCACGTGGCCGGAGCGGAAAAGCGCGGGCGGGCCGTGGCGATTATGATGGCAGGGCTCACCGTTGCGAACATTCTTGGCGTGCCCTTAGTCACCATGGCTGGCAGGCTCCTCGGCTGGAAGCTTTCATATATCGGCGTCGGATTCCTCGGCCTCGTCTCTGTCGCGAGCATTGCGGCATGGCTTCCTAGACTCCCGGTCTCCAGCCAAGCTTCCGCGTCCACGGAGATAGCCGCTCTCGGCAACGCTCCGCTCTGGATGGTTTTTGCGGCCGGCGCGGTGGGATTCGGCGGAATGTTCTCGGTATATTCCTACGTCTCACCCCTTCTGACCGAAACAGCGGGGCTTCCGCTGAAGTCGGTACCCCTCGTCCTCTCGCTCTTCGGCGCGGGCATGACGATCGGGGCCTTGCTGGGGGGCAGGCTTTCAGATCGTTCGGTCGTCAAGACAGTGCTTGCAGGCTTTGTTTTGACGGCCCTCGTTCTTTTTGGCATCGGTATGCTTGCCGCCAGACCCTGGGCGGCAGTGCTTGGTATATTCGCGCTTGGAATCGTGACACAGTTCCTCGGAGTCTCCCTTCAAGCAAGGCTTATGGACCTCTCGCCCTCGGCTCCTTCTCTCGGCGCATCGCTGTGCCATTCAGGCCTCAATATCGGTAATGCCAGCGGGGCTTGGTTAGGCGGAGCCGTCTTGACCGCGGGCTATGGGAACCTTGCGCCAGCTTGGGTTGGCCTCGGCCTGACTCTCGCAGGAGGCTTGATCTTCATTGCGGCTCTGGGGCCCGCAAGGAGAAAATTCTCGATTTAGCTTTTAGTGTGACGGTCGGGCAATCGCCAATTGAAGCTACGGCTCAACGTCGAATGACGAGATCAGCCAGGCTCTTGCGAGGCCGTGCGTTAGGCGACTCGACGGGGTCGAAGGCGCCGATCCAGCAACTCCCAAGGCCCAGGGCCGTCGCCGCGAGGACGAGATGCTCCATCGCTATTGTCGCGTCGATGTCGGCGTAGTTCTTACCGTCCCTTCGCTTCCAAGCAGAGCCAGGCAAGGCGCACATTAATAGGACCACGGGGGCGGCGACGAACCAGTCCTTGTCGTAGATTTTCCTCAGCGCCGCTTCCCGTCCTTTCGTCTCGATCGCGATGACGCGGAAAGGCTGCAGATTGCACGCGGTCGGTGCGAGATCGGCCGCCTCCAGGATCTTGTCAAGTTTCTCTTTCTCCACGGGATCGGCTTTTCTATCGACAAGTGTCTACCTTTTCGTTATACACATCCCCAACGGTAAGTATAAGGTGGCGCGCATGCTCGATTTTTTCGTCGAAGAGATAGGCGCGGTCCGCGTCGAGGAGCTCCTCGAAATGCTGCGGCAGCGGGAAGCCTGGCTCGAGAAGCGCGGGATGCCGATGTGGAACCCGGCCAAGCTGACGAACGAGAAATTTTTCGCGCGCTACCCGGGGGCGAGGATATTTCTCTGCCTCCTCGATGGCGAGAAGATGGGCGGTTTCGCCCTCGTGGAGCGCGACGAGAATTACTGGCCGGGCCACGCGGATGACCGGGCCTATTACCTGCACAAGTTCGTCTTAAAGCCCGAGTTCTCGGGGCAGGGCTTCGCCGACAAAGCCCTGGAGTGGGCGGCCGGCTTCGCTCTAGCGAAGGGCAAGGCTGCGCTCAGGCTCGACTACGACGAGGCGAGGCCGGGGCTCGCGGCACTCTATGGGCGCCACGGCTTCAAGCCCGTCCGCGTCCAGTCTCTGGCCGACGGGACACGGATGGTAATAGCCGAGCGGGAACTATCGCGCGAAGAGTAGCGGCCACGGTTCGGCGTTTTTCCCCTCAACTTAAGGGACTTCCCCATGTCTATAGTCTATAATATGGCCAAATAAAGATTGGCGCTTCCGGTATTCGAGTGTAATACTAAAATGAACAATTATCTACCAGCTATGCTGGTAGCTTGAAAAGGTTATACCATATTTTAAGATAAAATCCTCCTTGGCGCACCAAGCCGAAGGAGGATTGAGTAATGAGCAATTTCAAGTTAGCACACGTGGTATGGGAATGCAAATACCATGTCGTGCTGGTACCGAAGTATCGGTACGGAGTGTTTACAAAAGAGGTCGGGGAAGCGATACGGGATGAAATAAAGAAACTATGTCTATGGCTGGAAGTAAGCATTCTAGAAGGGCATGTATGTAAGGATCATATTCACCTGTGTGTAGCGATACCACCGAAATATGCAATATCAGAAGTGATAGCAACGATAAAGGGGAAAACGGCGATAAGGATGTTCAATCGATTTCCAGAGCTGAAGAGGAAATACTGGGGGAGTCATTTCTGGAGTCGAGGGTACTATGTATCAACGGTAGGGCGAGATGAGGAACAGATCAATTGGATAGACTAATAAATCAAGGGAAACTAATCTAAAGAGAAGTACAAAAAGCCCTTATAGGGCTACAAAAGCCCCCACCTCTGGTGGGGGTTGTTCACTCCATATCAAGGCCGCCGAAATGAAATAGGTTTGACCTACTAAACACATCGGATAAAGATTTGAAGCTATTGTATGATACGGAATTAAACGTCGATTCGTCCATAATCGCTATCGGTCGAGCTTGACCGGGCGCGGCCCAGGCCCTACTATCGCGACATGACCCAGATGAGATCCTTGCCGCGCAACGTAGCCATACTGATCTTCGACGACGTCGAGGTCCTCGACTTTGCCGGCCCGCACGAGGTGTTCACCGTGGCCGGCGACATGGTCCGGCCTTCGCCTTTCTACGTCTACGAAATCGGGCTCAGCAACTCGCCGATCCTGGCCAGGGGAAGGCTCCTCGTGACGCCGAGATATTCGATCGAGAATTGTCCGAAACCGGACATTCTCGTCGTGCCCGGCGGAATGGGTACGAGGCCCTTGCTCAAGCACGATCGGCTCCTCGCGTGGATCGTCGAGCAGTCGGGAAGGGCCGAACTCATCTTGTCCGTCTGTACGGGCGCCTTGCTTCTCGCCAAAGCCGGCCTCCTGGCCGGCCTCGAGGCGACTACCCATCACGGCGCCTTCGACCTGTTAGCCGAGCTATCCCCCTCGACCCGGGTCCAGCGCGATAAGCGCTTCGTCGAGAGCTCCGAGCGCATAGTCACCGCGGGGGGCATTTCGGCCGGCATCGATGCGGCTCTCCACATCGTGGAAAAGCTCGTCGGCGAAAAAGCCAGGGATGTCGTCGTCGAGGAGATGGAGTACGGCTGGCCGAAATGAGGCATCGGCCAATCCCTAATCACCTTTGTCCTCTGCGGACAGCCCGAGCCCAGGGAGACCTTGCGCTATTCGCGGCTCGCGTCGGTCCACCAGAGGATCAGACATTGGGTGGAGTTCTCCGCTCTGTCCCTCAAGGATACCTGCGACTACATTGACCACTCCGTCGCGCTCGCCGGGCGACCGTCACCAGTTTTCTCCGACAATGACAAGGCCGAGATCCATAAGCGCTCGCTCGGCATACCGCGGCAGATCAACCGGATATGCCTTCTGACTTTGTTCGAAGGCGCCGCGCAGCAACGCTCGATCATCGACGGTTCCGATGTCGTGTCGGATGAGGTTTGATCTACAGTTCTACTCTGCTCCAATCCTGCGACAATGCCGGGTGGCGACACCAGGCATTGTTTTTTGGCGAATGAGGGGGAGAGCGCTTGGCAAGGAGAGGAAGGTCAGACAAACTGAGGGTGGAAAGTCTCGCGGACCTGGAACCGCAAATCCTCTCGATTTAAGCATTTTCTAGTAATCTTTAGCCACGGAAATTACAACTTTAATGGCTTCGTCCACTTTCGCGGCAGTCTTAAGCGCCACATTAATCTCTTCGAGAGGATAGGTTTGAGTGACGATAGGCCTTAAGTCGGCTTTGCCCGATTCACGGAATCCAAGCACTTGAGCAAACTCGCCTGTATACCCCATCGAACCTTTGATAGTCAGTGTCTTGCTCATAATGATGTAGGGATTTATTGCAATTGGCGATTTATGTAGGGCTATGATTCCAATTCGAGCGTCCTGCCTGGCGACATCGATCGCGTCGAGAAGTGCGGATCCGACTCCTGCGCCATCGATGACAATATCGATGGCCCCGGATTGAGGCTTACTCGCCCCGTAACGAGCCGTCAGGAAGCTTTGCATCGTTTCTTGCTTGGGATTATGTACTGCGCTTGCTCCCATCTGGAGAGCCTTTTCTAATCGGAAGCTGGAAATGTCTGAGACTAGCACATCCTCGACGCCTAAGGCCTTCAGGCCAGCAAGTGCGCTCAACCCAATTGCTCCAGCTCCCAGGACTAAGGCTCGATCGCCCGGTTTTGGAGCGACTGTGTTGACTCCGTGCATTCCGACAGAAAAAGGTTCGACGAGTGCGCCATCAATGAATGTCGCAGCTTCCGGAAGGGGATAAACGTTATAACCGATAGCCGTGTCCTGGACGAGGACATACTGAGAAAATCCACCAAGCATGCAGGATTCTCTTCGCCCTCCCCTTGTTGCAAGGATCGGTTCCACGGTAACCCGCATCCCCTCGTAAATATTTTTGACGTCTTTGCCGACACGTCGCACTATTCCGGATAGTTCGTGACCGAAGCGGCGACCAGGCATAAGTGCTCCCACATTTTTGATGTTGTACTCGCTGATGTCCGTACCACATATTCCCGCGAATACCACCTCCACCACGATATCCTTCGGACCAGGCTGGGGATCGGGAACTTCCTCAACTCTGACATCACCAACTCCATAATAAATTGCCGCTTTCATTGTCCGTATCCTTTCGGTGCGCCTTGGCTCTTCTCAGTCGGAAAGCCTCATTCGCATCGAGAAGAACTTAAACCCGTATGGTAAACTATAGGTAAAGTGCCTGAATTCCCTGCGGAAGCGAAGTCTTAATTTTTTGATGATGGAGCAGTAATGGTAGTTATCCTGATCGCCGAAGACGATCCCAACGTCCTGCTATTGATCAATCAAAGACTAAAGGCCCGCTATGAGGTCTTGTGCGCCAGCGATGGAAGGCAGGCGCTCGAAATAATCTCCTCGCGGCATATCGACCTCCTGATAGCCGATATCATGATGCCTTTAATGGATGGCTTCGAACTCGTTCAGAATCTTCGTCGAAGAGGATTTGAGCTACCTGTGCTTATGCTCACGGCGAATCAGTCCTTTGATGCAAAGCGAGAGGGCTTCCATTCCGGCACCGACGATTACATGACTAAGCCTGTCAATTACGAGGAACTGCAGTTGAGGATCCAGGCGCTTTTACGGAGAGCTCATGTAGTTGCGGATGAAAAGATTGAGTGTTGTGGCGTTGTGCTGGATTCTGCGAGGTATAGGATGTCCAATGAGAATATTTCAATCGAGCTTCCAAAGAAAGAATTCGATCTGCTCTTTAAATTATGCAGCTCTCCGGGCAGGATCTATACAAAGAATCAGCTTATGGACGAAATATGGGGATCTGAATCGGGAAGCGGCGAAGAAACACTCAAAACGCACATCAGCAGACTTCGCGGAAGACTTAAGGAAATAAGCAGGATGGAAATCGTCGCCATCAAGGGTATAGGCTACAAGATCGAAGTTCCGGGAGTCAATCGATGAAGACAAAACGCAGCTTGAGGACTGAGAGGATCCTGAGGCGAAGAGCGATCCTATCGGCTACAAGTATCGTCATAGCCTCTGTGATGACCTTCGGACTCGTGGAATATTTTATAAATGTTATTCTAGGAAGAAATCAAGCGTACAATCCGATAGACATGCTTGGTATGATCGGTCCAATGGGACTGCTCATGGGTATTGTGTCCTATGCGACCTTCAGGGCAAGCAACCGCGACACATCGAAGATCATTGCCGCGATCGATCGGGTTGCGGATGGCGATTTCACTATCTCACTCGACGAGGCTGCCGCTGGGCCCTATCAAGAAGTCTTCGCGAATTTCAACACGATGTGCGCTGAACTGCAAAGTATCCAGACCTTACGGGACGATTTTATCAATCATTTTTCCCATGAGTTCAAGACTCCGATCACGTCCATCAATGGTTTTGCCCGTTTACTTATCGAAGAGCATGTTTCCGAAGAAGATCGGGGAAAGTATCTTGGAATTATCGCCTCGGAATCGGAACGCCTTGCGGACATGTCCTCGAATGCACTGACCATGACCAAGCTCGACTCCCAACACTACATTCTAAATAAGGCTTCTTATTCCCTAGACGAGCAGATCAAGCGCTGTGCCATCCTGCTGTCCCCTCAGTGGACTAAAAAGCGCATCGATTTGACCGCCGATCTCGAGAGCGCCACATTCCTTGGCAACGAGGATTTGATGCAACATGTTTGGATCAATATTATTGTCAATGCCATCAAATTCACTCCAGAAAAGGGCAGGATCAAGCTTTCTCTAAGTAAAAACGCCCATGGCATGATAATCGTGGACATAAGCGACACAGGGAAAGGCATGACAGCGGAAGAACGTGCCCATGTCTTCGAAAAGTATTTTCAGGGATCGCTTGGTCAGACATCCCGAGGACTCGGGCTCGGACTCTCGATAGCAAGAAAAATAGTTGTCTTATCCGGCGGCCGTATCGAGGTAAGCAGCGTCCCGGGAGAAGGCAGCACCTTCAGAGTCAGTCTGCCTGCCCCACAGGTAAACGAATAATCTGGATATTCTTGAAAAGTTTACCTTCACTTTACTCTAACCCTCTATTTTATCTCCCAGTTGCGCGGTGGCACAGGATCGGCGCCTTACTGAAGGAGATCACATGAAGAAGAGACTCTATTTGCTAACCGGAGCGGCGGGAAATCTTGGCTCGAGTATCGCAAGGCAGCTTGTCGCCGAGGGCGAGGATGTAAGAGCCCTTGTACTTAAGGGTGATCCCGCAGCAGAGCGGGTGCCATCCCAGGTCGAACTACTTGTCGGAGATGTGACCGATCGGGCTTCTTTGGAGCATTTCTTCCAGGCCGACACTGACCGCGAGCTTGTAGTGATCCATTGCGCAAGCATTGTCTATGTCTCCCCCGATTACAACAAGAAAGTCTATGAAGTCAACGTCCTCGGCACCAAAAACATCGTTGAAATGTGCATCGCCTGCAGAGTGCGCAAACTTGTCTATGTCGGATCAACAGGCGCTATAACTGAGCTACCTCATGGCCAAACTATCGTTGAGCCAGACAGCTACGATCCAGACAAGATTATTGGGTTCTATGGCAAGACCAAGGCGGAAGCTTCTCAATTGGTCCTCGATGCAGTGCGTGATCGAGGGCTTGATGCTTCGATAGTCTGTCCCACTGGCATTGCAGGTCCCGGTGACTACGCCTATGGCCCCGTCGCGGGATTTGTCATCGATTATGTAAAGAAGGGTATGCCCGCGGGCGTCGCTGGCAGTTTCAATGCAGCCGATGTTCGCGACCTCGCGACCGCAGTGATTGCCTGTTGTGAGAAGGGGCGCAAGGGAGAGTCCTACATCCTCGGCAATGAATGCGTATCGATGAGCGATATGTTCAAGATTGTCAGTGCAGCGAGCGGGGTCAAGGAAGTCAAAATGATCTTACCGGTCTGGTTCGCAAAACTGATAGCCTTCTTCGCAGGCATAGGCGCCAAGTTCACCGGCAAGCAACCCTTGCTTACGACCTTCTCGATTTACAACTTGGCACGCAACAATGTCTTCTCCTCGGAGAAAGCCCGAAAAGAACTCGGTTATTCATCGCGCCCCTTTTCCGTCACCATCAAGGACACCGTCCTGTGGCTGAAATCCGAAGGAAAGATCTGAAAGGAACACGCTTAAAATGAACGACAAGGTTAGCGTAATTACTGGCGGTGGTAGTGGCATGGGCCTCGCCACCGCGAAGATAGTTGGCAAAAACTCTAAAGTCATAATTGTGGGGCGGAATAAAGCGAAGCTTGAACGAGCGGTGATTGAGCTCAGGGTACAAGGCATCGAAGCTCTGCACTTTGCCTGTGACCTCGCTGACTCAAAGTCTGCTGAAATGCTTGCAAACTTCGCGAAGGAGCAGGGCAAGATTACCGCAGTCATACACGCGGCGGGGATGTCTCCCCACATGGGCGAAGCCCAGAAGATTATGGAAGCGAACGCCCTAGGCACGATCAACATCAATAATGCCTTCTTCCCTCATATGGATACCGGTTCGTGCATTGTCGATGTCTCGTCGATGTCGGCCTACCTCACTCCCAAGATACTCATGCCCACAAAGATCTACCCATTGGCGAGGCAAGATAAGGACCATTTCATGAGGAAAATGATGGCGCGTGTAAATCTCTTTCCCACAAAGCTTCGCTCAAGCATCGCCTACGGAATTTCCAAGCACTTCGTAATCTGGTTTGCGAAGACTGACGCGGCTAGATTTGGAGAAAAGGGAGCTAGAGTAATTTCGGTGACTCCCGGTACCTTCGAGACGCCGATGGAGGAACTCGAAAAGGACGAGGCTACTCCCTATCTTAAGTATTGCGCCATCAAACGGCTGGGACAGGTCGAGGAAATTGCTCAGCTGCTGGCGGCAGTCGTAGACGAACGAATGGGCTATCTAACTGGGGCGGATATCATCTGCGACGGCGGCTGCATTGCCTCAAGAATGGCACAAGTCCGGAGCCTGTAGGAAATCATATTCCCGTCATATCACCATCCCTAATTCACTCGTTGCGATTACGCGATACATCGGATCGTTCTACTCAAAGCCACTAACTCAACCTCGCCTCGAAAGTAAAGGGATAGAGCAGATAAGAGTCTCCAATGGGCCCTTGCCAGCTCTATCCGATTAAAAGTCTCAAGTCAGATACCAACCACAGTCGCCGGTTAAGTTGCCTTGCTCTCGATTATTATTATCGGAATAATACTTCGCCAGCTTTTTACAGAGGCCAATGAAATCGCGCCATTCAGCACCCATCTCCAGTATTCGTTCATAAATTGCGTCGTTTTTGATTAGTGCTACCACCCGAAAACCGTAGACCCGCTCGACCAGAGCAAGATCAAACTTCGCCCCATTCTTTGCCCGAAGGCGCAAAATTCTGGTCATTGAACAGGCGCAGGGTCAGTTCGGTCGATTTTCCAAGCGATCATCAAGAGAGAGGAGAAATTGGCCTTTCGCCTGGCTCCGGCTTAAGGCAACCTGCCTCGCGATTCACCATCCGCTGGCTGGCCTCTGAGTAGCGGTGTCCGACGACCTGCAACTTCGCGACGGCCTCGTCGATCAGCCTCAGCTCCTCGGTGTCCAGGACAAGGCCGGCCGCCCCGATGTTCTCCTCTAGTCGTGACAGCTTGCTAGTTCCGGGGATGGGAACGATCCAGGGTTCCCTGGATAGTATCCATGCAAGAGCTATCTGCGCCGGCGTAGCGCTCTTCCTGGTAGCGGCATTCTTCAGTACATTGACGAAGGAAAGGTTCGCAGCGAGTGCCTCGGGGGCCATGCGCGGGACTGTCGCTCTGAAATCGGATTTATCGAAGCTCGTACTCGCACCCATAGTTCCCGTCAGGAAGCCTTTGCCAAGAGGGCTGAAGCACACGAGGCCGATTCCGAGCTCTTCGAGGACGGGTATTATCGCCTCCTCAGGTTCTCTCCACCATAGAGAGTACTCACTCTGAAGTGCGGCGACGGGCTGGACGGCGTTGGCCCGACGGAGGATATCAACTCCCACCTCGGAGAGTCCCAAATAGCGAACCTTCCCTTCCGAGATCAAATCGCGTACCGTCCCAGCTACGTCTTCGATAGGCACGTTTCGATCATACCTGTGCTGGTAAAAGAGATCGATGGCTTCGACCCGCAGTCGCTTCAGCGATGCCTCTGCCACTTTCCGAATATGCTCGGGCCGGCTGTTGAGGCCCATCGGGTTATCGGCTATCTCGTTGTCGAGATCGAAACCGAACTTCGTCGCGATGACGACCTTCCCCTTGAACGGCGCGAGAGCCTCGCCGACGAGTTCCTCGTTCGTTCTCTTGCCGTAGAACTCGGCGGTATCGAAGAAGGTAACGCCCCTTTCCACCGCGGCCCGGATGACCTTTATCATGTCCTCCTTGTCGTCCCTCTGGCCGCTCCCCGTGGTCATGCCCATGCAGCCGAGGCCGATCGCCGAGACCTCAAGACCTTCCCTGCCTAGAATGCGCTTCTCCATATTTCACTCCTTCGTACTGCGGACAGGTAGTGTCCGCGGATTCATTTTCAAGTCCCTTCGTGATAGAGATGTCGAGAGCTCTGCCGCGCACGCGAAGAAGCACATAATCGCGGCCATATCGACCAAGAGCAGCCAATTCTTCTCCGAGGGCCAGAACGAATAGGCATAATACATGACGAGCCTCTCCGGCAGTCCATGCGCGAAGATACAATAGGCCCCGTAGGCCGCCATCGCCGAAACGGCGGCGGTCCGCGGCCAGGCGCGCATGCCAGGCCGAGCGGCGGCCGCCCCTAGTGAGGACCTGTAACCTGCTACGTTTAGATGAAGCCCCATGTGGACCGAGGCTAGGATGAAGCACCATGCCGTCACGCAGGCGTGCAAGCGCCTCGCGAGGAGCCCGCCCTCGATGCCGGCGAAGGCGAAGGCTTCCTTCGACACGAGCACCGAGCTTACCGCCGTTCCGATCATGGCGGCGTAGAGAAGGCAATCGACGACGGAGCCTTCGTCGAACCTGGCCTTCCTGAAAAGAGCCCTCTGCCAGCCGGTATTCAGGAGATGATGAGCGAGAAAGAGACCGAAGGCCCCTATCCCGACGATCTCATGGGCGGCGTCGCCCATGATGCCGCGTGCCATGAGGACGACCATGGCCGCGGCCATAGCCGTATCTACGACTCTCCGCGCGAGGACCTTCATCTTCATCGCTTTGGCATTTCCCCGAGGCTCTCGAGCCAGGCCTCCACTTCGCCGCGAGCGCGATCGACGCTCGATCCGCGAATGGCGAGGCCCTTCAGGAGCTTCGCCTTAGGGCAAAGCGCGGCGATATCCCGCTCGCTCCGCCCCAGTCCGCTCCCCTCGTGGGTGCAGAAAGGGATGATCGTCTTTCCGGAGAAATCGTACTCCTCCAGGAACGTGAACATGGCCATGGGTAGGGTCCCCCACCAGTCGGGATAACCGAGGTAGATCGTATCGTAATCGGCCATGTTGGGGACATGGGTAGCCAGCTTCGGCCGAGCGTTCGCGTCCTGTTCCTTCAGCGCCTGGGCAGTCGTGGCATCATAGCTCGACGGGTAGGGATCGACGGTCACGACCTGGAATAGGTCCCCACCCACCGCGTAATGAACCATGTTCGCGACCACGATGGTGTTGCCTTTCGGAAGGCTCGCCGACGATACGGCATCCACGCCCTGGAAGGATTTCGAGGAGCCAACTCGGGAAAAATAGACGATGAGGGGCTTCTTCCCGACGGAAGCTGTTTGGCCATAGGCCTGGCAGATCGGTACTATTACCATGAGCATGACCAGAGAAAGCCCCATGAGCCATTTCAAGGGCTTATACATGATCCGCGCAACTCCTTTTTCCCGACGACTCCTAGACCCGCGCATCCTCATGCCTTAATCCCCGAAGCGGCGATCCAATCGGCGATATCGCGCTCGGCGCCCTTCACGCCCGTTCCGCGAATCGCCAGTCCCTTGAGAACCTTGGCCTTCGGACAAAGCTTCTTGATGTCGCCTTCGCTATGCCCCATGCCGCTTCCCTCATTGGTGCAGAACGGAAGCATGGTCTTGCCGGCGAAGTCGTAGGCCTCCAGGAAGGTGAAGACCGCCATGGGCATAGTGCCCCACCAGTTCGGATAGCCGAGGAAGATCGCGGCGTAGTCGGACATGTCTGCTACATGGCCCCTGATCTCCGGCCTCGCGCCGCGGCGCAGCTCGACCTGGGCGACCTGGGTCGTCTCATCGTAGTCGGCGGGATACTCCTTCACCGTATCGATGCGGAAAGTTTCGCCTCCGGTCCGCTTCCGTATCGTCTCGGATGCGATCTCCGTGTTGCCCTTAGCCAGGTTGATAACGCCGCCGTTGCCGTAATTGCTCCCCTTGCGGGAATAATACGCGATTAGAATCTTCATACTGTCCTCCATCGGGCCTTATTTCGTGGGCAGGCCGGGACCATTGTCAAAAGTGGCGGATACGTCCTTCAGGTACTCGGATATCTTCAAGTGCTGAGGACAGGCCTTCTCGCAGCTCTTACAGGCGATGCAGTCGGCCGCCTTGCCATGGGTCGAGGCCAAGTTCATGTAGTAGACGAATTGACTGGATACGTTGTCCGTGACCGCGCGCTTCGCGCTGTTGTAGAGGGCGAAATAATCGGGTATGGCGATCTTCTTGGGGCAGTAGGGCACGCAATACTGGCAGGCGGTGCAGGGGACTGCGGTAGTGGCGTTGATGATCCCGCACACCTTCTCGATCACCTTGTATTCTTCTGTGTTGAGGGCTTTGAAGTCGGACATTGACGAAGTGTTATCGAGGACCTGCTCCATAGTGTTCATCCCGCTTAAAACCATCATGACTCCTTCCTGGCTCGCGGCGAAACGAATAGCCCACGAGGGCACCGAGGCCATGGGAGCATATTCCTTCATAAGTTTTTCTGCTTCTTCGGGCACGACGGCCAAGTTGCCACCCTTGCAAGGCTCCATGACGATTATGGGAAGAGCGTACTTCCTCGCGATCTCGAGGCATCGCCTGGACTGGATGCCTGGATTTTCCCAGTCGATATAGTTGATTTGAAGCTGAACAAAATCGAGGCCCTGATGGGCTGTGAGTATCTCATCGAGAAGCTCGGGGGTGTCATGGAAAGATATGCCAATATTCCTTATTTTGCCTTCGCTTTTTTTCTCCTGAACGAATTCAAAGGTACCGAAGGCTTGAGCCTGCTTGTAGGCACTGACTCCAAGGTTGTGGATAAGATAATAATCGAAGTAGTCGACTCCCATCCGCTCCAATTGCTCGCCGAATATCCGTTCCTGATCCTCGTGGTTCTTGAGTACTCGGGGTGGCAACTTAGTGGCAATGGTGTATTCACTTCGAGCGTGGCGTTCGACTAAGGCTTTGCGGACAAATTCTTCACTCCTAAATCCATGGTAGGTAAGGGCCGTGTCGAAATAGGTAAATCCCCGATCAAGAAACGCATCGACAAGTTTGTTAAGTCTCTCCACGTCCACAGAAGTCTGATCGTCCTTATCGAAGAGCGGCAGTCGCATACAGCCGAATCCCAATTCCTTCATCATCTTGATTAACCTCCAAAAGGATGCCACCAATCGAGTCGTTGGCATATCCATCAAGCATCTCTCGGTCTGCCCAAATCTATGCTAGTAGCCATCTCGATGGTCAAGCATTAATTTATATTTTATTGCCTCATATGATGAAAATAGTTTGACTATGCAAAAAAAGCGTAGAAATGGGCAAGTCTTTTACCTGGCGGTTTATTATGCTTGTGTCACGGAGGATCAGGCATGGCCACTTCACGGCAAGTACCCAAAGATTCAGAAGACAAAGCGGCCGAGTCAGCGGCTCCTATCGAAAGACTCAAGCGGATTCTGGAAGCCTACGCTCCCCACGATGGAGTCTTTGATCTCGCCGTCAAGGGAACGCATGCTATCAAGCGAACTCGCGTGAGCGAGGAGCTAGCGCATTTCGTTCAGGACTCTTGTATCTGCCTTGTCGCCCAGGGAGCCAAGCGCGTGATGCTGGGAACTGAGGCTTATGAGTACGATTCCTCGAAAATGATTGTGTTCTCAGTAGATGTCCCCGTCGCTTCGCAAGTAGTGCGAGCGAGCATGTCTCAGCCCTTCCTCTGTCTGAAGATTGACCTCGATTTGAAGCGGGTAGGAGAGCTTGCTCTCAAGGTTTTCCCTGACGGATTACCTCGATCGGAGGATTCTTCAGCAATCTGCGTAGCCCCGATGGATAGCAAAGTCGTAGAGGCGGGGGTGAGACTCATGGAGAGCTTGGCCGAACCGGCCGACACTGAATTGATTGCGCCTCTGGTCCTCGATGAAATGATCATTAGACTTCTACGTAGCCCTATCGGCCCTCGGCTAGCTTCGATCTCGGTAAAGGACACCGGGACTAACGGGATCGCGAGGGCCGTTTCGTGGCTGCAAAAAAACTTCATGAAGCCGATGCAGGTCGAGAATCTCGCAGAAATAGCCCACATGAGCATGACATCATTTCATCAGCACTTCAAAGCAGTTACCTCCATGAGCCCGTTGCAGTACCAGAAGACCTTGCGGCTCCAGGAGGCACGTCGGCTGATGCTCTCGAAGATGCTGGACGCCGGCGATGCTTGCCAACTTGTAGGATATGCTAGCGCCTCCCAATTCAGCAGGGAGTACAGTCGGTTTTTCGGCGCGGCTCCGACCAAAGACGTCGTGCGGCTGCGAGATCGATTGAGAATATCCGGCGAGCAGCAAGGTGCCAATTGAGGATAATGGAGACAGTATGAAAACTAGAGTACTAGGGAAAGACCTAAAAGTATCCGCGATTGGGCTCGGCTGTATGGGATTCAGCCATGCGAGCGGGGCGCCTACCGAAAGGACAGAAGCGCAACGGGCCATCCGTCAGGCCGAGGAAATGGGATACTCATTTTTCGACACGGCGGAATGCTACACAGGACTCTACGCCGACGGCTCCATCTCCTACAACGAAGAGTTAGTTGGCGAGGCCCTCGGGCCGATCAGGGATAATGTAGTCATAGCGACCAAGTTCGGAGTGCGTCACGCCCAGGATAAGAGCCTTATCCTGAATAGCAGTCCGGAAGTGATCAGGGAGTCCGTCGAAGGCAGCTTGCGGCGACTCAGGACCGACCGGATCGATCTGTATTACCAGCATCGCATCGATCCGAAAGTGAGCGCCGAGGAAGTTGCCGGAACGATGGCCCGGCTGATCGATGAGGGGAAGATCAGGCACTGGGGCATATCGGAGACGGACGAAGCCTACTTGCGCAGAGCGCATGCAGTCTGCCCCGTGACAGCCGTGGAGAATCGCTATTCCATGATGGCCCGTTGGCACGAGTCCCTCTTCCCTGTACTTGAGGAATTGAATATCGGCTTCGTGGTTTTCTCTCCGATGGCCAACGGTTTCTTGTCGGGCAGGTACGACGCAAATTCGAAATTCGAGATCGAAACTGATTATCGCAGCTTCATGCCGCAGTACACGCCGGAAGGAATGGAAAGAGGACATGAACTCTTGCGATTTCTGGAGCAGCTTGGAGAGGAGAAATGCGCTACGCCCGCGCAAATATCCTTGGCCTGGATGCTGTGCAAGAAACCCTGGATTATCCCCATCCCTGGCAGCAGGAAGCCTGAGCGATTGAAAGAGAATATCAGGGCGGCGGAAATCAGCTTGAGTCATCAGGTGATCAGCGATATCGACGCCTTGCTCGACACGATGGATTTTCGAGTTTTCGGCGGATCACAGCGTGCGAATAGCTGAGGAGGCGGGAGCCTCTCTCAGCACTAAGTTGTACCAGGAGGGTTTTATGTTTAATTTCGATTACTACAATCCAACCCACATCGTTTTCGGTAAGAACAGAATCGGCGAGCTCTCTAAATTAATTCCAGAGAAATCGCGCGTCCTCATGACCTATGGCGGCGGTAGCGCGAAGCGTAGCGGACTCATCGGCAAGATTCAGGCTTCCCTCGGGAATATCGCAAGCTTCGAATTTGGCGGGATAGAGCCGAATCCGCGCTATGAGACTTTAGTCAAAGCAATCGATATCATAAAAAAGGAGAGGATAGACTTTCTCCTCACTGTAGGCGGCGGCTCTGTAATCGACGGCACGAAATTCCTCGCCTTGGCGGCGAAGTGCAAAGGCGAACCGCAGGACCTGCTCAAGTTCGGGCTCGCCCCCATTCCACCCGAAGTCTCCAGTGAGGCGCTCCCGATCGGTGTAGTTCTCACCCTCCCAGCGACCGGCTCGGAGATGAATAGCGGAGCCGTGATCTCCCTCGGGCACGCGAAGCTGCCGGTCATGAGCGGTCTCGTCTTCCCGAGATTTTCTATCCTCGATCCGACCATCACTTTCACACTGCCGAAGGTCCAGGTCGCCAATGGTATCGTCGACGCCTTCGTGCATACGACTGAGCAATATGTCACCTTCCCCGTAGCCGCTCCTCTACAGGACAGGATGGCGGAAGGCATTCTTCAGACACTGATCGAGATCGGCGAGACATCCGTCAATGAGCCCGAAAACTATGACGCACGCGCTTCCCATGTCTGGAGCGCGACCATGGCACTGAACGGGATCATCGCAGTCGGGGTTCCCCAGGACTGGGCGACCCACATGATAGGCCACGAGCTCACGGCGCTCTTCAGCATAGACCACGGGCAGACCCTGGCGATTATCCTGCCCTCCCTCCTCGATGTCAGGCGGAAGCAGAAGCGGGCCAAGCTCATCCAATATGCCGAGCGGGTATGGAACGTCGCGTCGGGGAGCGACGACGATAAGGTCGAGGCCGCGATCGCGAAGACTCGTGAGTTCTTCGAGAGGCTCGGCGTGAAGACCAGACTCTCCCAGTACGGCGTCGGGGCGGAGCGGATACCGGAGGTCGTCGCCCAGCTCAAGGAACACGGAATGACCGCCCTGTCCGAGACTGGCGATCTTGATTTGGCGACGAGCGAGAAGATCCTGAGGAATGCCCTTTGACGAACTCCGAAGCATCCCCACGACGTGGGGCAGCCACTGATGGAATATAGACAGCTTCCCCGAGGGGGAATGAAGGTGGGCGCCGTCGGCATCGGTGCGGGAAGTCTGTACACGGCTTCCGACGCCAAGATCGACAGGCTCATATCCTATGCGGTCGACAGGGGCGTCAACCTAATCGATACCGTCATGTACGACGAATCCGCCTCGGCCCAGGTAGCTTCTTCGCTCCGAGGGCGGAGGTCCGAGATGGTCATGCAGATGCACCTCGGAGCGATCTATCCTGACGGCGTGTACACTCGCACGAGGGACCTCGGGAAGGTAAAACGCGGCTTCGAGCGCGAGCTTGAGAAGTATGGAACTGATTACGCCGACATCGGCATCATCCACTGCGTCGACGAGGACGAAAACTTCGATGAGATCATGGATGGAGGCATATTCGAGTACGCTCTCGAGCAAAGAAAAAACGGAGCCATCCGCTTCCTCGGATTCTCGTCCCACGAGACGAGGATCTGTAGGCGATTTATCGACACAGGCGAAATCGACATCTTCATGCTCAGCATCAACCCGTCGTACGACTTCGAGCACGGCGCCAATGGACTCGTGCTCTCGAAAGAGCGGATGGAGCTCTACGGAGAATGCCAGCGCAGAGGCATCGGCATAACCGTGATGAAGCCATACGGCGGCGGCCAGCTCCTCAACGAAAAAACATCTCCTCTGGGCGTCGCGCTGACTATACCCCAGTGCTTGAGCTACGCCCTGGACCGTCCTGCGGTCCTGTCGTGCCTGCCTGGAGTCGCTTCTCTATCGGACCTGGAGGCGGCTCTGGGCTATTTCGATGCTTCTCCTGCAGCACGCGATTATTCCTCCATCGCCTGCGCCGCCGATGCGACGGCGACAGGATCGTGCATCTACTGCAATCACTGCCAGCCTTGCCCCCAAGGCATACCCATCGGGCTGGTCAACAAGTACTTCGACCTGGCGAAGGCGGGTGACGCGCTGGCGAGAGACCATTATCTGCGCCTGGGCAAGAAGGCCTCAGACTGTGTTGGTTGCGGCGCGTGCGAGAAGGCCTGTCCCTTCCACGTCGGCGTGATAGACCGCATGAAGAACATGCGCGATTTCTTCGCAGCCTGAGGTGCACGCAAAAAGCGCAAAGGAAAGGAGAACTACTATGGATACCGTAACATTGAACAACGGAGTGGAGATGCCAGTGCTTGGTTTTGGCGTCTACCAGGTCACCGACCAGGACCTGTGCAGGACAAGCGTTGCCGAGACTCTGAAGGTAGGCTACCGCTCGATCGACACCGCGGCGTCATACGGAAATGAAGCAGCCGTCGGCGAAGCCATCGCCGAGAGCGGGATACCGCGCGGGGAGCTTTTCATCACCACGAAGCTCTGGGTCCAGGACGCGAGCTACGATGGAGCGCGGCGGGCCTTCGACGCTTCACTGCGGAGCCTGAGGCTCGACTACCTCGACCTCTACCTCATCCACCAGCCCTACGGTGACGTCTACGGGGCATGGCGCGCCATGGAGGAATTGAACAAGGAAGGCCGCGTCAGGGCGATAGGCGTCAGCAACTTTGCGAGCGACAGGGTCATGGACCTGATCGTCCACAACGAGATAGTCCCGGCCGTTGACCAGATCGAGACCCATCCCTTCTGCCAGCAGATCGAGATGGTCGAATTCCTCAAGCAGAACAAGGTGCAGATCGAGTCCTGGGGGCCCTTCGCCGAGGGCAGAAATGGGCTCTTCGCCAACGATGCTCTGCTCTCGATCGCGCGCAGACTCGGGAAGTCCACGGCGCAGGTCGTCCTTCGCTGGCTCATCCAGAGAGGCGTCGTGGCGATACCCAAGTCGGTCCATCCCGAGCGAATAGCCCAGAACTTCAGGCTCTTCGACTTCTCACTCTCCGACGAGGACATGAGGCTCATCGCGACGCTCGATCAGAAGAAGAGTAGCTTCTTCGACCATCGCGATCCTGAGATCGTGAAGATGATCGGCTCTCGGAAGATCAGGGACGAGTAGGCGTAAAGCCGAAGTCGCTGAACCAATACTACTCGATAAAGGAATTTGTGCAATGAGCAAGAGAGTACTCATAGTTACAGGATCGCCGCGCAAGGACGGGAATTCAGACTTGCTCTGCGGAGAATTTTGTCGTGGGGCGAAGGACTCGGGTAATCAGGTCGAGACTATTTTTTTGCGTGAAAAGCACATTGGCCACTGCTTTGCTTGCGAGGCCTGTGTGAGCAACGGTGGTATTTGCGTCCAGCAGGACGACATGGCAGAGATCCTCGCCAAAATGGTCGCCGCAGAGGTCCTCGTCCTCGCGACTCCTGTGTACTTCTACGCGATGAACGGGCAAATGAAAACCTTCATCGACAGGAACATTCCCCGGTACAGGGAAATATTGGATAAGTCCGTCTACCTTGTCATCACCGCGGCAGATACCGACAAAGCAGCTATCGACCGTACGGTGGAGGAATTCCGTGGTTACCTTAGCTGTCTGACTGGAGCCACAGAGAAAGGGATAATCTGCGGCACTGGCGCCTGGGCCAAGGGGGACATTCGCAAGTCCCAGGCTATGAGCGAAGCATACGAAGCAGGGAAAGGTATTGGATGACCGAAGTTGTCGCTTTGCCGAAGCAGGGTGTATTGCTCAGGCTGTTCTCAAGTAAGGACCTTTCCACCCTGTTCCTCCCCCTAGTGATCGAGCAATTCCTTGAATACTCCGTCGGGCTCGCCTCTTCAATCATGGTCGCGCACATCGGCGAGTCCGCCGTATCGGGCGTCTCCCTCGGCGATTTCGTGATGGCGCTTCTCATTAGCGTCTTCAACGCCATCGCGACGGGAGGGGCCGTCATTGCCGGGCAGTTCCTCGGGAAGAAGGCCGAAGGCGAGGCGAAAAAATCCGCCAGCCAGCTCATGAAGTTCAGCTTTGTGTCGGGGATAGCGATCATGGCCCTCGTATACGCCGGCCATTCCCTGATCCTCCATGGCCTCTTTGGAAGCATATCCGGAAAGGTATACAACGACGCTTCGGCCTACCTCGCGGTGGTCACGGCCTCCATCCCCTTCATCGCGATCTATTCCGCGGGTGCGGCTATTTTCCGTACGATGGGGAATTCGCGATTGCCGATGCGCATCATGCTCGCCATGAACGGCCTGAACATCGCGTGCAGCGCGCTGTTCATATTCGGCTTCGGGTGGGGCACAGCGAGCGCGGGACTGGCCACCCTGATATCCCGCGGCGGCGCGGCGTTCATCATACTCGCCTTCGCGAGGAATCCTAGCCTTCCCCTTACTGTTCGAGGCTGGCTACGCGGACGATTCGATTGGAGCATCGTCAAGATGATCCTCGGAATCGGACTGCCATTCGGGATCGAAAACGGCATGTTCTACTTTGGTCGCATTGTCGTCCTGAGCCTGGTCGCCACCTTCGGAACTGCCGCTATTGCAGCCAACGCAGTCGCGGGAACTATAGTCATGTTCGAGGCCCTTCCTGGGATGTCGATAGGCCTGGGGCTCACGGTGATAATTTCCCGATGCGTGGGAGCTGGCGATTATGATCAAGTCCGGTACTACACGAAGGAGGTCATCCGGATAATCTATATAGCCCATGTCGCGAGCTCGACCATTGTCCTTGCGGCACTACCCGCGATACTCGGCCTCTACGGGCTATCAGCCCAGGCTACTCAGTGGGTTCGAGAACTCGCTTGGGCTCATGCCGTAATGATGATCCTGATCTGGCCTATCGGCTACACTCTGCCAGTCACCTTCCGAGCCGCGGGAGACGCGAGATTCCCTATGGTCGTGAGCATGCTCTCGATGATCCTCTGCAGAATCGTCCTCTCATACGTATTCGGTATCTTGCTTGGGATGGGTATGATAGGAACCTGGGCCGCGATGTTCGCTGATTGGATCGTGAAGGCGGCTATCTTTGCCGCGCGGTATATGAGTGGCCGCTGGACGCAGTTCCGCGCGATCAAGGCGAGCTAAGATTCCACCGTAGCTGAGCGACGGCCACAGTAAAAAAAGCCGGCCGCCGCCTGGATTTTTTGATAGCTTTCTGAAGGCTTCCTTTACTCTCCAGCCGGGTAGTCCGTAGAGGCTGCGGTTGCCGTCTGGGTCTCGTAGTCCGCTATGCGGGCCTTCAGCGTAGAGATAGTGCTCGCGAGTGCTTGGGAACCGAGGACCATGCGCAGCGGCGCTTGCTCCTTGTCGACGCTCTCGATTATGCGGGCGGCCATGCGGGCGGGATCTCCGGGAGCGAGGCCGTTGGCCGGATCCAGCATCTTCAGGAATGCATGGGCGGGATTACCGTCATAGACGGGCAGCAGCTTGGCGACCTTGGCGCTGCTGTAGCGGAACTCGGTGCGCGCCCCACCGGGCTCGACGATGGTCACACCGATATTGAAAGGTTTCACTTCCTGAGCGACGGCCTCGCAGAAACCCTCAATTCCGAACTTGGATGCGTGATAGAGGGAGTTACCGGGGTAGGCCACCTGCCCGCCGTAGGAGGAGAGCTGGATGATCCGTCCACCCCCTTGTAACCGTAGATGAGGCAACGATGATTTAATTAACTGAATTGAACCTATTAGATTTGTAGCAATGATGTCGTTAACTTCCACGTCAGAGAGCTCCTCAGCGGCACCAAAGAGACCATAGCCCGCATTGCTCACAACCACTTCAATGTGTCCGAAGCGTTCAAAGGCACTATCGACAAGCCTATGAATTGCCGGAATATCAGTCATATCCAGAATTTCGCAACTAAAGGTCTCGGGATAAGAATCGATAATTTCCTGAACCTTAATTTTGTCACGGACGGTCCCGACAACCTTATCGCCTCGCTCGAGTAACTGTTTGGTCAGTTCCTTGCCGAAGCCACTGCTGACACCGGTAACTAGCCATGTACGACTTTTCATGAGATTACCTCCTCACTTCATCTGGCCTATAATGGCCTCTAATTCAAAGTTTGCTGTAAACCTCATCGCTGACTGGCTCTAGCCATTCATTTGAGGCTCCTTCTGCCGCCACTTCCACGGCGAGATGCGAGAACCAACTATCTTTGGTCGCCCCGTGCCAGTGTTTCACTTCCGGAGGGATGTTCACGACATCACCAGGATGCAGCTCCTGAACTGGCTCCCCCCATGCCTGGTACCAGCCTTTCCCTCCGGTCACAAGAAGGATCTGCCCTCCTTTGTGGTGGATATGCCAGTTGTTTCTACATCCAGGCTCGAAGGTGACGTTCGCAATTGGGCCGCCCTTATCCGTCAAAGGCTGCAGATAAGCCTGCCCGATAAAATACTTGCTGAACATTCCCGGTAGCTCCTGCCCCATGGGAAAAACACTTGGGTTGCACTTCTTTCCACTCATTTCAGCATCCTCCTTAATCCTTCAGTCTGTAGGTTGCGCTGCAGCCTCGTTCACGCAGCGCAAGGCGTTTAGGCTGCGTGGATAGCCAATAAAAGGCAGGCACTGGGAGATAATCTTAATAAGAAAGGCTTTATCGTTACCGATTTTCATGTTAGCAGAGGCATGACTAATGAGCTGATGCTCGCATCCCCCCTGAGCAGAAAGGAAACAGAAGGTGATCATTTCGCGTTGCTGATAATTAAGGCCTTTTCGAGTGTAGTAGTCTCCGAAACAATTGTCCGTCAGCCAGCGGTTGATGTGCCGACTTTCCTCGGGACCGGATGCATAAAAATCCTTCATCCTATCCCCGAAGATAGCGACCTGAGCATTAGCCCCCGCCTCGAGGCGTTCATCCGCTGTCGTGGTTGCCTGTGGAGGAAGCGGGAGATCTATGCCGCAAGACGTCAGGATGTCGTTGACCGTGCGCAGGAAAGGGAATACGCGACCGATACCGAGATACGCTACGGCCTGATAGACTATCTCCTTCGCCTCGATTGGCGTGACGCCGAAGTTGAGGGCTGCCGGGACCATAGCCTTGAATTCGTCGATTCCCTGACAGCCCAGCAGGGTCGCCAGGATGGCGATCATCCGCGTACGGTCGTCAAGATCGTCAGCACCTACAACTTCGTCGAAGGCGAAATTGTCGAAGCTTTCGATGAACTCAGGATCGGTCTCTAGTAAACTGGATCGATAGCCAGGGAACATTCTTTCATGATACTTCCGGGCGTGCTCGCTGATAGCCATGTTATTTTCTCCTCTAATCCTGGCATTCGCCGACTCGTTCACAAGCGTGTGAACGAGTCGAAGGACTTGTCTCAATACCTGGCAATAAATACTATAATTTAGTCGGCACGTTATTACTTGCCTAAATATTTCTTTCTTTTGCTCAATGGCCCAATATATAGGGTCTACTTCGAGAGCCTGTTGAACCAGGCGGTAGAAGAGCTTCCCTCGCTGGCGAGAGGACCTTCGGTTGAAGCGGAAAGTGAACTCATCGAGATAATAATCAAGGGATGTACTCGCGTTTTCTGGATTGCAGTTCGGCTGCGAGCTGTTTTGCCTGGGTGAATTCATCATGGATTATCGCGCATCGGCTATTTCGGAAGGAGTCTATCTGGGATAGGGCCGCATCCAATGGAGTCTTGCTCGACAACAATATTCCTGGGCAGATGCCATCGTGACCACTCATCTTTTGACTGGGGAAGTCTCCACTGGTCGCGGGATCGTCGGAGAGATCGCCGTTGCCGGGATTTGCGATTACTATCGATTCCACCGACTTTTCGATAAGACTATCTACCGTTTTACTCAATTGAACTAAATTCGACTTGACTGGCTCGATTATGGGGCTAAAGGAGCGCGCCTTCAGCCTCGTCTCCTTCAGGACGAGCAGGGACCCGGACTTCGGGCTGCAGATCGTGGGCAGGCTCATGCGCGTGGATAGGCGGCTTCAGGGTCGTCGTCCAGGCGTCGACCTCCCGCTCGAACTGTCGAA
>Ga0326727_10009072_pt1 | contig 24778 bp, 16 predicted proteins | sample MB2enrmetagenome_FD_207643 | JGI IMG/M metagenome (GOLD analysis project Ga0326727, IMG submission 207643) | Lab enriched peat soil microbial communities from McLean, Ithaca, NY, United States - MB29MY | ecosystem: Environmental > Terrestrial > Soil > Wetlands > Peat | place: USA: New York... | reverse complement strand
GAGGACAAACGCGCTCGCGTGATGAGCTATTACACCATGGCTTTTTTCGGCTCGGCGCCGTTCGGCAGCCTGCTGGCCGGCACGCTGGCTAACCGGATGGGAGCGCCCCACACGGTCATCGTTACTGGTTCGTTCTGCGTCGCCGGTTCGCTATGGTTCACGCTCGAGCTGCCAAAAATCAGAGCGATCATGCGGCCGATCTACCAGCAGATGGGGTTGCTGCCTGCGCACGACATGGATCTGATTTCCGACGAGCCCGAGTCGGCAATATGGCTTTCTAATGACTTCAGCCGAAAGGAAAAACCACAATGACTATTCTCGAATAGGAAGTCCGAAGCGAGTTACCCGTAAAATTCGAAGTTGTGCCCGCTGCCTGAAACGCTGCATTCAGGAGCGTCGCCAGGTTGTTCCATCGGGTCTTGATTTTCCCAGAGCTGCCAACAAGCAAAAGTAGGATCAGGAGCAGGTGCCTTTTGTGGGTCACATGACGGGGGTACGTGAGTCGATGGTAAGCGCGCAGGCCCACTAGCATATCCGCATATTCTCGCAGTTGCTCGGGCAATTCTCCGAGTCGTGAGGGTAGCAGTTCTCTCACAGTCCTCGGCCTATTGAGCAATGCGCCAGCGAATGCCGCCCTTCTCTTAGCGGTCCGCCGCGACTGCGCAACGGCGGCGGGTACAACAAATGGGCTTTCGTTCACTCTCTTAAGGTCCTCGGTGACATTTCGGATCCTTTTGATAAGCCCGTCTATACGCCGAATATCTGTCCGCGGAGTAAAGGATACCTCCTTACCCAACAAAACCGCAGCCCAGCGGAGCATTGTTTCCAGAGTTTCGCGGTCAATCCCAGCATCCTTAACGAGTCTTGTGAATGCGTTCTCCTCGTACCGGCCCACCAGGATTTTTTCTAGCGGCATCGGGGTGGAAACTTTTGATGGACGAACGGCGCGGAGTCGGTCCTTCACAACCACCTCCCGCGTGGTTCCCAGTTTGAGGCAGGTCGGCCGGCGGGCCGGGATGCGCCCGCCGTTCGGTTGCAAGCCTAGCCGACTCGATTACATTTTAGATTATACGCCTGCATTTTTGGCTTGACAAGTAAAACCAAAACAGTTTAGAATATGGTTATGACAAAGACCGAAGTACAGAAGTTTACTAGTTGGTTAGGCAAGCGAAGCTATAAGGCACGCTTAGAGAAATTCGGTTTAGCGCGCCTGCAACAGATTGCGCGTGAGAACGGCAAAAAAGGCGGCAGGCCGCGAAAGAACAAAGCTAAGAAGGGGCTGAAGTGAGATGCTCTATCAAAGAGGGCAGCAAAAGATTTGGTGGTATCGCTTCCGCTTCGGCGGCCGGATCATCCACGAATCGAGCCGAAGTCAGAGCCGGACAATAGCGCGGGAAGCGGAAAAGCAGCGGCGCCGCCGATGTGAGGAGTCCTGGAATCAAATCACCCGGCGGACCTTACCGCCCGCGTTCGAGCGAGCTGCCAGCAAATGGCTCAACCTGAAGCGCCCTCATCTCGCGCCGCGAAGCGCTGCGATTGAGGAAGCCAACCTCAAGCACCTGCTTCCGTCCTTTGGCCGCGCCATCATCATAGACATCACGCCGGAAGGCATCCGCCGGTACCAGCAAGCCCGGCTTGCGGAGGGTGCGGCGCCCAAGACGGTCAACCTGGAATTGGGAACGCTCCGGGCCATCATGCGCCGTAACCGGCTTTGGGCGAACCGTCAGGTGGACGTCAAGATGCTCCCGCTAGGGCCGGATGTGGGCCAAGCCATCAGCCATGAGCAAGAGACGCGGCTTTTGGAGGAATGCCTCAATAGCCGTTCCCGCTCGCTCTATCCCGCCGTCACCTTGGCGCTTTCTACCGCCATGCGTTACTCCGAAATCCGGTTGCTCAGGTGGAAGCAGGTTGACTTCATCGGCAGGCAGGTATGGGTGGGAGCAAGCAAGACTGAATACGGCGAAGGAAGGCCGATTCCCTTGAATGATCGCTCCTTCCACGTCATGAGTATGTGGGCTGGAGCTTTCCCGGATCGCCAGCCGGAGCATTTCGTTTTCCCCACGGAAAAGTGTGGGGCTGCCGGGGATGACTTCAAGCCGTGCGTTTATGCCACAGACCCAACCGTGCCTATTGGCGATTGGAAGGAGGCTTGGGAAGCCGCCCGGAAGCGGGCTGCAGTGTCCTGCCGGTTTCACGATCTTAGGCACACAGCCTGTACGCGAATGCTCGAATCCGGTACGCCGCTTTCCGTGGTACCTACAATCATGGGTTGGAGTCCGTCTACCACCGTGAGGATGTCACGGCGCTATGGACACATCGGGCAAGCTGCCCAGCGCGAAGCAGTCCGGGCACTCAATGGGGCCGATTTTGGGGGAGTTGTGCACCAAAATGGTAACCAAATCCCGGCAGTTGAAAAGGATGTTGCGCTAACCCAATGAAAGGATTGGCTCCTCGGCCAGGACTCGAACCTGGAACCCTTCGGTTAACAGCCGAATGCTCTACCATTGAGCTACCGAGGATTATGCAGTTTGTACCACTCTTTGTGTTTCTCGCGGTTACTAAACTCGTCGTCGGCCGAAGAAGGGCAAGGGCGAAGAGAGAGCTTAGAAGGAGTGGAACCGCGGGGAGAGGATCAGGCTTTCTTCTCTTCGTCTTTCTTTTCGTCCTTCTTTTCCGCGCTGCCGTCCATGCCACCTCTGATGGCATCCTTGAACTCGCGAATTCCCTTTCCCAGGCCCTTTCCGAGCTCCGGCAGCTTTCCGGGACCGAACAAGATCAAGACAATGAGCAAAATGAAAATCAAATGGGTTGGTTGAAACAAACCCTCCATAACGTATCCTCCTCGCCCGCCCACCAAGGGTTGGCGGCACGACAATCCAAACTATTATAACTCAGGTGGCAACGAAACCCAATACGATTTGATGCGGGCCCCCGGCCGGGTTACCCAAGCGGCCCCACCCGACCCAGGGCGGACAAGCCGGTTTCACGCCAAGGCGCAGAGTACGCCAAGCTCGCAAAGCAGAGACAGGACTTCTCCTTGGCGTTTCTTTGCGTCTTAGTCCGTCAGCCGACGGATGAGCTGTTTGGGTTCTTTCACACCTTCACACGCTCTGGCCTACTCGTCACCGCTGCTTACGACCCTTGAAGACCATATGACGTGGTTTCCTGCCTTGCGTGCGGCAGTTCTGCAAATAAAGCGACAGATAGGTGGCCGTGATGTAATCCCGGGGCGAATAGCCAAGCCGGCTTGCGACCCTGTCGATCCACTTGGCCGGTCCCTCAAGTTCGAGGTAATTGCCGATGGGCGTTTCGTCGAAGGCTGCCTGCGGCGGTGCATGGAGCGACGCTTGCGCAGCGGCGACAAAGACGGTCCGGAATTTCTCGTAAGCGAACACTTCCCTCAATTCCAGGCTCTTCAGGACCTCGCGCAGCAGCGCGCCGTTCCCGACCCGGGTTTCGACTTCGCGTCTTCTCGCATACCGTCGCGCGCGCAGCGGAGGGCCCTTGAATGTCAACAGGCTCTCGCCCGCCGCGAAACGCAAACGCAGCAGCCTGCGGGACTTGCTAAGCCGAAGATCCGGGAAGTCGAAGAGGTAATTGCTTTCGAAATGCCGCGGCTTGATAACCTTGAAACCCAGTTGTGCCAGTTGCTTTGCCACCAGCCTGCGGTCGCGAACCGGCAGCTTGATTTCGGTTTCGAGAAGAGGCTTCCGCTTTCCCCAAATCACGGCGAGATTCCCCGATTTCTGGGGTCCGATGGACCCCATCGGGGTCCCGAAATCGGACCTCGCTGCGCTCGGAATGACATTGTCGCTGAAAGGGACAGCCCCGGTATCCAGTTGCACGGTAAGAAGTTGTCCTCAGAACTCGCGATCCAGCATGAAGTCGGGCAAAGACCGCAAGGCATCCTTGTAGGGGTTATCGGGGAATGTCTCCAGAGAGCGCTTGGCTTTCTGAGCAAATTCCTGGGCCTTTTCTCTCGCCGTCCGCAACGTATCGTAGCGGTCGATCAGGTCCAGAATCTCACTGAATCGCAGAGGGTTGAAACCGCCCTCGGCGAGCACCGGCTTTACTTTCTGCGCTTCCTCCTGAGTACAGCGCTGCAGGAGGTAGATAAGCGGCATTGTGACCCTGCCTTCGCGGAGATCGTTCCCGGTCGGCTTCCCCAGGACCTCTTCAGAGGAAGTGAAGTCGAGAACATCGTCGATCAGTTGGAAGGAAAGGCCCAGGTTGAGGCCGTAGGAGCCCAACAGGCTTTCCTCCTCTTTACTCTTTCCCGCCAGTACCGCGCCCAGACGGAGACAGACGGAAAACAGGTAGGCAGTCTTGCGATAGGTCAACTCGAAATAGACGTCCTCCGGGACGTCGATCCTTCTTTGCCAGGTCAATTGCAGCAATTCGCCCTCGACCATGGCTTGGGTCATGGCAATAAAGAGGTCCAGGATCTTGAAATTGCGCTCGCCGAGGGCAATGTTAAAGGCCTGCATGTACAGCCAATCGCCGGCCAGCACACTCAAGTGATTGCCCCAGCGGGAATTGATGGAGGGGCGCCCGCGGCGCATATCCGCTTCGTCAATCACGTCGTCGTGAACGAGAGTGGCAGTGTGGATGAGCTCGACAACCGTTCCCAACCGAATCGCCGCCTGGCCTTCGAAGCCGCACAGTTTCGAGGAGAGCAGCACCAGGGCGGGACGAAGCCGTTTGCCGCCGCTTCCTTGCAGGTATTGACCGATCTCGGTGATGGGCTGAACGCTCGAGACGCTCTGCTGGCAAAACTCCTCCTCCACCTTCTGGAGGTCAGCACGCACCAAGTCGAAGACTTCTTTGGTGGTCAGGCTATTGACGGAGGCCAAGTATTAGTTCCCAATCGTCCCTTCAGTTCTAAACTGCCGACGCAGGTTTTTCAGGGGACAGCAGAATCAGGTTGCAAAATTAAATAGTCCCACAAATTGCACTTGAAGGGAAGCATGAAGTTCATTTGGTAGCGTGTCAGTTCGGGGTAGCGGCGGCTTTACGCCGCCATGTGGCGAGGTAAACTCGCCGCTACAGATTACACCACCGTTCAGTTTGAAGTCCCTGCGACTAGCGTGTTGGGATAATAAAAGGCAAGAATCTCCTGGAAGCTGCGCCCTTGCCTGGCCATCCAGGCCGCACCCAACTGGCAGAGGCCTACGCCATGCCCCTTGCCGCGGCCTTCCACCAGCACCTCATCACCCCGTGGCTGCAATTCGTAATTGTTGCCGGGCACCACGTCCCAGCCCAGAATACGGCCGAGCCTCAGCCTGCCTGCTTCGGAGTGGTTTGCGAGTGTCGCGGCTTCTTCGGTCTCGAGCCGCACCTGCCACTGTGGCGAATGTTCCAGACAGTAATTGCAGGGCACGGAGAAATAGGGATAAGGAGCAGGCGCGAGGCCGACTTCTGCGAGGGTTCGGGTCCTGCCGCCGCAACTGCCGGTGAAGAGGGCGGGAACAGGCGCGCCATCGTAAAAGAGAACCAGGCCGCGGGTGGCCAAGGCGGCTTGGGCCGCGAGAGATTGCGGGGACGGCGGTTCGCGAAGGAACTGGCAGTGAGTCGTGTCGCAGAAATCAATTTGCCCGTGGCGCGATCGCGAAGCCAGATAGTATGAACGCGTGGCCACCGCTTGGGCTTTCAAAGCTTCCAGGGAAGCCCCGGGCACACTTTCGGCGGCCACCGCTGAAGCCACGGCCGTTTCCAAGTCCATTTCCACCACAGCAACCAATTCGTCGATCCGGCACGCCACGGCGAGTTGGCCTCGATACTGTCTGGCAAGCTTCCCGGGAACGGAGAACAGGAAATCAGACGCCCTTCCCGTTGCGCCTGCCAGGTGTACTTCAGTGGCCACGAAGGCGTCATTCCTGCTTCGCACGCGCACATGGTCCCCTTCCAAATATAAGAAGGCTGAAGCGCCATCGGAGAGGCTGACCTGGTGTGAGCCCGCGGTGAGAATCAGCATTTGCCCGGGCGGGCAGGTAATCACCAACTGCCGGGGATGAAGCAGGCCAAACACGCCAATCCGCAGATCCCGGGCGGAGGCGCAAAACGCCAGCGTAACGAACGCGAGAGCGGATAAGGCAAGCCGTTTGCGGATTAGATCCTCTCCGAAGCGCGTCGAAGCGTTTGTCCCAAGCTTACTTTCTACTGGAGACTAATCACACTGTTCAACATGCGGCCTCCGAGTTCGGCCGCACGAGCGCCGGGGACACCGTGCACGCGAACCAGCAGCGCCAGGCGAGGCTGGTCCGCCGGGTAAAGCATGAGCACGTAACCGTCACCCGGCGCGCGAGGCTGGTGGACGCACGGCGCGGTGCCTGTTTTGGCCAGGGCGGCAGCTCCGTGAAGAGTCAGACCCACGGCCCCGGCGGTCCCCATCTTGGCGGAGAGAGCCATCCCACGCAGCAACTCGGCCGCCCCGGCCACTCGCGGCGCGGCGGCGAGAAGAACGTAGGCGTGCAACAGTTCCTGAGGGTCAATGCGCCAAGCGCCGCCCAAGCCGATCATTTGCGCCGCGCCGGAGGGCGCTTGTCCAAGAAAAAAGCCGTAGCGTTGGGCCATGGAATCCACGTCTTCAGGCTTTAAGGTCGAAACGATGTTCATGAAATAGGCATTACAAGAATATGCTATAGCCGAGCTGATATCCACGGGCCCGTGGCCGCGCGGCAGCCAGCAACCGTCCCGCGCTCCGTGGCAAAAATAGCCGGGATACCTAAAATCGTGCTTCTGCGCGTAGGCCAAGGCAAGGAACGGCTTCACGAGCGAGCCGACCGGGACCGGTTCTGTGATCGCGTCCCAACGGGAGGCAATCAGACGGCCCGTGGCGGCGTCGATCACGATGTACGACAAGTCGCTGGAAGCATAGCGCTCTCGAAGCAGGAGGGAGACCGATTGGTCGTAGAGCGAAGCCGCAGCCAAGGGGGAGGCCGCGAAAAGGAAGGCCAATAGCATCGCCGCAAGAAACCCCTCACCCGTCACGCTCCCGCTGATGAAAACGCCGGCAGCGTGACACCTTCTCCCCAGGGGAGAGGGCTCTTCGGTTACGTGCCGCCCGCGTTCTTTTCCCCACGCACGACCTACCACATACCACCTACTTTTGCTTGAGCCGGTACGTTGCCGTCTGCACTAGCATTGGGCCGCGGTCTTCTACGACCAGCGACTCGGACTCGATGCTCTCGAGCGATTGGCTGAGGCTTCCCAAGTTATCAGAAAAGAAAGCCGGCTCCCGCCCCTCTTGGCCCGGCACGACTCCGCCCGGCTGGCCCAGAGGCATCTCAATCAGCCGCATCATGGCCACGATGTTTTCGCGCTCGGCGGCATGCTGAAATCCTGCGGCATAAACTAGGTTCTGGCCCGGCCCGGCGGCCGGAGGGTTCGCGGCGGGGCCAGGCGCCGCTCCTGCCAGGAGCGGCTTCAGTGTTTCGTCAGAGTTCGCGAGCAAAAGCAAAGGTCCCCGGACCGCGACGGCGAGCGGAACCAAGCCATCAAGTTGATAGTAACTGGCGCTCCCTTCGTGATTCTCCACCCAGTTCACACCGATTTGTGAAGTCGTCCACAGGTCTTGAATGGCCGTTCGGATGGCGTCCCTCGCCGCTTGCGAGTCCCAATTCGCTGAGCTGCGAATCAGGATGGCAGTGTGCGGCTCGATAAAAGCGGGCGACCCGGCATGATGAAGCGAGTGAAACTCCAGCACCGCCTCGAGCGGAGCCGCATTCAGGAGCTTCTTGAGAGCTTCGACGCCAAGGGCTCCCGCCGTCCCCTGAAGAGGAGCAACGTCGATCCGTGTCTCGAGGTCGCTCTCGCTGCCCGCCTGCCCCGGAGTGGAAGCGACGGCCGGCGCGATTTGGGAAGCTACGCCCGGGCCCGTGTGGGGCATCAGAACCTTCTGCTGCACCAAGTTGAGCACCCTGTCTGACGTGGGGTCTCTCCAGGCGAGGTAAAGGCCTTGCTGCGCCGGGACCATGCCCATCAATTCACCCAAGGCACTGCGGGCGCCAGCGAGAGGCTCCGCCCCTGCGGGCGGGTTGGTTTTGAGGAGGATGCGATCCTCGCGAACTTCCGTCGCTGACCGGTGCAGGTCCGCGACTTCTGCCGAGTAGGGTTTTAGCTCCGCGACGTTGCGCTCGATCCAATAGCTGCGAAAGTGCGGCGACTTGACCAGAAGCGGCAGGTTCATTACCAGGCGGACATCGCCGACCGGCCCTGCCGCCGCAACCGCACTCTTATACCAAATCTCGTCTGGGAGCCGGGGCTGCGTTTTGCCGGAAAGCAAACCCAGCGCGCCGGCCATGAGGTCTTCGCGGGTCGCGAGCAGCAGGTAGTCGCCCGAGGTGGCAAATGCCACCAGGCGATTCTTCTCCGGTTCCGTCCGAACGTAGTAAGGAAGATCCGCGGCCTTGCGCGGCTCGAACTTCTCCCGGCTCGTCCACAAAACGTTTTGCATGGCGCGGGCGGACGGCATGCGGGTGATGTAGAGGAATTCCAGGTTGCCAATGTCGTAGATGGCGAGCGCCGACTGCCCGCCCGCCAGCGAATCCAGCAGCGTCATATCCGGCGGAGCGCCCGCGGCCACGGCGAATTGGTGCTGTGCTTCCTGAAGGCGCAGAAACAAACGTGAGCGCGAGAAGACCTGGAAATTGTCGCTCTCCAGCCACTTCTGTTTTTCTTGCGAACTGTTCCAGTCGTGGACCAGCCTGGCAAAGTCGGGGGATTCCACGAAAAGCAGCGACCCCGTAGGCATGAAAGCGGCGAGGCTGGACGAGGGCGGAGCAGGCGCCTGGCCGGGCGGGGCCATGGCGAACGAGACACTCAGAAAGCAGAGGACGAAAAGCGCGAGTTTCCTCATACCGCTGCACCTCCGAACTCACGACCTGAGGACTTCATGTAGCCCCCCCGACGGTCGCCGTCAACGGCGTTCTGCGACACGGAAGCTTCGGTTCGTTTTTTGCGAAATGAGGCATTTTCGCTCATTTTGGTGTCCGATTCATGCGAATCTGCGCGCAAAACGCGCGCAATTTGCATCATTTAAAAAGGCATTTTCCTTTGTTTTCAAGTACTTCTTAGCTTCGTTCCCACTATTTTTCATTTTTTGTATTTCCTGCATTCATTCGCGGGAGGGAGTGCCTCCGCTCTGCCCGACGCCTAGCGAGGCGCCGCGGTGGATGGCGACGAATTGTCCACAATCTGACCACCATGATAGGCTATCACAGGTCCATTCCTTTGTCAAGCAGAAAGTGCACGCTACCTGGCCAAGCGGGGCCTGACAAGGACACTCTGCCCGAGGTTTTGCGTAATTACCGGCCGGCGCTCCAGGTCGGCCTTCTCGAGCTTGAGATGTCCCTGAACACCTACCAGTTCTTCGGCTGCCCGTGACTTCAGTGAGTTGTCAACGGCAAGCATGGCGGCGATCTTCCAGAGCCGCGTTGCTTCCGCAAGCCGATCGAGCTTCACCAGCGCGCCGGCCAGTTGCGCGGCCAGGAGCGATTTCTGCTCATCGCTCAACTTCTGGTCACGCAAAAACCACTTCCACAGGATGTCCGGATATTCCGGCTGGGCGGATCCCTCGTTTGCTGCTTCGCCTTCCTGATTCTCGGGTTGCACGGTGAGCGTCGAGCCCTGTTCCAGCAATGGTGCTATAGCTGACATCGCGAGTTCGTTCTGGTTTGCCGTGGCCGCCGCCTCGGCCAGATCGACTCGCGGCGAAATGCTCTCGGGTTCAGTGCCCGCGGACGGAGACCGGGCGGGACGCTGCAAGATATCCTCGGGACGGAGGGCAATCGCGTCCAGCAGGAGGTGGATCTTGGTTGCGGGGTCAGCGGCATCCTGCGCTGCTCGCAGGCGCGCGTAGTAAAAGCCGGGCGACTCAGCCGCCGCCGCGGGTCCCCCACGAACCAGCCACGCGAGTTCGGCGCTGACCTGACCTGGCGCAGACGCCTTGAGAGCCGCAAGGGATTCGGCTGCCGAGGCTCGCTTGGCATAAGCAGCGTTCGGAGAGGATACCAGCGCGGTGAATAGTCGGACGGCATCGTTTCGTTGTGTGTTTGCCGCCGCTTCCGCTTGGGCCAGTTTGAGCTGGGCGTCGGCATCCCAGGGAACGGCCTTCAGACGCATACTGTAAAAATTCCCGGCCTCCGCCGGATGTCCCATCTTCATGAGCAGGTCCCCGGCCGCGGACAGGTTTTCAAAAGGCTGGCCCGCCACGAGGTTCATGCGCTGGAGCAACGCAATCGCCTGAGCGAGATTGCCCTGTTGCAAGCGCACTTCTGCAAGCCCCAGGAAGTTCGCCGGGGCGAATTCGCGAGCCTCAATCTGGCGGGTGTATACGAATTCGAGGAGCCGGCGAGCGCTTGCCGGGTCCTTTTCCTGCAAAGCGATCGCGCTATTGCGGAGGGCTTCGAAGGAAGGAGCCTTCTCGGGGGCCTGCTCAAACTGCCGGAGCAGTTCCTCTAGCGTGTTCGACTGGGCCGCGAGGCGAACCATGAGTGGAGTGATCTCAGGCCGGCGCGGGTCACGAAAATCCTCCGGGAGGTTATTAAAGGCGTTGCGTGCTTCGTCCGGCCGGCGATGGTCCAGCAAGAATGTAATCCACTCAACTTGCCAATCGTACAAAGCTTCAAGCGCGGTCGCATGCTCCGCGCCGAAGGTCTTGACCGCCTGGTCCTGAGCCAAAGCGAGGATTTTCTGATAGACAGGCTCCTTCTGGCCTGCGGGGAACCAGCGCGCGTGGACAATTTCCGAGAGGAAAGCGATAGGGGATTGAGCGGAGCGGGAAAGATCGAGCAGCCAATTCGTCCCTTGCGTGGGATCTCCCGCCGCAGCCAGTGCACCCCGCAGGACCGGCCCAGCGCGGTAACTGCCGTTGCGGCGGACGTAGGTGCGTACGACGCGCTCCGCATCCTCACGCAGACGCGGAAATAGTTGATGTTCGCCGACGTGCTCGAGTGTGGCACGAAGATCGGTCCAGAAAGCGGGCGGGACAGTCCGGCCGTCTTCCTGCGCGCGCAAGGCCACGAAGGCCGCCGACCATTCCTTGATGGCGTCCTCCTGCTTGCCTTGCTGCCAGAGGATTTGCGCCCTCCGATCGTGCGCATCGGCGCGCTTGGAATTCAGTTCCAGCGTGTGCGCATAATCCTCCAGCGCAGCGTCGAACTGGCCCGCCTCCCGGTAGTAATCGGCGAGCACGAAGTATGCCTCCGAACGCGCTGGGGTCCCTTCCAGGGCGGCCGGCAGGTAATCCTCGGGGTTGCCGAGGTGCGCAATCGCAAGATATTCTCCGTACCGCCCGCCGTAATAGAACCAGACATCGCCGGCCAGGGTGTCATCACGGTTGGGAGGCTTGGCGACGCGCTCGCCTATCGTGCGCGTGTCGAGCGCCTGCTGATAGGCAGAATTGACGGCAGGCGAGGTGTCGGAGTAATAGAGGCCCACAAGGGCCGTAAAGGCGCGCGTCCAAACGGGAGGCAGGCGATGGCCGCGGGCGGCGATGGCTTCGAGGGCCAGCCTCACTTTTCCTGTTGAGAGCGCCGAAGCTGCAGCGCCGTCGCGCACCTGATCGGCGTCCGCCCCTCCCGCAATGGCGACGAGTTGCTCTGGCGAGGTCTTTGACAGCAGATCGAAGTAGCGTCGGAGAGGCACACCATTCAAGCCATGGTCTTCGAAGGCCTTCTGCAGCACTCGTAATTCCGCGGCGGTGTTCCCAACTGCACGGTAACTTTCGGCAGCCTGTTCGAGGATGAAATTCTTGCCGGGCGTGTTAGGGAAGACTTTCCAAAAGGCTTCGAGCTGCTCCCCGTATTCGTTAAAGCGCATACGCTGCTTTTGCAGCAAAGCCAACCGCGCCTGCATGGCGTGGGCCTCGGGTGTGCCGGCGGTCGCCATCATCACCTCGAGCCGCCAGCGCGCTTCGAGATCTGTGAGGCCCGCGGCTTGTGCCAAGGGGATGAGATTGTCGTTGAACTCGCGCCCTTCTATACCTTGCTTCTGCTTAGTAAGGAAGTTGGCGAAGGCGTCGGTTTCTTCGGGGGTGTAGTAATCCTTCACCACAGTACCCATGGCGGAGAGGCAAGGAGTCAGGTTGGGTTCGATCTGCTGATCCCGCGCCGCTTGCGCCGCCTCTCGCAAACGGGTGTAGACCGTGCTGTAATCACGCAGGCGCGTGAGGATCGTTGCGTAGGCGGCCGCGCCACTGAAATCCTCAGGCCGGACCAGCAGATCCTTGCCGGCCAGCGCCACACCGCGCTCCGCAAACTGCCGCGCCTGGTCGAGCAGATTCCAGCCCGCCAGGCGTTCGGCAACAGCGAAATAGAGGTCGGGCTTTTCGGGCCGGCCTTCAATTAACGCTTTCTTCAACGCCGCAACGGCCGCATCGGTGCGCCCTTGGCGCGCCTGGAGTTCCGCCACCTTCTCCATCCAGGCGGGATTCTGGTAAGCCAACTCGTAGAGCCGCGAGTAGCTCTTGAGTGCGTCATCAAAGCGCATCAAGCGTTCCTCGAGGCCGGCCTGGGCCGCCAGCAGGTCTGTGCTGTCGGGGCGGATGGCGCGGGCACGTGCGTAGGAAGCGATGGCGGCGGGATAATCTTCGAAGAAAGCGTCGATGCGCGCCACGACCATGGGCCAGCGGAAGTCCTTGGGAGAATCGGCGGCGGTCTTGGTGTAGTAATCGAGCAGTTGCTTGCCTCGGCCGTTGCGGCCGGCGAAGCCTGCTGCCTCCTGAACCAATCCTTCGTCTCCCGGGAACTTGTTGATGATTTCGATGTATTGGTCGACGCCTCCGGCAAAGTCCTTCAAACGAGCCAGCGCGGGAATCAGCCCGCGACGAAGAGCCGCGATGCGAGCCGTTTTTTCCTCGGCGGACAGATTCGAGTCGCGGAAGGCCTGGATTTTGGCAAGATAAAAGTCGCGCAGGGATTTATCGTCGCCTTCGCGCGCGTACGTATCCGCCATGGCCGCCAGGTATTCGGCGTTGTAGGGCTGATCCTGGAGCAGCGCGGTGAGCAATTCACGAGCGCGCGCGTATTCCTTGACTTGCGCCGCCTTCGCTGCCGCCTCGAAGCTGAATTGCCTGCCGAGTTCCGGGTAAGCTGCTTTGGCCGCTTTCACCAGCGTGTCGATGGCGGGGTCCCAAATCTTGTTGCGCCAGTAGAAATCCACCGCCGAGCGGACCACACCGAGCAGCAGCGGGTTCTCGCTGTAGACAGTCTCCATTAACGCGCGAGCCTGCTCGATCTGGTTCTTCGATTCGTAGAAGCGGGCCAGTTGCAGGCGGAGTTGGAGCTTTTCGACCGGGTCCGCCAGCAGAGCAATTTCGCGCTCGAGGATCAGGATGCGATCGTTGTCGAAACCATAGCGTTCCGCCACCGGCTGAATCTCCGCCAGAAGTTCGAGCGAAGACGTCTCCTGCGCCAGGTGCGTCAGAAAGACTTCGAGATCCGCGCGGCGGTTGAGCGCTTCGAGCACGTCAAGGCGCAGTGAGACGGCATTCCAATCGGGGTTGGCGCCGCCGGCTGCTTTCTCGGTCGCTTGCTCAATCGTCGCGCGCAGGTTGGAACGCTTGACCAGGCGCAACAGACGCGCGCGCGCCGGCGAGTCGGCCGTCGATACCAGCGCGCCGCTCAGGTATTCGCCGACCGCGCGCCGATAGTCCCGTTGACCTTCATACACCGCTCCCGCCTCATAAGCGAAGAGGGCCGGATTCGAGAATTTCCTGCGCGCGTCATTGATAATTCGCAGCGTATCGCCGTAGAGAAAGTAGTCCCAGAAAACAGTCGCCGATTCGAGGAAAGCGTCGGGATTGCCAGGCTCGAGTTCGGGCACGCGATTCCAATACGGTCGCGACTTGGCAAACATTTCGCGGTCGGCGTAAATGTCGCCGATGCGAATCAGAACGTCGCGATCACCGGGGCGTACCTTCGAGAGAGTTTCCTCAATTGATGCGGCGGCCGCAGTGTCCTGCGGATTAAAGGGAGCAAGCGATCGGAAGAGGGAAGAGGCGCGCCGGCCCATTTCGAAGTCGGCCGGGTAAGCCTCTGCAATCGCCTTGCTCAGCGGCACCGCAGCTTCAAAGTGGGAGCGCCAGATTTCCGCCTCGGCGACGAACTGTGCGGCGGCGGGGTTGGCCTGCGTGAGCGCATCCCACTGGCCGGAGGCGGCTTGGGGAATCGAGGCGCGGACCGCTTGAAGCTCGGAATCGAGCCGGCGGCCGCTGGAGAGATCGGCAAAGAACTCCGAACGCATAGTGTCGTCATAGAACCAGTACTGGCGGATCAGCGCGTCCCAGGCCTGCCGGTTGTAAGTCTGCTTTGTGCGGAAGGCCTCCAGCAGATTCCGCACGAAGGTGAGATTGTGCGGAAACCGCTGGTGGGCATAGAGGTTCAACTGCACGTACATCTGGGGCACGACCGGGCCGCTCCAAACCACCGAGCGGAAATATTCCTCAAGGTCCGTGCCGGAAAAAGTCTGGATCACCTGCCGAGTGAGTTCTTCAAATTGCTGCCGCTCGTCCCGGCGCAAATACCAGCGGGCCAGCTTTTGGTACCAGGAGCGATCGGGAAACTGCTGGAGGGCCTTTTTGTAAACGGCCTCGATGCGTTCGTCCATGCGGTTCTGCTCGAGGAAAGTGGCCAGCCGTTCGTAGAGCCCGGGGTCGTTGGGATTGTGATCCATCTCGCGCCGGAAAAGGTCCAGCACGGCAAGCGGCCTGCCAAGGGCGACCAGGCGCGAAATGTAACGTTCCAGGACTTGTGAGTATTCCGGCGATCGCGCTTCTCCCGAACGGGCAGGCGGCGTGCGCGTTGCCCGGAGGCGGGATTGGAAGGGCAGAGGGCGGCGTGGCCGGACCACTTGCGGGACTGCCGAAGCTGGGCCACCCGCGGGAGCAAAGGCTGGGCTCGTGGCTTCGGAGGTTTGTTCGGGCGCAGCCTCCTCCTCTTCGGGCGGCTCGGCGGCCCCGGACGGCTGCGCCACCGAAGCGTTTACGCGGGCGCCTTCGCCGAGCGGAACGTGATCGGCACGCGCGGCCAGTTCGGTCAATAGCTGGTCGTAGAGCGTGAGTTCCTCCTTCTCCATGTCCTTGCGCGCGTAGGAATCAGCCATCAGCAGGGCGACATGCACGCGCTGGGGCGCCTTGGGGAAGGCGCTCAGGAACTGGCGGCCTTCCCGCAAGATGGCATCATCCAGCGCATAGACGGCATAGGCATCTAGCAGACTGGCGTGGAGTTCGCTGCGTTCGGCCGCTTGCGGAAAGCGCTGGTCGAAGAGCCCGATGAGCCGGGCAGCCCGCGCGCGATGAAAATACGCCACGGCAGTCCCCTCGGCTTGCGAGTATTGAAAGGCGGGCGACTGGGAGTTCAGCAATAACGAGAGGACGCCGTTCAAAAAGCCGGGATAGGGATCCATGGAGCCGATATCACGAAGGAAAGAAATCGAGTTGTTGCCGAATTCGATAGGCTGCTCGGGGGCAGAGAGAAGCAGTTTGGCGATTCCGGCAAGAGCCTTCTCCTGAAGCGCGGGCTCCGCGCCGGGCAAGCTGTAGAGTGCGTAATAACACCGCGCGGCTTCGTTATAGGCGTGGATGCTGTCCAGGAGGCGCGCGAGCGTCCAGAGCTGCTCGGATTTCCAGGCGGCATGGGTTCGCTCCATGCGCAGCCGATACTCGACGAGCGCGCGCTGCGCTTCGGCCGCGTTGCCTTGTTGCTGGTAGTAATAAAAGAGGCGCGAGGCAGCCGCCACGTCGCTGGGATCGGCGGAAACGGCGGCGCGGGCGCGGCTAAGGAATTCCCGCAAGCGATGTGTATCCTTCAGCAGAGAAAAGTAGTCCTGGATGAGCTCGGGCGGCCAGAGGGGCTGAAAATTGTGGTCATAGATGGCCAGCGCCTCGTCCGTTGAGCCGCGTTTATAGGCCAGCGTAGCGCGGGCTTCGATGGGAAAAACCTGATCGCTTGGAAAGGCCCTCTCGTAACGGCGAATGAGCCGCTCAGCCTCTTCAGAAAGTCGAGGAGTCGAGGGCCGAGGAGTTAAGGAGTCGAAACCTGCATGAGCCTCGACTCCCCCGGACCCCGCCTTCCGGGCTACGCTTCTCCCGCCGGTAAGAAAATCAAAGAAGCGGGAATAAACTGCCGCCTCATGAGGGTAGCGATCGAGCCACGAGTCATATTGCTGGAGCGAGAGCGCCTCGGGTAAAGCTTGCAGGCGGATGACCTCGAAGCTGCGTTCGAAAGCCTGCCAGCCCCGCTGTTCGTTCGCGGGCTGCAGTTTTTCCGCAGGCAAGGTAGGGGCCTGCGCGGCGGCGGCGAGCGCCTTGACCTCGTCCAACGGGCGTACGCGCCGATGGTAAAAGTCGGCAAGCTGCAATTGGGCGTCGGCCTTATCGGGGGCGAGTTGGGCATACTTCTGCCAGTCTGCCTCCTCGGCTGCGAAATCTAATTGCGCCTCGCCGGCGCGGGCGCGCATGCGATACAACTCGGGATCATGGGGAGATTTCGAGACAAGGTCGTTTAAGGCGTTGCGAGCCTCGCCAGGCGGGCGGCGAACGCTCACCGGGCCTCCTAAAAGCGTTATGCTGCGGAAGAAGACCGCTTCGAAGCGGCCGTTGCTTTCCAGGTTTTGTAACCATTCGACGAGATCGCCGCGCGCAGTAAGCCCGGCGAAGAGCAGGAGAGTGACCGGAACGGCCAGAAGAATTCGGGAGCGCGAGCTAGGGGAGGATTTCAATGGCCACCTCCTGGCTGCCGATGTTGTGGGCGATATCTTCCGCCGTGACCGTCAGCGTGTAAGTGCCCGCAGGAAGGTCCGCGGGAATGGGCAGGCTACCGGTGTTGGCCCCTGCGTCCTGGTTCCAGGTGAGATAGGCGGGTTCGGCGCCGTACAGGCGAGCCACCACGGTGCGCGTCCGCGCCGATGCGCTGACGCGCAGAGGAATCGACTCGCCGCGCTGGAATTGATTCTTGTCGAGGCGAACCCTTACGACCGGAGGCTGCGTGACAATAACGAAGCTCTTCGACTCGCGATAGACGTGGCCATCGCGGTCGCGCAGGATGAGGCGAACCACGTAGGTCCCATCGGTCATTTCCTCGGGCGCCAGGAAGCGGGTTTGCCAGATGTCCTCGCCCGGCAGGTAGCGCAGGGCTTTGATCAACCCAAAGGGGAATAGCGCCACCACGGAACTTATGGAGGGATCTGTCTTCACGCGTATCACGGGATCGCCGGGCCGGATCACGCGCGGACGCAGCAGAGCCCGGGGAGCCGCGAGGAACGAGGTGTAGGGCGTAACGAATTTGTACTTGCGAGCCAGGCGAATGATTTCGTCCACGGAAGCGCGGTCCTCGCCGTCGCGCTCGATCTTGGCCAGCAGCGCATCAACGCGCGCCTTGGCCCAGGTGCGCGGCAGATCCGGATGCTCAAGGTTTTCCTGCGGCAGTGGCACGCTGGCGCGCATCCTGGCGGGAGCGCCCTCCCGAATGGCCTGGATATCGAACTGCGCGGCGGGCAATGGCTTCTTGTATTGGCCGACCCAGCCGGCGACAGAGCCGGGGAAGACTGTATCCTCGAGCGCATAAACAAGATCGAAGTTCGCCGCCGGCGTGGTGGTGAGTTTCAGTTGCGCGAGAGAATCTCGTCCGACCTTGCCGAGGAAGGCATTCAGCTTGAAATCCATCGGCTCCGTCGAGCGGACCCATTCCATCAGACCGCGATTGCGGCCGAGCAGGCGCAGGAGCGCCTGATTGGCGTCGTCACCAACCCCGAAGGCATAGGTGCGGGGACGCGAGACCTCGGGCAAGGCCTTCCACTGCTGCGAATACCACGCCGCCAGCCGTCCCGTGCCAATGAGGCCGCGCGTAGCGTCTCCGTCACTCAAAAGGATGAGGTAGCTCTCGCCGCTCGAACCTTTCGCCTGTTCGAGGGCGGCAGCGAGCGCCTGCTGAAGATCGGTTCCACCGCGCAGTCTGCCGGCTCGCACGAACTCGAGAGCGCGCTCAATCGCGGGTTTGTCAGCGCTCGCGGACTGCTTTGCGAACCAGTTCAGCTCCGTATTGAAAAGGAGAACGTTGAAGCGGTCAGTGGGGCGTAGCGAGCGAAGCAGCGCTTCCATGGCCTGATAGCTGTGCTCCAGTTTCTCCCACTGCATGGAAAGCGAGGTATCGAACAACACCAGAAAAGTTCTTGGCGATCCGGCTAAGGCTGCGCCGCCGGCAGAGGACAGGTGGGGGTGAGCGGCGAACAATGCCGAGGCCTCGAAAAAGCCCGGCTCGCTCGAACGCGCGGGCGGAGCCTCCGTCGCCGCGGCGTCGGGTTGCGGAGGGTGCGGGTTGCGATAGGTCAGGACCTGGAGCGAGTCCGCCTTGGCTTCGTCCAGGGTATATCGTACGGCGAAATCCTCCTTGAACAGGACGTCGTTGGTTTCGAGTGAGGCCTTCACCACGGCCGGTCCGCGCTCCGTAATCTTCAGAGGAAACGTCGCACCGACGACCTGAAACTCCCGGATGGGGTGTTGGCTGTGCAACTCGAAGTCGATCCTGAGATGAGCGGCCGACTGGGCCTGGTAGGCATCGGGATGCAGAGGCACGGCGAAAAGCGACTCGAGATTTTCAACCGGGAGGGTCTCGTGATATTCGATCTCAATACGTTTTGTGCCGAAGCCCGGAATGGGCACGATGCGCGCGCTGAACACCTGGCTGCGCCGCGCCTCTTCGGCGCCGCGTTCGCCCATCTGGAGCAGACCGGGGTCGATCGACTGCTGCTTCAGCGCGTTGTAAATCTCCTCCGCGCGCTTTCTTTCCAGGATGACGCCGGGAATGCGCGTTACGCCGTCCCACACGGCGAAGTCGGAGATGGCCGCGCGGCTGGGCAGAGCAAAAATGTAATTGCCCTCGAGGACGTTTCCGCGATGGCTGCCGTAAATCTGCTGGATGAAGACGCGGGCATCGCCGTTGTCGATGTAGACGGTGATGTGCATTTCGTCGAGCGATAAGATTGCAGGGTTCGGCCGTTCCTCCCCGAGCGGGATGATGACGCCGGAGTCGCCAAGGCACCAGGAGGCGGCGGAGAGAAGAACGAGGAGAATTGCGATTCGCAGGATCGGGAGATCGGATGATCGGGTGATCGGATGAGAGGATGTTGGAGTGTGCGGGTAGACTCGCGTAGACCTTTCGATCACCCAATCTTCCGGAAGTCGCGATTTGTCCACGGCGGTTCTCCCCATCACCCGATCGTTCTGAGGTCCTGCTCGAGAATCCGAATCAAACCATTGTCCGTACCCACGTAAAGGTAGCCATCGTGGACCGCGAGGGCGGTGACGTTCGCTGAAGGCAAGCCGGCCGTAACGTTGTTCCACCGCCCTTGCGCACGCTCATAAACGTACAATCCCCTTCCCAAGGTTCCGGCGTAAACGCGCTGGGTTGTAACAAGCATGGCGTTGGGATTCACCACGAACGCCTGCGAGGCGTCAGGAAACCTTTCGCAGCGGCCGGTGGGATCGAGGCGAAAAATCCCGCCCCCGTAGCTTCCCACGAACCACTCGTCGCCAACGCGCGCGAGGGCCGTAATCCAGTTGGCTTTCAACCCGGAGTTGGCGGTGGTGTAGTTCATGCGTACCTTGCCGTCATCGAGAACCGACAGGCCGCCAAGTGTTCCCGCCAGCAGCCTCGTGCCCTCCGCCGCCAGGGTATAGACGTGGTTGTTCACGAGGCCCTGAAAGGCGTAGATGCTGCTTGCGCCGCCGGAGGTGAGAAAGGTAATGCCGGCGGGCGTCGCCAAGGTCATGCCGCCTGCCGTCAAGGCCACATCGGTCACGTGATCGGCTATTAACCCGTCGTTATGGCCAAGGACTTCGCGTTGCCGCAGGGCTGCGTCGAACACGACGAGGCCGTTGGCCGTGGCCACGATGGTGGCGTCGCGCTGTGAGTCATGAACGATGCGGTTGACGCAGAAGACATGTTCATCCTCCAGGTGCGTAGCACGCTCGCCGCCGGGTGAGAGCACGTCCAGGCCGCGATCGAAGTAACCCACCCAGAGCCGACCGGAGGAATCGAATTCAAGCGCGGAGACGTTGCGGTCCGCCAGCAACGAAGCTTCGCGCTCGAAAGCGGGGCGCCACGCGCCGCCGCGCGGATTGAAGTTGTAGAATCCGCTGTCCGTCAATGCGAAGAGGTTGCCCTGGGCCGACAGCAGGCGCATGATGCGGCCCGAGATTTCCTGGCCGTGCGGGCGCGGGCCGGCATTCACGCCTGGAGCGAGTGGGACCTCGAGAATACCCTCGTCGAGCGTGCCCACGATGAGCGTTTCGCCATCGACGAGCTGCGAACTGGCGAAGAAACTCGATGCCAGCACGCGCGTGAACTTACCGCCCCGGAATTCCGCCACGCCCATTGGGGTGCCCACAAAGGCCCGGTCTCCCTCGACCGCCAGGGAAAGAACGCGCTGATCGGGCAGCCCTTCCGACTCCGCGAAGCGGTCGGCCTGGCCCGCGTGCCAATGAACGACGCCGTTCGTGAGCGTGCCCACCCAGAGGCTGGAGTCGTCACCCGCCAGTGCCGTGATGTGCAGCTTCGCAAGTTGGGGATGGAAGGATGAGAGGTGTGTGCCGTCGTAAACCAGGACGCCGCTTTTCTCCGTGCCCAGCAAAACTCGACCGGTCGGCAGGGCTAGTACGGCAGTGAGTTGGCGAGGCGGCCCAGCCTCGGGAAGGATTTGCCGCACACTCTTTTCGCCGAACGCCAGCAAGCCGCCGCCCGCCGTGGCGAGATAGAGTTCCGGTTCGGCGGCGTCTGCCGCTCGGCCGATGGACATACCCACCAGAGGCGCCGCGGGCAACTCGAGGCCCACTCGGTAGCGCGCCGCGGGCTTCCCATCCATGGAATACTCGATGAGGCCCGACGGGCCGCAAACGTACAGACAGCTGCCAAAAAAGGCCGCATCATTGAATGCCGCCGGCGAACTGATCCATTCGACGCCCGGCGGAGCCGCACGATTTAAACGCGAGACCGCGAATTTCAGGTTTTCTTCTGCCGCCACTTCCGAGGTGGCCTGTTGGAGCGCTCGCGACGCCTTCCAGATGGCTAATCCGGCGACCCCAAGAAGCAGGAGCAGGATCAAACCTACGAAGAGAGGCCATTTTGCTTTGAGGAGTCGCATACTCGTCTGATTGATTATATACAACTTGTACGGGGAAGGCTTGCCGTAGCGCGGCCACGGGATTTTGGGTCCGCGTAAGCGGGATGTTGAAGGCAGAGATGGCGGTTCCGGCTCGTCCAGCATTCCACAGGCAGGCATTGGAGGGAAGCAGTTTCATGGAATCTTTGTTCCAGCGGGCCAGCGCGGAATCCACCGGCGCACGGCTCGACGGTACTCCTGGTAAGACCTCCCGAATTTCCGTACCAGGGTAGGTTCTTCGTAGAGGAGCACGAAGAGGTGAACGAGAGCGAACAGGAGCAAAGCCAGGACCAGAATCGAAATCGAACGCTCGTAGAGGGCGAACCCGATAAGCAGTATCAGTCCCCCAATGTACATTGGGTTGCGGACGAACCGGTAGGGGCCGATGGCGACGAAGGCCCGTGGAGCATCAAAAATGGCAGGTGTTCCTCGACCTCGTGAAATGAAAACGCCCGCGCAGGCAAGCACCAGAAATGCGCCGAGGACCTCCAGGATTGCGCCGGGTATTTCGGCCGCCGCGGGTAAGGAGAGTCCAAACCGCTGGTCGAAGGATCGAACCAGCAGGGCAATCCAACCAAAGAAAAACAGAAACCCGGTCATATAGATCACGGACCTGAGTGCGAGGAAAATAGTCTTCATGGCATGCCTCCGTTCGAAACGGCGTGCGGGGGAAGAGGATTATGGCGGCATTCGCGCCATTTGGAAAGAGATACGATTCGATATGCCGCAGCCCGATACAGGATTCTTAGCACATGACACCACGACCGGGCCACTGCCCTATTGAATTCGTTCCAAGCTTGTCATATAGTTCCCGCGCTGAATTGTATTGCCTTGCTGCCTTGCTTGGCGAACTAGCCCGGCAGAGAAGACGCGGCAAGGGAGACCAAGTGACTCAAGGGGGTGTCGAGCGAAGCGGCGCCGGATGTTCCTCAGGCGAAATGAACCGCGCCTTCACTCTCTCAGGAGATAAGCAAATGCCCAAAGCCAATCATTCGCTCCTAAGTGTTCATCGGGTGCTGGTGTTGTTGCTCACAAGCCTGGCACTCGTTTTGAGTTGTTCGGCGCCCGTGCCCAAGCCGATCGGTCCCGCGGCCGATTACCAGGACGCCAAAGATATGTTCAAGCGTAGCCGCTTTGACCGAGCCCTGGAGTTTTCCGACGGGCTGGCCACCGCCACACCGCCTACAAAATACACCGAACGGGCGCAAGTGCTCCGTGTGGTGATTTTCACCGGCCAGATCCAGAGTTGCAAGGATCTTATTGAAGCCTATTCAAAAGGCGCCGATGCGACGAAGAATTCGCATTTCAAAGCCGAATATGATCGATTGCGCCACGACAATATGCTCGACGGGATGAAGGCCGCGCTCGGCTTGGCCGAAACCGCGCATCAGTTACTGGAAGGCGGCAAAATCTCGAAGCAATTGACCCTGGAAGCGCCCTACCCCTCGGTCGAGGGTCCTTTTGAAGTGGCTGATCTCGCGCGTGTCAAGGACGGCGGCTGGATTGAGCCGGACCACCAGGATGCCGCGGCGGTCGATTCGCTAAACAAAGCGATTGACGATGCCTTGGCGGGCGTCGTCGGCGGGGATCGCTCGAAGGCCCGAAGCGCCCTGGCCTCCGGCTCGACTACGCTCGATGGTCTGGATTTCACTATTTTCATCGGCAATCAACTTGTCGACGGGGCGGGCTTGCTCGACCGCAAGCACGGCAACGATCCTGTGAAACTCCGGGCGGTCTGCAACGAGGCGTCTGAGGCGGTTAAGGCGGCGGAAGGCTTGTTGAAAGAGACGCCTAACGCGGATAAAGAAAAACAGGTTAAGAAGCTGGACGACCAAATCAAAACCACCCTCAAGCACATCTAAGAGGACGCTTCAAGACGCTCGCACCGCGGAGGCGCAGAATCGTGGGTGTTGAATACGAAGGGCCTTGTCTCTGTGTCTCCGCAACTCGGCGGTGAGGTTTTCGATTTGTACACAATTCCAGGCGTCTGCATCGGACACGCAAGCGACTTCAAAGGTCTGACAGGATGCAGTGTGGTCCTCTGCGAAGCGGGCGCGGTCTGCGGAGTCGATATTCGCGGTTCCGCTGCGGGCACGCGTGATTTGGCTCCTTGCCTTCCCGGCCATGTGGTGGAGCGCGTGCACGCAATCTTCCTGAGTGGAGGGAGTGCTTTCGGCCTGGACGCTGCCGCGGGTGTTATGGATTACTTGGAGGGGCGCGGCGTCGGATTTCCGGCGGGGAAAGTCCGCGTGCCCATCGTGCCTGGCGCCGTCATCTTCGACCTCCACTTGGCCTCTTCAAGCGCCCGTCCAGACCGGCGGATGGCGCTTCGAGCCTGCCGGAAAGCAAGCCGAGAGGTAGTTGAAGGGTCGGTTGGGGCAGGGACTGGAGCGACGGTCGGAAAGCTCTTCGGCATTGACCGTGCCACCAAGGGTGGCGTGGGATTCTGGAGCCGGGAATTGCAGGGCGGAGTCCGCGTGCAGGCCCTCGCCGTGGTGAATGCCTTTGGCGATGTCGTGGATTCCAGGAGCGGCAGAGTGCTTGCCGGAGCCCGCCGGTCGCGCGATTCAGCCGAGTTCGTGGGAACTGTGGAGAGCATGTTCGAAGGCCGCGCCGGACAGGGTTTTGGAGCAACCCACACGACGCTGGTGGTCGTCATGACCAACGCCGCGCTCGATAAAATCCAGATGACGAAGGTGGCCCAGATGGCGCAGGATGGAATGGCGCGCGCTATTCGCCCCGCTCACACCCAATGGGACGGCGATCTGGTCTTCGCGCTTTCGGTGGGTCGAAAGCCGGCTGATGTGAACACTGTCGGGACAGCCGCGGCCGAGGCGACCGCAGAAGCTATTGTGAGGGCCGTCGAGACAGCGCAAGGCCTGGGCGGCGTTCCGTCGTGCCAAGAAATCAGGGGCTAGGGACTAGGAATTAGGGGCTAGGGACTGGAACGCTGCTGCCTCCGGCTATTTCGATGGCGACCGTAGCCAGTCTTGGTCCCTAGCCCCCAGCCCCTAATTCCTAGCCCCTGCTGTTCAGTGGCTCGGCTCTGGACCGACGCCAGGGTTAGTGGATGGAAGGGGCATGGGAGCGGCGGTGCTGCCATGCGGAGTTGTGCCGGGCATGCTCGCCGTGGCAGTGGATTCAACCCGCCATTTATCGCCGGTTTTGCGCAATCGGTAAACTATGCCCACGGCCATATTGGGAGCTTGTTTGCTTCGGAATTTCACTTGCGCCAGAGCCGTGTCTCCGTTGAAGGTCACGTCGCCCAGCTCCACCGTCATGTTCTGGAAGAAAACGTTTGGCTGCTGTTTCAGGTGCTCCTCGATCGCCTGCTGAACTGCCGCTTTCGAATCAATTCCGCTGAGCTTATGGCAGCCTGCCGAAGCAGCCACACCCAGCAACACAAAACTGATCACCACCGTACGCATTGGGACCTCCCCCGTCTCGATCAAGCCTAGCCTTGTGCTGCAGGATTGTCAAAACGAAGCCGTTAGGTTTGACACGCTCGCGCGCCTGGTTTAAATTGACGATTCTAAGAATAATAAGGAGCCACCATGCTCGATCTGAATTTCGTCCGTGACAATCTGGAATTGGTGAAGCAGAAAATGCGCGAGCGCGGCCT